>Ga0315273_10000677_pt1 | contig 36875 bp, 41 predicted proteins | sample YL17G02_0_MG_FD_205753 | JGI IMG/M metagenome (GOLD analysis project Ga0315273, IMG submission 205753) | Sediment microbial communities from Yellowstone Lake, YNP, Wyoming, USA - YL17G02_0 | ecosystem: Environmental > Aquatic > Freshwater > Lake > Sediment | place: USA: Wyoming | collected...
CGAGTTAATTTTGATTTTCTTTTACTCTTCATTCTTGTGTTTGTATTTTGAGATGTAAGAAGAGATTCGTTTAATTTATAGATTTGCTGTTCAATACAGAAACGCTGTTTCATTAATTCCTGTATTTTGCTTTTTAAGGCATTTGAATCCCAATTCTCATTTACTAGATCATCTAACGCCGATAACATCTCTCCTTCAACGTAAGACTTTTCGGCATGATGTTTGGATTCTTGTTTAAATGGTTCCAATGTCTTTCAAATTATTGTAAGAATTTAAAGCCGTGTGTGTTTTTTGGAAAACAATCATAATTAGACTCAAATATTGCCGACCATCAGGTCCGAAAATAAATCTTATGCTAGTCTGTCAAGTTCTTCTTCAATACAGAAACGCTGTTTCATTAATTCCTGTATCTTTATTTTCAAAGTATTAGAATCCCATTCTGCATTTATGAGGTTGCCTAGTTTGGTGATTAATCCATATTCAATCTCAGCCATTTCATCCATTAAATTGATTTGTTGTTTTGACAGTGTCATTTTTTATTCCAACCTATCCAAAGCAAAAACTTTACGACAAAATATGAATTTAAACTAGATTGTCTGTAACAATTAGTTATTACAAAAAAGTGATTTTCAATATTAAGTTAAAAAAATAAAGAAAATTACTGTACTGACACAGTTTTTTTCTTTTGTGTTTCAGTTGGCTTTGATTTTGGCAAAGTGATGTCCAATACCCCATCTGTGAGTTTTGCGATTACTTTGTCTGCGTTTATTTTCTCAGCCAGAGGTAATGATCTGTAAAATGATACTTGACTACGTTCCTTTCGAAGATAGTTCTTTTTCTTTTCTTCAGATTCTTCTTTATGCTCTGCTGATACTTCTAAAGAATTGTCAGTAACATTCAAACTGACTTCGTTTTTCTTTATGCCTGGTACGTCCATTTTAACTCGAAATTGATTACCTTCATCTATAACATCGCATGATGTCTGTGACATTTTTGGCATGTGCATTAATGGAAACGACGAAAAAGTTTTTTCCATGTCCCTACGTAGATTTTCTATTGATCTGTCCATGTCTGCCCAACTAGATGTCCAAAAAGGGGCAATTCCAGTAGATTTCTTTGGAGTAATTTTTGTTTCTGTCATTTTAATAAAAACTACTTTTGTGGTATTTAATGCTGAAATATGATTATCTATTTTGATAATCTTGTTAGTAGATTTTATTTTGTCAAAACTGTTCTATTTATTTTAAATCTATCTCATCTATTTTTTCCAAATGCACCTTGATGATCGGTTAAACAACATGAGCACTGTTTTGTGTAACACTCAGTTATTTTTTCATGACCACAAGAACCACAATGACAAAATTGATCACTCATACTTGATAAATTCTTTATTAGTACTTAATAACCATACATGATTCTCTGTAATGAAAATATGTTATGATTCAAAGATCATTACCGGATAATTTGTTCTACAAGTGTTTGAAAGTAGTTAATTCTTTTTCTAGATATGCCTGTTATTTTTGACAAATAACCCTCATCATATTTTAGAATATTTTTTGCAATCATGATGTTGTTTTCAAAGAATGCCTCTAATTCTCTTGAATTTGGATTTAAAATAGTAATTGGATATAATTTACTCTCCTCAATGATCTTTTCTAGACTTTTTCCAGGTGGATATCTCCAAGAAAAAACTTGTTGGCCAATACATTTTGCATATTTTTTTGCGTCTTGAGATATTTTGGTATTACAAACAATTGCCTCACCGTCAAATCTTGGCTGTGTATCTAAAAACCTCGCATGCGTGTAGAGCGTATCTTTTAAACCCACGTAATTTCCTCGATGTGAATGATATTTACATTCAACCATGATTTTTTTGTGATCTAATATTGCAATCAAATCTATTTCATGATTGATGCATTTTCCTTTAACATATGTTCTAATTCTTTCAATTTTAATACCTCTGTGCTCAAGTAACTCTTTAACAAAATTCTCAAAAACAAAACCTGCTGGTCCTAACCTCATAATCGCATCTTTTAATTGGTATTTTTGATGTAATACTTTTTCATTTTTTTCTTCAGAAATAGCACGCAATACCAATTTGTAGATATCACTAGTTCCAATATCGCGATATATTTCTGACCGAACTTTTTTCAAAATCTGCTTTGCGATCTTTCTACTTGCGCCTGCTCTCATACAGGTACTCAAAATTTTATTTTCATTGAATTGAACTTTACTTCCATCTGCCTTTATAATAAAAAATTTTCTTGGAGTTATAATCTACATTTTCATACAGGTAAATTAATTTTTCATGTGGCTTGCCACTGACGTATATCTGAATTTCATTTATCCGTAATATTTTTAATATTGCAATGATCGAGACATTTAATCGAGTTCTGTCTTGAGGGAAGTTATTTGAAAAACATCTTCAATGAACCAGTGTCGCTGCTAAATTGTTAAATCACAAAAAAAGATTTGACCAAGCAGCGGTCCATTCACACGGGTCAAATTTGATGATAAACTCATTTTTGAGTGGAACATCCAATTATGTATTGAACAAATCATACATTACTCTCATGATTGTAAAACAGATAATTTTTTATTTTATTATATAATATTATTCATCGAAATGATCTTTGAAATTTTATTTTGCCTATCCCAAAAATTCAATTCTATCTGATTGTAACGCTATGCAAATATCCCACGGCGTGATCACCTGATCTTGGAAAAATATGTAGGGATGCAACATTCCATACATAATTTTTGAAATTTCTGCCAAATTAACATCCTTGGAAATTATTTTTGCTTCTTCTAGTTTGAATGATTTTTCTATCTTCTGATCCAAGAATTTTGTATTTCTAAAAAAATTGAGTTCCTGAGCTACAGTTTGAATGATCAAACGATCACTAATGAAATTGTTTGTGTTTTTCAATCTCAATTTCCGAGTATTTTTTTCAAGCATTAAACTCATGATGTCCCTCATTGTGTCATTAAGATCAAATGTCTCTACTTCTTTTTGCGGCAATACAGAAATGGTCAAATTTGTGACACAATTAGCACCAATTTCAAGTAATTTTCTTCCAGATATAGCTGAGTACCCTCCTAAATTGTTGGGAATTATTGAAAATGCTCTTCTACTCTGTTTCCATTTTTCAAGTAGTTCCCCCAGTTTAATTTTTTCAGATATTATTGTAAGATCTTTATTCATGACCTGGATTACCTTAGTTTTATCGAAAAATTCTGAAGTAGGATTTTTGAAAATATTTTCAATTATTTCTCTGCCTCCAATTACGCCAATTGGTTTTTCATCTTCTTCTGTTACAACAAGGGAATCTGCAAATGATTCCAAATAGTGAATTAACATACCTGTGGCTACCCACATTTCATTTTCTTTTCTAATGCTTACTGCGGGAGTAGAACTCAAAGATAGTGGTAGCAGATCTTTTAGAGTTTGATTATAGATAGGCAAGAATTCTCCATCATTCTAAAGATGAGGATGCTTATTTATGTAAAGATGATCTTCATTTTCTGAATTTAGAGTGCCTGACTGTGTTTTAACATATTAAAAGTATGTCTTGAAAACCAAAATTATTTGATATCTCTAGGTTCCAGATATAAAATCTTGCTTTAACTACTCAGTTAATACAGTTCTTTTGCTTGCTGTTCAAATAGATTCTTGCTCATAATAATTGGCACGCCATAATATGTGGCCAATGCTATAGCATCAGATGCTCTGAAGTTTCTTAGCACAATATTTTTTCTTCCACTAAAATATAGATTTGCCCTTAATGCATCACCACTATCAAAAATTTTTATCTTTACTAGAAATAATTCAGACTCTTCAGATAACTGTTCAACTAAATTGTATATTGTTGGAATGGCATCCCTTTGACCCTCTCTGAAACCTGCAATGTATCTTGCAACTTCTCCAGAGAACGCAGATATTGGAAATTCTCTTCCATCATCGGTTTTTAGTATGAGGACCCCCTGAAGACCAACTGGGTCTGTTCCTATCTTATCAATTTTGACTTGGATTTCATCAGTGTTAATTTCCTGTTTTATCTCAAAATTACAATCTGGATGAAGATATTTTTTTACTTTATTAGACTGACTCTTGAATTTCATATTATGTACAATTATACACTTTAATGTATATAAACTATGTGTATAATAATACATAATTATATGCAACAATCTTTTAGAAAAACATGGAGATTACATTTGTTTCAAAAATTGCAAAATCGGGGAAGGACATTAACGGAAATGAGAGGAGAATCATTATAATTCCAACAGATCGGTTAGATGACATTTCTCAATACAATGGAAAGCAAGTGAAAATAACAATCCAGGAAATTTAGAAAAAATCTGGAATCTCTAGTTGTCTGATACGGGATATTATAGTGAAACAATGATTTATTCAGACTGGTTTTTTAACTCTTCAATACTGGCCTGACAGTTTGAGACAATTCAGTTAAATTTCTAGTTGCTACTGAAGTCCCATATTGAGGGTTGGTTATAAATTTGGATTCAAAAACAAACACAATCAATTTTGAAAATCATCCAAAGGCTTATTCAATTAAAAACTAAACTGAATCATGCAAGTTAAGAGAATAATGGTGTGCTTGGATGGATCTAAACATTCACTTAAAGGATTAGAAACTGCCATTTCATTTGCAAAACAATCCAATGGTAGTATCATCGGTGTTCACAGTGATACAACGCATGGATTATTTACTGCTGTTCATACCCCAAAAATAAAAGAAGAGAAATGGTCAAAGGAAATTAAAGGAATCATTGAGACTGCAAGAAAAAAAGTAGAAGGAAACGAAATAAAATTTGAGGGAATAGTCATTGCAGGAAACGCTGCTGGAATTGATCTCACAACATTTGCCAATAATCCTAAAAATAAAATTGATCATATTGTAATTGGTGCACGTGGACTTAGTTTACCCAAGGAAATCTTTCTTGGGAGCACATCAAACTTTGTAATGCATAAAGCAAGACCCCCAGTGACTGTGGTAAAGTGACCGCTGGACATAAATTTGCTAATGACTTGTCGTAAAAGACATGATTAATAATTAACTCTCAAAGTTTGTAAAATTCACTACACTGTCTAATCCATTAAATGACAGGGTCACTTTATTTCTATAAAAGATTAATATATAAAAAATGACAAACTCTACTAAAGATGTATTTGGAAAAATTGAGACTCTGAAAAATGTCAGTTGCAGACGAGTTATTAAAGCTGGCAAAATTAAAAGAACAAGGTGTGATTTCCGAATCTGAATTTTTACAAATGAAACAAGAACTAATTAGAAAGATGAGTGAGCATTCTTAATTTTTTTTAGTTTGTAGATTATAATCTCTGCAAAATTTGAGCCTAAATTTTCCATGTTTTTAAAAAAATATTGCCACTATTAATTTCATACAAAATTTAAAACAGAAACTGGGTATGTTCGATGCTGGCTGTACGATGATATGATCTAGTTTATTTTTAGTTTTTATATTCTGTGTCAATTTTACTGAAATAAATTTTTTGAATCACTTCTCAAAACTAATAAAAATACATTAAATTTATTTTAAAGAATATAATTTGCTGATAAGTTATTATCATTATTGATATTTTATCCGATATTGATATAGTAAAAGGACAATTTCTGTTTCATGAGACGTAAAAGACAACCTAAAATTTTAAAAGATATTCCTGTAGAATTAAAATCAATAATTAAAATTCCAATTACGATTACTCCAAATACTACCATCTTAGATGCTAGAGATATTTTACTCCGTCATCGAATTGGAAGATTGGTTGTTGAATTTAACAAAAAACCTGTTGGAATTATTACTGAAAAAGACATTGCTAGAAGCGTTTCCGTTTTCAACAAAAAACCAATAGAAAAAATTCTAGTTCAAGACATAATGTCAAAAGATCTAGTCACAGTATCTCCAGATGCAACAACATATGAGTGTGCCAAACAAATGAAAAATCATGATATAAGTTCAGTGATTATAAAAGATTCTCTGAGCAAGTTGATTGGAGTAGTAACAAAAACAGACCTAGTATCCACTTTTTTGGTTCAGAGTACGGCATCATTAAATATATCTAAAATCATGACAAAAAAAGTAATCACGGTTTCACCTGATGATTCTGTATTTGTGGTTCAAAGTATTTTATTTAATAATAAAATCAGCAGAGTGGTTGTTACAAAAAATAAAAGACCTATAGGAATTATCACATATCGTGATTTTATTCCTGCAAAAACTTTTAATTTTCATAAAGAGTTCTTAGACCCAATAGAAAAAGAAGAGGTATCTTCCAGTTCAAATCTAAATGAATTTAATGTAAATCGATTAAGCTATTTGCTTACATTTTCTGCAAAAGACATCATGACAAGAGAACCTTTTGTGGTGAATCCAAATGATGATGTATACACTGCAGCAATTCTGATGGTGAGACATGGAATAAGCGGAATTCCAGTGGTAAGTAACAAAAAATTAGTTGGGATAGTAACAAAATCAGATATTGTTAATGTTCTGGCAGCAAAAGGAAAACTTGAGTAATTCTAGAATGTTTGATTGGATAATTGGAGGGTCAATTATTATCATGTACTGTTTTTTAAAAAATCAACATTTTTAGACGATAATTGTTTTATTAACTCTGAATAGGGCATTTTTCTATCGTGTTAACAAACTTTATTTTTTATAACTAATGTGTGCACAAACTATTTCATTGTAATTAGACAGAAAGTTACATGGACCCCTCTGGCGATCTGTTAATCTTCCTTAAACCCATCTTTAATTACTAGTCGAGAAAAAAATTTAGAATTTAATTTACTTGACGATAAATTATATTATGAGACTATGATCCTGATTTACATTCCCCTCGAAAATATTTCCACTCTTCACACTGTGAGCCATCTGGAAATTCACAAATTCTTTCTTGAATTTCACTGCCATTTATTGCTGTGAGTGTTTGTAAAAGGGACGAACCCCCATGCTCAAGACAATATTTTGAAGCCGGATTTCCCAACTCTGTATTTACTATCTTAGTGACAGGTATAAACAACATGGAAATTGCAATAATTATCAAAATACCGCCTATAGATCCTATGGCTAAAATTTTCTTTCTATCTGACAATAATTCTCCCGAGTTTGTTTGAACTTAAGTATTTAGAGTCTATTTCAAATAACTATGAGTTAATTTTGTTTTTGTTTTACGCTTCATCTTTGTAATGGTATTTTGGGATATGAGGAGTGGCTCATTTAATTTGTAGAGTTGTTGTTCAACACAAAAACGCTTTTTCATTAATTCTTGTATTGTGCTTTTCAAAGTATTAGAGTCCCAATCCGCATTTACTAGATTTTCCAGTGCAGATATTATTTTACCTTCAACATGAGACTTTTCGGCATGATATTTGGACTCTTGTTTGGATAATCCCATGTATTTCTAATTTTTGTAAGAATTTAAAGTCGTGTATGTTTTTTTGGAAAACACCAGATTTGACTTTAATCTAGTAGAATATTGTTTAGGAAAATCAAAAAAGGGGTCAGAGTTATGATAAAAAGACAAATCATTCATTGAGGTTAAATACAAAATTTGTAATATTAGTAATATGAAAGCCTGGAAATGCTACAGATGTGATTTGACATTTAAAGAAGAATCTCACGTCATTATGCATAAAGATATTTCAAGACATTCTTCCAGGCTGATTGAAATGATTTCTGCCTAATGAAAACAATTTAGATTAATTATAGTTGGGAAAACAAAAAGAAATTTTGATTTGATCTAACTAAATAATATTACAATGTATCATTTGTAATGGCTTTATAGGATCCCGAAGAACCAAGAAGATCGGTAGATCTCCTAACCCAGGTGATATTGAACTCTAGCGGAATTATTTACTGTCATTACTTTATTGAGTGCGGCAAAAAGGCAAGCAAACGGATTAATTTGGATAATAAAATATTGATATCTGTGATAGTCACATGATGAAATTTAGTCAAATATAAAATTTAAAACATGATGATGTGCTGATATTCATTCCTGAGAATCTGACTACAATCTTTTATTATATATCATGAATAGTAAGCAAGTGACGTCAATACATGAACCGATAATACATGAAGAGAGTCCAAAATTAAAAACAAATCATGAAAAATCACAATGCAACATACCAGAATTATCGACAAATAACAGACAATTAGATAATTTTCAAAAACAAGTTGAACAGACAGTCACAAGACGTTTTGAACTATTTTGCAATTTATATCTAGAACAGATAACATTTTGGGGTAATGTTACCGGAGTATCCACTAGTTTTCCGCAAAAAATCCTGGCAAAATGGGGTCTGAAGATAGACTCACAACCGGAATTTCAGAACATGGTTGATGAGTGGAGTAATGTTGTAAGAAGTGGATATTCAAATCAGAATATCTATTTAGAGACAGTTTTGAATATGATGCATCAAAATATGAGAATGATCAACATGAATATGAATGGTTTTACAAAAATAATTTGGTCTAATTATTCATGGGGGATACCACCAAATCTGGAGTCATCTACAACTTCATGACTAGGTCCGGTAATGCCGTCGCCTGAGTATAATATTTTTTGAATACCAAAAAGAGTTTAGAATCTAGTTTTCAACCACAGCCTAATCTTTTCATTATCGTAATTATTAATCATAATGCTTGGCTCTGTCTTTTGCTTCTCTTTTTGTAATTCTTACCATTTTCTATATCTACCAGAAAGTATGACCGTTCTCAGATATTTTTGTTTAAAGTTATCGTCCTTTTCGACTAAATCCAGGTATGATTTTAAAGTTAGACGCAGAAGATGTTTGAAACTTTTTACCTGTTTTTTCCTTTTTTGATTCAGTGTTCGAATCCTCCTCAATTTTGAAAACCTTTTCTACATGTGGTTTAACTTTGGTTTCATCTGTGTAGATGATGTTTGTTGGAGAAGTTTTTCTCACCGTTTTTTTCTTTTTTGATTTTTCAGTATCGACGGGGTTTTTTTGTGTCCATTTTATGTTGCCTGCGCCTGACAACGAAGACTGTTCAAGCATATAATCACCTAATGAATTTCCCATACTATTCAATTGCGACTAGGAACATAAGCCTATGGATCGATTTAGAATCTCATTTATTTTTTATAAACATTTTTAATGTCAAATTAAAAATTGCCTTCATGAAATTCTTTACCAAGGAAAAAGTCATCGTAGAAACAAAATGTAGAGAATGTGGCATGGAATTTTCAGATTCAGAAAGAATGCTTCGTCATATGATTAAAGCACATACAAAGAAAAAACCTAGTTGTAACTGTTGATCTAAAATCAAAAATATCTAGAAAATAAAAAGAACAGATGTTAAAACGGTAAAAGTTATTTTTGGAATTTAGAGTCTATCATAACAAGACAGTTGTTGATCTTATCCTTATAGGGAACTGACACTGAAAAATATCTAAAGTCTTTTGGTGCAACGTCTACAATCTTTGCAATGCCCAAATCTACCACATTTCCTAAATCATCAAATAAAAGCAGCTTAAAAAACACAGTTTGATAAAAATAGTCATCATTAGTATAATCCCCCGATAAAGTCACAATATTGTTTTGTTTTTTACATGTGATTCCACTGAAAACCTCATCGTTGAATTTTGATTCGTAAAAATTTATTGCACTTACATTAAGATTTGTTTGCTGAGCAAAAGTTAATCTATCTTGATGTTCTTTTAACTGCTGATTTTTGTTTGCAAGAGACGTAGTTGAATGGGGTTCATCTCCTACTTTAGATATAATTCCTTTGGAAGTGAGATATTGGATGGAATTTTTATACTCTTGATCCGAAATAATCCCCCGCTTGAGCCATTTTTCTAGATTGTGGACCCATTCTGGAAAACGATTTTTTTGGTCATGTTCTTGAGTAGATAAAAGAATCTTTTTACAATTAGGGCATGTGGTTGACTTAAGATTGCCCATCATGACAAGATAATATTTTTTTGAACCATCCAGGTTAAGAGGACCTTTGTTCCAAGTTTTTAAAATGTCAAAACAAATCGTGAAAATTTTTGATTCTCCGATATCCACACTATCATGTACATAATCACATTCTTCAAAGAGTTCACGTGATGGTAAATCATCGTATCTTACTTCTAGCTCATCATCATATGACGTATAATAATTATCTACCATCTCAAGAACCGTATTTTCTACAGTACTTTTTCTAAAATCAGGCTCCATAACCCAAATTTTAAACAGTTTGTCTGATGCCAAAAAATAATTTTCTTTAATATTTGTCGCATTCAATGTAATTTTTAGGAGATTTGAATTGTCTGGATAGTATCCCGGTGTATCATCTAATGAAAGAATCTGGAGGTCAATTATCTTAAGATCAACCAAATTCACATCATAATCCGTAGCAAGAACAGAAGGAATTTGCATTAAACTCAGTACAATTATTGCAGTTGAGATTATAATTTTAAAACCTTTCATCCATCTAATCGATATATCTCACTAATGTGCTTAGAAAAAGGAGTTTAACAATACCATTTGTGATAATCAAGACCAGACCATAAATAAATAAACTTTAGTAAAGACGGTTTATTCTGAAATACTCTAAGAACCCATCATGCCAACCATCTTTGGCAATTCTCGGTATGCTTTATTTACAAAAATATCATTATCGGCATCAATCATTACAAATTCCATTGGGTTGTCGGATGGTGGTGAGAGTAGTATCTTTTGACCTGATTTTAGAGTTTTAATATCAAGTGTGTCCCCTGCCCCAAAATTCACATGGATGTTTGTCAATGGCTGAGAACCTGTATTTTGAATTGTAATTCTTCCAGTTACAAAGAGATTTTGTTTGTCGATAATAGGATCCACAAAAATATCATATTCTTGAGTATATGCTGATAATTCCAATATGTCTAGGCCAAAAACTATGGCCATGATCCCAATAATTCCTATGCTCATAACAATAAGAATGGAATATTGTTTCACTGTAACATTATATTTTTTCTAATAATTAAGTTTCTAGGACCTTTAAAGAATCATTTTTAAATCACAATGGAGACTACTTTCCGTCATTACGTACTTTATGCGTTAAACATCCCAGTCCTAAAATTAATTTAGAAAATTAAAAAGAAAAGATTAGACTGTAAACTTAATTCGTTCTTGTGTTCTAATCTTGATTACTTCACTTATATCAGAGACAAAAATTTTTCCATCTCCTACATTTCCAGTGCTTGCACGTGTCATGATTGTTTCCAAAATTTTATCTAATTCCTCTTCTATGCAAAATAATTCAATTTTTCTCTTGGGAATTAGTATATCTTCTGTAATTATCCCCAATTTAGAATCGGTCACTCCCTTACCTATTTGATTACCTCTTCCCAATACAGGATAAGCGGTAATCCCCGAAATTCCAACCTTGATTAATGCATTTTTTACGTCTTCAAATTTGTGGTCGCGAATATATGCCTCAATTTTTTTCATTAAAAATTCTATCATCATGTAGAACTTAAATTAGATCAATTTTTCTCAAATCTCCCTTTAATAGTATGAACAAAAAGAGATTAGAATCTAAATGTCAATTTTATTATTTGTAATGTTTCCCAACAAAGCATTGTTTACATAATTTGCTTCCTATTCTAGTATTTAGGAATGAAATTTGGTCAGATGTCAATCTCCCATGCTGAATCAGATTGAGCAATTCTCCAGTTTCTATGGGTTCAAATTTTTCTTGGCAATTGCATTCTATGCATTGGCAATTAATTTTTGGACCCATCATGTTGCAATCTCAAAATATCTTAATAATTCATCGTTGAGAAGAATGGATGTTAGAACCCCTCTGGCGGTTTTTGAACAAATACGTTGCAGACAAGTGCATCTGTTTTAGAATCTCTAAACTGTACATTACACGTAACAAATTTTCCCTTTAATGCCATTTCAAGATCTTTTTGTGTTGTCTCTTGATACTGGGGTTCCTCAGGATTGTCAATTTTTGCAATTACTATGCGCTCTGTTTTTGCATACTCTTCCTTGTTATCTTTACGAAAATGAGTTACTAAAAGCTCAAATGTGTTGTTTGTCAAACACCCAATTACCGGCCCTCCTATCCCATCACCCAATATCAAGTAAAAATTTTTGTACTATAATTACTTGATGGCGATGCTAAGTGTAAATTCTGGTACTAGTTTTTTCTCTCTGGCCATCTCAAAAATTCTTTTAATGGCTTCCTCACCCACATCTCCCATATTTACAGTAATTTTATTAACATACATTTTTACAAATTTTTCAATCAATGCTCGAGGTTTTCCTCTACTATACTGCATTGCATAATCTATCGCGTCATCAAGATTTTCTAGTCCGTATTCTATCGATGCTTGCAAATACTGATCAAATTTATGAATTGTATCCATTCCAAGGCTTGTTTTCATTACATTGATTCCTAACGGAACGGGTAAACCATTTGTTTTTTTATCCCACCATTCACCAACATCCAAAATCTTGACGTTTCCTTCTTGTTCATATGATAACTGTGTTTCATGAATGACTAGACCTGCATCAACTTTACCATTTCTTACTGCCTCTGGAATGTCACTGAAATTCATTTCAACATAATCAAACTTTCCTATCATTAATTGAAGCAACAAAAATGCTGAGGTCATTTTTCCTGGTATGGCAATTATTCCTTTTTTAATTTCATCAACACTCAATTGTTTTTTTCCAGTAACGATGGGGCCGTATCCCATTCCAAAACTTCCACCGCTTCTCAAAATAGTATATCCAGGAATGTAAGCGCAAGCATGAACGGAAACTGCGGTGACATCTAGTTCTGGGTTTGTTGCTTTCCTGTTTAATTTTTCAATATCTTCAATTACATGTTTGACTTTAAAATCCAAAGATGCTATTTTTCCTGTAAACATTCCATAAAACATGAATGCATCATCTGAATCCGGAGTATGCCCTACAGAAATTTCCACATCTGAACTCTTAATATTCTATATAAAAATCAAAAACTAAACCGTTTTTCTAATATGTGTGGCTTTTCTAGGCTTTTTATGAGAACATTGGAAGCATATGAGCGAGATATTTTCAGCCAACCTAAATTTTTATATAAATTCAAAACACAAAAACCACTTTCTAGTAAAATACAAAAAAATACAATATTTACTGGAAGCGGAGACTCTCTAGTATCTGCAATGTTGGCAGAAGTTTTTTCAAATTATCTGGTAAAATCGGTTGATCCACTTGATTTGCTAAAAAACAAATCTATTTTAAAAAATAAAATGGTCTATTTTGTTTCAATATCTGGAAATACCATTTCAAATATCAAAGTTGCAAAAATGACAACAAAATCGACTGCAATTACATCACAATCTAAAAGCAAACTAGCAAACGCGTGCAGCAAGTCAATTATTTTAAAATTTCCAAATTCTAACATGTTTACCGCTGGAAGCATAAGTTTTTTGGAAAGCGCTCTTACTTGCATATCTCTAGTAACTCGCTTTTCTATTTCAAAAGATTCAAGAATTTTCAAAAAAGCATTGTTCGATGCAAAAAAAACAACACTTGGAAAAAGAATTTTTATTTTGGGAAACATGTATACATTTCCAATTGCAATGTATTGTGCAGCAAAAATCTACGAACTTCTCGGATATGATGCTCATTTTGAAAGAATAGAACAATTTACTCACATGGAATTGTTTTCTATAAAAAAAGGTGACACTGTAATAATCTTTGAAGGGAAAAATTCTCATAATAAAAAGCTTATAAAAAATTTGAAACACATTGGATTGACTATTATTCATCCACAGATTAAATCAAAAAATAAAATTTTGGAATTACTCTATTATGTGTACTTTTCTCAACTGCTGTCACTTTTTGAGGCTAAAAAAAGACGAAAAAAAGACTGTCATTTTATTTTGGCAAAACGACTTCGAAGTGTAAGTAATGATATGATCTACTGATCTAATTTTCTCATAAGATTTAATAGCTGAATAATTGGATTTGCGAATATGGCAAAATTCAAGTCAACAGTTGAAGTACTAAAGATTATAAAAAATAAAGAACAGATTCGTAACTTTAGTGTAATTGCACACGTTGATCACGGAAAAACTACTATGAGTGATAGTCTTTTAGCAGCTTCTGGAATTATTGCTCCATCTGCTGCAGGAAAAGCATTGGCGATGGATTTTGATAAAGAAGAACAGGCAAGAGGGATTACGATTTATCAAGCAAACGTCACTTTACATTTTACACAAAAAGACAAAGAATACGTCATTAACATGATTGATACGCCCGGACACGTTGATTTCAGTGGAAGGGTAATTCGAAGTCTTCGAGCTATTGATGGGGCAGTAGTTGTTTGTGACGCCGTTGAAGGAATCATGACACAAACTGAAACAGTAACTCGAATGGCTCTGGAAGAAAGAGTTAGACCAGTTCTTTTTATCAATAAGGTAGATCGATTAATCAAAGAACTCCGTTTAACTCCCGAAAAAATGCAAGAAACACTTGCCGGTGTAGTATCAAGCTTTAATCAACTAGTTGATACTTATGCAGAACCAGAGTACAAAGAAAAATGGAAAGTGTCTATCCAAGACGCTAGTGTGACATTTGGATCTGCTAAAGACAAGTGGGCGTTTAACGTTGATACTATGAAAGAAAAAGGAATTACATTCAAAGAAGTTATTGATGCATATAAAAATGAAAAAGTTGATGCGTTGGTAGAAAAAGCTCCTTTGGCTGATGCTGTATTGGGTATGGTAGTTAAACACGTTCCACCACCAAACATCGCTCAAAAATATAGAATTCCACAAATTTGGAAAGGAGATCTTGAATCGGATATAGGGAAAGCACTTTTGGAATGTAGTGATGATGGGCCAACAATTATGATGGTAGTTAACATGGTGTTAGATCCAGCTGCCGGACCTGTTGCAATCGGGAGATTGTTCTCAGGAACAATAAAGGACGGACAAACAGTTAACATCATTGATTCAAAGCGAGAAGGCAGAGTTCAGTCTGTAAATTTTTTCATGGGTAACCAAAGAGAACAAATTGGTGAACTAGGTGCTGGAAACATTCCTGCACTATTGGGATTGACTGAAGCTAGAGCCGGCAATACAATTTCATCTATTAAAGGAATACCAATGTTTGAAGGAGTCAAATATGTTTCAGAACCTGTCGTTCAAATTGCAATTGAACCAAAACACCCAAAAGATTTACCTAAACTTGTTGAGGTTCTCAAACAACTAACCATTGAAGATCCTAATCTGGTAGTAAAAATTGACGAAGAAACAGGTGAAACTCTTGTTGCCGGAATGGGGGTGCTTCATCTTGATGTGGCTACTCACCGTATACAAGACACCAAATTAGAAATTATTACGTCCGAACCGCTTATCAATTACAGAGAAACTGTCAAAGGTTCATGCGAACCCATCATGTCAAAATCCCCAAATAGACACAATAAAATTTTCATGAAAGTGGAACCGTTAGAACCTGCCATTGCACATATGCTTAGAACTGGTGAAGTCAGTGACATGAAAGACAAGAAAGTAGTATCGGATTTACTAAAAGGTGCAGGTTGGGATACTGATACTATAAAGAGAATCATGAGGTTGGATCCACGCGGAAATGTAATGATTAACGGAACAAAAGGTGTTCAATTTATTCAAGAATCCACTGACTCTATTAATTCTGGATTTGAGGAAGTTATGAAAGAAGGTCCTTTATGTAAAGAACAAATGAGAGATTGCAAATTTATTTTTACTCACTTTGTTCCTCATGAGGACACTGCTCATAGAGGTCTCTCTCAACTGGGTCCTGCTTCTAGACGTGCTTGTATGGGTGCGCTTTTAACAGCTGGAACTACAATCCTGGAACCAATGCTCGCAATTGAAGTTAGAGTTCCAACTGATCTAGTAGGAAATGTTGCAACTGTATTATCTGGAAAGCGTGGGAAGGTTCTTGACATGTCACAAAAAGGGGCTTCTAGCATTATTGTCGGTGAAATTCCTGCATCTGAAACATTTACACTTTCAGAAGCGATGAGAGGTCAGACAGCTGGACGTGCAACTTGGAATACTTCATTTAAAGCATGGACTGAACTTCCAAAATCTATAGCCGCTACTGCAATTGCAGAAATAAGAAAGAGAAAGGGTCTTGCACCAGAACCTCCTGGCATTGACGAATACATCGACAGAGAATAAAAATAGAATGCCCCCAGTTTGGGCATAGAAATACGACGCTTCTCGTAAAGTTCTAAAACTTAACAAACCTACCATTAGGCACGTCTGATTTTTATACTTATTTTATTATCACAATTTAGAAATGAAAGAATTTATCGTAATTTATTATGCACCGAAATCTTCTTTTGAAAAAATGAAGAATATGAGTCCGGAAGATATGAAAAAAGGAATGGAACCCTGGATGAAATGGATGGAGAAATGTGGTCAACATCTTGTTGACATGGGATCACCGCTAGGTAATGGCCGACATGTTGACGCATCAGGTATTACATTAAGTAAATCCGAGGTTGCAGGTTATTCTGTCTTACAAACAGATAGTATAACAGAAGCAGAAGAACTACTAAATGGACATCCCCACCTTGATTGGGGAAATGGCTGCTACATTGAAGTTCATGAGAAATTACCAATGTCTAAATAATTAGTGACAGAGAATAAAAAGGGAATCTAAATTTTTCATACACTATTGTAAATTCAAATCTAAAATTTTTATAAAAATACTGTAGTTAATTTTTAATATTTAAATCAGATGTTGTTTTTTTTAAAAAACTCGATGATTTAATCGCAACTACAAAACAATATTGTTGCAAATAGAACATTTATTGCTAATTATTGTACTCTCACTAGCATTAGCAAAAGTATTGGGGGAGTTATTCCGCAGAATGAAGCAGCCTTCTCTAGTGGGTGAATTACTGGCAGGAGTAATTTTGGGTCCTTCACTTTTCGCAATTCTTGAACCAAACGACTCTATGACTATTCTTGCTAATGTGTCGGTGTTTTTTTTAATCTTTATGGCTGGTCTTGAACTAAAGTTAAGTGAAATAAGAAAATCAAGCAAGTCTGCATTAATACTTGCCATATTTGGCTTTACGATCCCATTCATATCTGGATATTATGTATGCACTCTTTTTGGATTTGGACAAATCCAATCTCTCTTTGTTGGTCTGCTACTCTCAATTACAGCAATTCCAGTCAGTTCAATGATTCTTATGGAATTTGGAATATTGAAGAGTAGAATTGGAACTACTGTGATAACAGCTGCACTAATCAATGATATTATGGCAATGATCGTTTTTTCTTTAATTCTAATATACCCAACCGATAATCAGCCATTTGATTACACTGAAGTAGGATTGATGGGGGCAAAAATAGCCATTTTCTTTGCAGTGTTGGCGACGGTGATTTTTGTAATGAATAAGACAAATCTAACTTCCGAAAAGATAGAGCCACTAATCCAAAAGCTTAGGACCAAAGAAGCTGGGGTTGGGATTCTCATATCTCTTGGATTTTTAATTGCATTATTTGCCCATTATTCAAATCTTCACTTTATTATCGGTGCATTTTTTGCCGGATTGATTTTTGGAAGTAAATTTTGGGGAGAAAAAATTCACATACACAATTCTAAATTAATTTCAGGAATAACATTTGGTTTTTTTGCACCAATATTCTTTGTCTTCATTGGTGTTGAATTTAATCTAAACTCTATTACAAACTCTCTTCCATTACTTTTGACATTGTTATTTGTAGCAGTCACTTCAAAGATAGTGGGTGGTTTTATTGCAGCGCGAATTACAAAATTCTCAAATCATGAAAGTCTTGCTATAGGATGTCTTATGAATGGAAGGGGAATGGTGGAAATGGCTATTGCGTCAATTGGTTATTCAATGGGTCTGATAGATGAGTCGTTATTTTCGATCGTAATAGCTATTGGCTTTATTACTACAATTATAACTCCTGTAATCACAAAACCTCTCATCTTCAGAACAGTTTCAAAACATATTCCACATCAAAAGATAATCTTGGAGAAGAATGTGAAATCTGAACCCCTAACTGATGTATCCAATATGCATTCATCATTAGAGTCTGAAATTATACTAGAACATAGATTGAGAGAAATCGAACAGGAAAAAATAATACTAAATTATTTACGTGGATCTTAAATTAACCAAAGATTAAACAACAAGACTTTATGTTTTTTGTACCTTTTTAGACCACATTTAAAATTCAATGTTTATGATTATATCGTTTTTGATAAAAATTACAAGTATGTATTCAACAATGCAATAACTGACAGGTTCTACTTTTTCACAATGATTTTATTTTTTATTGTTTCTATTGCTTGGTTGATAGAATCATCAAGTTGTATATTCAAATCACTTTGCAGTCTGTTTTTTTGAATTTCATTGTTTAGGTGATAGTTGATCTCATCCACTAATGAGATTTGTTTAGTGGATTCAAAAGGTATTGGTATATTCATGCCTAATAATTTAAAATAAGCAGTACCGCTAACACGAAGTTTAATCACTCCGCCTGAACTGATAATTGATTTCACTGTTGGTGCAAGGCTATTTTTTTGAAAATTTTGTAAAATTGGAATTTCCTTAGTTTCCCCTGGGTATATTACAGTGTCAATATTCCCATGCCCCACACCTAATGAAATATCATTAATTATGAGATCATACGACAAATCAGGAATGTATACGGGAATAAATCCAAAATTGCTCAAGCCAAACATGAGATTCAGATTAACTCCTTGAATCAATTCAAATGCAGTTTCAAGCCAGTTACCATCCAACATCCCTAGGCCCAATTTGAAAAACATTTCTAATGAAATTGGTGCCCAATCTATACTGTCAAATTTTACATTGTTTAGACTAACATGAATCTGTGTATATGAATACCAAACTAAACCTATGCTGATAATGCCTATTATGATGACAATAGACAATGTCACAATAATTGCTTTATTCATATATTTTTGAGGGCATGGATGTTAATGAATATTTTAAACAAATCTTATCTCATGATTGTTTTTCCTGAGTATAGATATTGAAAAAAACCAAAAAACAATTCTAATTTTACATACAACGAAATACCCACTATCATCATTAAATTTCCCGAATGATTTTTCCAGATTTTTCTTTAAGAATCCAAGACTAATCCACATTACTTTGAGTTATGCTGAATAATCCATATCTGCTCTTGTTATTGATTTAAAAAAAAGACTAGATTTTTTTATGCTGGCTTTGTTTTATCATCTACTAGTTTGTATTTTGATAGTACTTTGTATGCGATAAATACAATCACTGCTATTATCGCAAAATCAATTATGTTTGCTATCAAGTCACCATACTTGAATTCAGATACAGCACCTGTTACACTGTTTGTGACAGTAGACATTAATGATTTAAGATCACCCGATGGTAATGCCAATCCTATAATCGGATTTACAATATCTGTGACAAATGCAGATACTAGTTTTGATGCAGCTGCGCCTATTACAAATGCAATTGCTAATCCAATAATGCCGAAGGTTTTGAGAAAACTCATGAATTCTTGAATAAAGCTTTGTTTTGGAGCAGATGGATTTTGATCTGTCATAGTGTTTTTAACAAAAATCTTGATTATATATGTGCTAAAAAAGTAATTTTTGCTTTAAACTTTCATACTGTCCAAGCATCTTGTGTTCGATAATGATAAATACTTGACCTGTACTTACTAGGTCAACCTATTAGATATGACCTATTTTGTAATTAATCCTGAACTTTATGAGCGTGAAAGAATCTTCCTTGAATTTATTAAAAAATTTCCTGATGTACACCATAACGCATTGCTGAAAATGATTGTTCCAAAGTATATGGCAAAAACAACATTTGAAAAGACACGAGATTACTTGCTTGAACGAGAAGCAATATCAGTACAAAAAAAAGGAAATATGAAAATATATGTTTTAACCTTAAACTATGAACTAAAATCTCAACAACACATTGAAAGGTTAACCAACACTGCATTTCATAATTTAAAAAATCACATTAAAAAACTTGAAACTGACTATAGACACAAAGATGTTAATGAAAAGATAGCAATAGCAAACTCATTATTGAAAAACATATTACAAACTGATACTGGATTTACTATTTTAGATTCTGTTAAAAACCCTAGAAAGACTTTGTATCATGATGAACACTTGACTATTCAACAGTTAATTCACGAAGTCTTTAAAATTATTTATTTGGATAAAGATTATGATACTATCTATCCCACTATAATGAGTCACATATGGAGTATTATGCCGACAGACTATCAAGATTCATCATAAATATTTTAAATCAGAGCCTCTAATTTTTATTCGGGAAGATTGCTTCAATTTATCATGGGGTTACTTTATACAAAATTTTATCTTGATTTCGAACCAAATAATTGGAAAGAAATATCTCATAATCCAGTGATCTTTGAAGCTATTGAAGATGGCGTTTCACTTGAAATTTATGATGTCTCTCAAAATTCATACAAATTAAAATTTAGGAAAGGTGGAAAATTACAACTTTTTAGAGTGGTAGGAAAGTTTCGTCTTACTTGGGCTGACGATGATCTCATCTAGACGAATATTTCTCTATCTATACTGAATAAAATAATAATGGGATAATTTTGATTCTGCTATGTCATTAGAAAATAAAATAAAACAAATTTTAAACAATTTTGATGATGCTGAATCTGAAACTATTATTGAAACTCTAACTCTAATTCAGCCTTATTTAAAAAGTGAAATTACTCGAGATTATCTCAAAGGAAAAATTCAGGCAATAACTGACGCACATACTGATATTGAAAAGAAAAAATTATGCAATAATCTAAAACCCTACTTTGATTGGTATTTACAGGGAATTTAATTAAATTAAGAATTATATCTCGATATTAATTACAACTTCTAAATATTGATGATTACTGATCAATTTTTCATAAAATGTTAGTTATGCAATGTGGATTCTGGTAACTTTTTTCTTATATGATTTTATGTCGCCATTTTAAATTTATTAGATGCTTGCTCGAAAATAATCAATGAGTCTTCGATTTCTTTTTTAGACAACCACGCCGTAACTGATAATCTCAGCCTCGCTTTATTTTTTGGAACTGTTGGATATCTTATTGGCTGCACAAATATGCCATTTTCAAATAAAAATTTAGCAAAATCTATGGCTGTTTTTTCCTTGCCAACAATAATTGGAATGATATGTGTTTTTGAATCTATTTGATATCCAATTTGTTTTAAACCATTAGTAAGAAGAATTGTATTATTTACTAATTTTTTTCTTCGTATTTCTCTATTCGCATTGAATTTTTTTAATGAATATTCTACTAAAAATGAAGGGAGAGCTGAGGTATAGATAAAAGGTTTTGATTTATTTATGCATAAATCTATTACGTTATTCTGGGATGCGACATATCCACCAAATGATCCAAGTCCTTTACTAAGACTACTGATGTACACATCAATTTTTTTTGCAACCTTGAGGTAATTTCCAGTTCCTTTCCCATCATCACCTAGTACAAAATCACCATGTGCGTCATCCAGTATGGTGATTGCACCTATTTTTGATGTAATCTCAGTGATTTCTTTTAGTTTTGACAAATTACCATCCATACTAAAAACTCCCTCAGTCACAACAAATTTTTTTTCCCCTTTTTGTTTAAGTTTTTTATTTAAATCTTCAATGTCATTATGTCTATAAATTGAAATTTTTGATCCTGTGATTTTACACGATTCAATTATGCTTGCATGATTTAATTCATCACTCAAAATTAAATCTCCCTTTTTTGCAATTGTTGGAATAGTTCCTAAATTTGCCATGTATCCAGTAGGATAAATTAAACTTGCTTGTTTTGATTTATGTTTGGCAAGTTTCTCTTCTAGTTCTTTATATGATTCATCATTTCCAGAAACTAGTCTAGAGCTTGATTGCATTTGTTTTACTTTTATTTTTGTGACTGGGATCCCCAAATAATCATTTGAGCATAAATTAAGTAGCTTTTTTTTATTAATTGTAATGTGCCCTTGATTTGATTTACCGTATCTTAATTTTCGATAGAGATCGTTTTTTTTAATTTGTTTCAATTCATAATCAATAAATTTGAATTTATAATTCAAGGTCATATCTTAAATTGGAATTAGGCTATTAAATCTAGGCGTGAAACACTAATTATTAATTTTAAAAGTTGACCATTCTACGTTTTCTTGATTTTAATATTGTTTTATGTTTCAAGACCTAAATTCTTTATCATCTCGAAATCTTTTTTGGCCTCATTTCCGCCCATTGTAAGGTACCCCGATGTGATTATTCCATTTGCCCCACTTTGTAATAATTCTTCACCGTCATCATCGAGATTGATTTCTCTTCCACCTGAAATTTTTATTACAGATTCAGGCAAAAGAAATCTTGTTACTGCAAACATTTTGACTATCTCAATATTTGATAATTTGGTTTGTAATTCAAGCGGAGTTCCGGGAACTGGCACAAGTATGTTTATTGTAACTTCCTCTGGTTGAATTGCGGCTAGTTCTAACGCTAGCTCTATTCTTTGTTTTCTTGTTTCTCCTAAACCGATAATTCCGCCAGTACACAATTCCAATCCTGCGTCTCGTACAATTTGTAATGTCTTTAACCTCTCATCATATGTGTGCGTAGTGCAAATTTCTGCAAATTTTGATCTAGCAGTTTCTAAATTATGGTTGTATCTTTTAACATTGAGTTCTTTGAGTTTTTTTGCTTGACTTGATGTGAGAAATCCTAAACTACATTCTATGTTAATCCCAACTTTATTGTTGACTTCTTTGATGATATGGCAAACTTTTTCAAAATCTCTAATGGATGGCTCTCTCCATGCTGCAACAAGACAGTATGATTCGGCTCCTTCTTTTTTAGCCTTGTTTGCTCTGGCAACAACCTCATTTGCAGTTGGTAATTGATATGTCTCAATTCCAGTATCAAAAAATGCAGATTGCCCACAAAACGAACAATCTTCACTACATGCATTTTTTTTAATATTGTTTAATTGTTCAATGTCTACTTTATTCCCGTTAAAATCTCTAGTGATTTCATTAGCAGCTATTGCTAGTTCTTTGACATATTCATCTGGAATGTTAAAGAGTTTTTCTACATCATCTGATGATATTCCTATTCCTGAAAATATTTTTTCTTGAGATTCTTTGATTAACTCCTTTATCTCATTCATGGTACTTTTGAATAAAATTCTATTAAAAAAGTTATATGTAATAATAATTGTCTTTATGCACTTATCTAAGGAGTATTCGTGTATCCGACACTGGTTTTAACATTAAATCGTTAGTTTGAATCCACCACTTCAAAAATAATGTATCTATTATTGAAAACGTTGAAAAATCACACGGCTCATTTTTTTTAGCTAAATATGATAAATCTACTAAATTATTTCTAAAATTACAAGTCGATTTTTGTTGTTTTGAGAAGTTTTATTTTTCTTTGTTATTTGTCATTTCATTTTCTGTTAATTTGAAAACACTCTGTAAATAATTTAATATTATCTTTTTTTGCTCAAGTTCTCGTATTCTCTCATCAAAAGTAATTTCAACATCGAATTTTGAATCTGACTTTGAATCATCCATATGATCTGATTTATTCCATAATACATTGAACAATGATCTCAAAGTAATTACAAATGATTTGGAATCAGTCCAAATTGCTAGTTTATCTTTTAATCCTGGGTTGCTGATAAAGAAAACCGCCTCGTCATTATCTTTGATTATAAAGCAAAAATTTTCCTTATTTACATCCTCTATTTTTTTAATTTTTTCAGTCTGAATATCTTGAAATACGTGATTATTTTTGTCGTTAAAGTCACTAAGTATTCTCAGATCCGATTTTGTTTGTTTTATTAAATTTACAATGCTTTTATGTAAAAATTTCTTAAAAATTGATTCGGTTCCCAAAATTAAAATACAGTCAGACGATTCTTTTACCATCTGTTCAATTTTTAACATAAATGCATTCTTTTCTTTCAGAGTTTGAAATTTACTTTCGTCTGAGACCTTCGTATTGGAGTACTTTGTAACTGAATTCCATAATTTAATAATGTTTTTAGTTTCTAATTCATTAATACCATTTTTTTCGTGATTTACTAAAATTGACATTGTATCCTCAAATCCAATTACCTTACCCCCACAATTAGTACAAGTTGTTTCAATCATATCTTTTCCACAGTTAAGGCAAAATGGCAATATTTTTTTTTAGATTTTTTTGTATTAAAAATATGATCGTTTGTAACATTATTTTATTACACTTTTTGAAAAACTCCCTGCCTCAATTAAGTGATGATTTACTCAAAAACAAAAGAGTTGCAATTTAAATTATAATTGACAAGAAACATCATGTTGTGATTAATCAGAATAACCAAATTTTTAAAAACTAACAAAAAATTTTTAACAATAAATAATTTACAGATAAATCAAAAAAATTATTTTGGCTAAGTATCACTACAATACCTTCTTTTGAACTGATTTTATTGTATCTATAGTTCTACTTAATAGCAAATCTAATTCCTTTTCCGAAATTGCTAGTGGTGGTACAAGCATAACGATGTTGCCTAACGTTCTCAAATAAATGCCATTTTTTTTGCCAGCTTCAAAGAAGATTTTATTTATTGATGTTTTGGGGTTAATTGGAATTTTTTTCTTTTTGTTTTTTACTATCTCTATTCCCATGAGCATTCCTTTATGTCTGACATCACCAACTATGTCTGATTTTAAAATTTCGTTATGATATCGCTCAAAAATTTTCGATGCTTTGTGAATTTTATTGATTAAATTATTTTTTTGATATAATATTAAATTTTCATTTGCCACCTCTGCAGCGATTGGATTACCCGTAAATGTATGTCCATGAAAAAAATGTCTATGATCATCAAATTCACCCAAAAATGATTCATAGATCTTTTTACTTGTCAAAGTTGCCGCCATTGTTAGGTATCCACCTGTTAACATTTTTCCATATGCAACGATATCTGGAGTACTTTTTTGTTCTGTATACTGTATCATAGAACCTAAACGCCCAAAACCGGTTGCTATTTCATCTAATACTAGTAAAACATTGTATTTTTTACATATTTTGCTTATCTTACTTTGGAATTCTTTTGGGAATATAATTACCCCCCCTGCAACTTGGGCTCCACTTTCCATGACAAACATTGATATTTTATCATCTTGGTGAAACTCTTTTTCAATTTTGTCTAGACAAAAATTTTGATAATCTAAAAAACTATAACCTTTGGGAATTCTATATTTATTTGGGACTGGAAATTGTATTGTCTGGAATAATTGTTTTTTAAATTTGCCAAAAAATTCTGGGACATACCCTACCGCCATTGCACCAAACGTATCTCCATGATAACCATTTTTCAGTGTCGCGATCTTTGTTTTCTTTTTATCTCCAATGTTCTTCCAATACTGCAATCCCATCTTGAACGCAATTTCCATTGCAGATGAACCATTATCTGAATAAAATACTCTGTGCATGCCTGGAGATAATTTTACTAAATTTTTGGCAAGTTTTTCTGCAGGCTCATTTGTCAAATTAAACATGGATGAATGTTGAACTCTCTTACTCTGATTTTTAATGGCATTAACTAATTCAGGTTTAGAATGACCCCACACATTACACCACATTGATGCAACTCCATCTAAAAGATGAATTCCATCCGAAGTTGTTAACCACATTCCTTTGGCCTCTACAATGCTGTCAAATGAATTCCATTCTTTCATCTGTGTATTTGGATGCCACACAAAACTATTCTTTTTCAATCCATCCTTTTCTGTTATTTGATCTTAATAATTAAACGGTGAAGAAAGACATCTTAATTAAAAAATATGATGAACTGATCGACGTTATCTTCTTGTGATGGTTTTATCATTTATCTATTGTTTCATCATAAAATCTTTTATGTATGATTAGTATCTTTAATTGAAAAAACTAAATTTTCCAGAATTTTTATGCTGGAATGACTTATTTAATTTGTACTTTGGTTGAATTAAACCGCTGATAATTTTTTTAGTTAAATTAAATAATTTTCAATACCTATCTATTTTATATTGATGAAATTGTTATATTTTTAGTCTTAGCAGTTATCCCAATTATGCTTAATATTGAAACAATCAAAATCGACATGGAAATCGTACCGAATTCTGGAACTACATTAAACATCAATACATCACCCTTTGGGTCTGTCCAGGTTGCTTGATCATCTTTTAACCCAAATCCTAGTAAAGTTATTTTGAAATCTACTTGTCCATCTGACTCCAATCTTGCAGTATAATGCATTCCATTTCCATCCTCCCCATGAACATTATTAGCTGATAAAACCTCTTTGTTATTTTGTGTTACAAGTATGTCGTAGTTTGCAAATTTTTTCAAAGATCCACTAGAATCTCTGAATTTGATATCTATCGACATGACTTCATTTACAACTGGATTACTTGCAGTGATTTCTACCCTAATTTTACCATCGGATGATAATCCATGCACTGTAGTTTCTTTTGTTGATGGACTTTCTACTATTATGGTTCCAGATTTTATTTCTTCACCACTTGATTGCGTACTGGTTCCAGAACTAGTTTCAGCTACCCCTTCAATTATCATAGGTGTACTAACTTTTATTTCTGAAAATGCAGATGGGGCTGTTGTCAGCGTTGCTCCTATTATAATAACAGCTAAAATTGACAAGACTGTTTTTTGTCTGATTTGCAATAAGAATTTCTTATGTAATGTATAAAAAAACTTTGCGTTAATCTATGTCTACTTGGAACAATCGTGATTGGTTCTAAAAACGATATAGTTTTAATTTTATCCGGTATCTACATTGAATTGACAAAGCACATTTTTGTCAATTAAAGATAAAAAAAGTTAATTTACAAAATAAATTCTAAGAATAATGAATGAACTCATTATTTATTACAGGAACTGACACAGATGTGGGAAAAACCTATGTCGCTGCTGGGCTTGCGGTTACCTTACGAAAGATGGGAATTGGTGTAGGTGTTATGAAGCCATTTGCTGCAGGTTCTGCACAGAGAAAGGGGTTCAAATCTGAGGATGTTGAAATCTTGTCAAATGCCGCACAAGTAAATGATCCTGAAATGCTTCTAAATCCACAATTCTTTCCAATAGCTGCATCTCCTTACACAGCATTAAAAAATTTGAAAATAAAACCAAACGTTGAACTGATCATAAATAGATTCAAAATACTATCAAAATTGCATTCAATGATGTTAGTTGAAGGAATGGGTGGTATAATGACTCCTATTCTTCAAGATTATTTTGTAGCAAATTTGATCAAGGATATGAAATTGCCTACATTGATTGTTACGAGAACAAAAATTGGGACAATTAATCATACTATAATGACTTGTAAAATGTGTGAAAAATACAAAATTCCAATTAAGGGCATCATAATTAACAATTTTGATGATGGCTATTCTGTTAAGGAACTCAAACGAGATTTAAAAAATTTAACGAATGTAAAAATATTAGGCTCCATTCCATTTATCGACGATATGAGTGATGCCTCACTTTATCATGTTTTCAAAAAAAATATCAATTTTAAATTTCTACTACATTAATTTTTAAATACGCAATATTTTGAATTTATTTTGACCTTGAACATTTACAAATTCTACAACATCGTAAATTATTTTTGAAAATGATGCATTTTTCTTTTCAATTACGTATGTTTTGTTTTGGAAATTTAGTTTCTTTGTAACTACTAACCAAATATTATCTTTAATTGGTTGGATCTTTTGCAACTGATTTAGTTTTTGCTCTATGACATTTTTGTCAATAGTTTTTGGAATGCATATTATCAAAGTTTTTCTTGGATCAGTTTTGAGAGTTTTTAAATTTGGTATGATGATATCTATGTGTATCCCGTCATATTCTATTTTTCTTTGACTGGGTACTAGTGCATTTGTTAAAAGATAATGTAGTAGTCCAGTGGCAAGAATTCCTAAACTTTCCTCTTTCCATCCAATCGAAATTACTTTGTCATAGCAATTTTCTAAAACATTATCAATTATTTCAGCAAATTTTACCTGTGATGTCAGTTCTTGAATATTTTTCTCTGATTTTTTCAGATAATCAAACAGAAAGTCTTTAATTGGATTTGGTTCTTCTTGCATTAGTTTATTCGTTGAATATGTATCGTCTTTCTCCACGTGATTCAGTAGTAGTGTTGATATCCACTAATACGAATTCTTTTTTTGTGTGAAGCATCGGTTCTTCTGGAGAGAGCTTATTTTCATGTAGTATTTCATATTCTTGCAGGGTGAGCTTCCTTCTTGGAGCTAGTTCTGCCTCCAAATTCATATTTTTTACAATTTCTTCGTACTGAGGTTGAATTGAACCGCTGAACACCATGGCACTACTTCCACTTCCATAAGAGCCAAATCCTACACGCTTACCATTCAAATCTACCCCCTTTTGATATTCAAATTCAAGACAACTTCTAAACCCAAGATACAATGATGCCGTGTATAAATTTCCAATCATCTTTGATGCAATTAATGAACTTGCAAGTTTTGACTCATACACTTCTTGGAATTCTCTTGTTTTTGTAAATAATTTTGTAAATTCATGATCTTTTGCCATAAATTCTTCATCTCCCAAAACTGACTCTATTGTTCCACGTGGATCCTTTGGCACTGGTTCTGGCAGTCCTATCTCTTGGATTATTTTTTTCCATCTTGGAAGTTGACGCCATTCATGTCTAACTAAATATGCCAGTGCTTTTTTACCCATGTTACTGTATGGCAAGTGCATATTGAGATAATCCATATGATCTAAAATTGTCTCGCCTGGTTCTAATTTTATTAATCCTGATGATATTGCTTTTTTCTTGTATGTCTCAAGTGCTTTACGTACCTGAATCATATACAAGAGATTAGAGTACTGACCATGTACAATCGGCGTTTCTTTTCCAAATGGTCTGTAAAAATCATATTCATCTTTAATCGACGTGGCTGTTACTTTGGGATCAAAAGCCAATAATCGAGGCGCATCATTGAGTAGCATTACAACTGCACCCGCACCTTGCGTCATCTCACCACTAGAACCCATATCATATTTTGCGATATCTGATACTACAACTAGCGCATGTTTTCCTTCTGCCTCCCCTGCTCTAATCCAATTAGTATTATCATAAAGCGCATAAGATCCACTAACACACGCAAATTTTGTCTCTACTCCACCACAGTGTTCAAAAGCACCCTGACCATAAACCTGCTCTAACATTCCAATAACATAAGAATTCATTGCTTTTGATTCATCAAATGAAGATTCAGTGGAGACATACAATCTCCCAATGTCTTCGGGGGATAACTTGTTTTTCTGCATAATTTGAAGACATGCATTTGCAGCAAGACATGCAGGATCTTGATTTGTATCAACAATTGCCATCTGAGATACACCTAAACCTTTTTGGAGTTTTTCAGGATCTAGCCCCCTGGCTTTAGCAAAATCAGCTGCATCTATGTACAGTCTTGGTATGTAAATTGCAATGTCATCTATTCCAGCTGCCATCAAGCTTGCCTCCGTCTATACTCATATAAGGATATTGAGCGATTTCTAGCATACTTGGCAGGGAATTTTTACAAATTTTCTTATGATTATTGCAAATTGATCTGTAAATTTTCTATTTTTTCAACTCTAAATTAAAAATTCCTTCAAAAATATCATAAGGTTGAGCCCCTCCGATCTTTGTTACTTTACTATCTGGTCCAATGATAAAAAATGCAGGTGTCCCTGTTAATCCCAAGTCCTTTGCATCTTGGTTGCTATTTGTAATAATCGTGGTATACTTTGAGTCTATCATGCATTTAGAGAATTTATCTATATCCAGTTCAATGTCTCGCGCAAACTGTAATAGGTTCTCCGATGATGCCCATCCTGTATTTTCACCATTCCAATTATTGTACAAAGTATCATGATATTTCCAGAATTGTCCTTGATCATCTGCACAATGAGCAGCGTGAGCGGCAGTATTTGAATCTGGACCAATTATAGTATAGTCTTTAAAAATCACCTTGACTTTACCTGTTTCTACATAATTTTTGAAAAGACTTTCTTCGGTTGTATGGAAAAACTGATTACAGAAATAGCACTGATAATCGCCAAATTCCACTAATGTTACTGGTGCATTGGGGTCTCCTAGAATCGATGAACCGTTTTCCATAAATGTCGCAGCCGTAATTTTTACAGGACCTGATTCTTGAATTGTAGGGGTTGGGACTATTACAAGTTCTTCATTTAATGCATTAAAAGATAAAAATGCAACTATTATTGCAATTGACGCAATTCCTGCCCCAATTCCTAATGATGGTCCATGAATCAATGATTTTTCTAAAAATTAGTTCAATTTAGACCAATCTGTTTGATTTGTTTGGGCTTACCGACTTGATGATTGAATTTTTTGTTGTAATATCAAATAACATACTGGTCCTTATGTTTCAATTTAATGTCACAATTTACAATGACAACTGAATTTGGGTGTAATTGTTAATGGTTACAAAAGACGATGTTTTGATAGTTGAAGATAGTCCAGTAACTGGAGAACTTTTGAAAAGTTATTTGGAACAACTTGATTACTTTCAAATTCATATATGTGCAACGGGTAAATCCGCTGTAGAGACCTTTAAATCACTTGTCCGAAAAAAGATAGAACCTATAGTTTTACTTGACTATTCTTTACCTGACATAACTGCCCACTCTGTTTTTACACAAATGCTTAAAATTAAGCCAAACGTTCATGTGATTTTGGAAACTGCTACTGAAAGGGAAGATCCTGGCATTAAAGATCTGATTCGCCTTGGCGCTTTCAGATATTTGGAAAAACCCATCAGGTTTGAAAGTCTTAAAGAAATCTTTGAAACTATTGAAAAAGAACAGGATTTTTTTCAAAGAGAATCTACACAAATCGAGATGCTTAAACAGGCAGCAAATGAAATTCAGGCACAAATTCAAGATCATATTGAGTTTGTATTAAAATCTTTAAAACAACTCAGTGTTAATTTTATGGTCCAGTTAATTGGCCAGGCCGACGAATTTGTTATTTCACATTTAAAAAAATTGGAAGATGAAAACAAGATCATTAATCTGGGGGAAAAAAAAGAAATTGCGTGCAATCAATGTGATTCTGTAAAAATAACTCAGTTATTTTATTGCCCTGCCTGTAAAAGTTCTAATTTCAAACTGGGGCAATTGATTGAACATTATGATTGTGGAAACATTACCGAAGAGAGTTCCTATAAAAATGACATGTGTCCAAATTGTCACCGAGAAATAAAAGCACTAGGTGTTGATTATAGGGTAATGCAAAATCACTATATTTGTAACAATTGCAGTGAATTTTTCCCAGAAATATCGTCGGAATATTTTTGTTTAAAGTGTGAAGTCAAATTCAGACTTGACGACTGTAGCTGGAAATCTAGCACTTGTTATAAAGCAATTAATATGTAATTGATTCATATACACATACTGAATTCTCTAAGTAAATTTGATTCTTAGTCATTTTTTCATATTTTTTAATCTTGTATAAACTAAATTATGGTGTGTGACTCTACTTTTATTAGTTGGATGAAGTCATATTACTTGAAACTACATTAACACTGAATTTTTGTTTTTAAAATAATCTTGCGTTTAATTCACTATTTGTTTAAATTTATGGAGTACAAAAATCTATAGATCTGTTTTGTGAACTTTACTTAATTATGTTAATTTTGAATTGTCATTGTAGAAATTAGTTGGTTTAACTTTATTTAATGAATTTTTAATACTGCGTTTAATATTTTTGTAATCTGAGTACGAAGTTATTTACTTAAATTCATTATAAAACTCCCACTCTATTGGCACTTGTCCAAACAGCTTTTTTCTTTTTTAACTGTTCAAAGATTGCCCGAATTGTTAAAGTATCTACGATCTGCTTATATCCAAAAACTAAAAATATTGCATGCCACAATAGTTTAGGATCCTCCCCATCTATTCTAATTGCTAATGCAGTAGTGAGAATGTGAACAACAGCAAAAATACCCATAAACTGTGCTACAAATAAACCATCTCCTAAAAATGTGGCTATAATCGCACTTATCATGGCGGTGAATCCTATAATTGGTGTGACAAACATTCCTATTAGCATGTAAGGAAATGTTAATTTGTGTAAATGCCCAAATCTTGGATTTACTAAAGCATTAGAGTGTCTGCTTACTACTTGAATATTTCCACGATACCATCTTTTTCTTTGGGAACTAAAATCATTTAATGTGATTGGAGCTTCAGTATAAGCTATAGCTTTTGAGCTTCCTTGAGTTGTTAAGCCTGCTTTTAAAATCTTTATAGTCTGATCAAAATCTTCTACTATGGTATCTTTAGTGTATGCACCAGATTCTTTAAGAAATGATTTTTTGAAACCACCCAGTGCACCAGGAACAATGGTGACTGAACCATATGTGTCAAAAGCTCTTCTTATAATTTGAATTCCAACTATGTATTCTAATGCTTGACATTTTGTAATCCAATTTACTCTATTTCTAACTTTGATGTTACCTGCAACTGCGGCTATGTCTTTATTAATTTCAAACCCTTTTACTATTTCAAGTATTGCGTGTCTCCCTATCACCGTGTCTGCGTCGACAATAACTATGATATCTCCCGTTGCATAAACCAAACCATAGTTTAGCGCAGATGCCTTTCCACCATTTTCTTTATGTAATACTTTAATTTTATCATTATATTTTGTAGCTATGCTTAGTGTGTTATCTAAACTTCCATCATCTACAAATATGATTTCCTTTTTCGGATATTTTGATTCTAGTAGAGCATTTATTGTTTGTTGGATTACCTTTTCTTCATTATATGCTGGGATTATTATTGAAACTTTTGGAAATGATCTTAAATTTGGTAGTGTACCTTCTCGATGTTTATTTGCTATTGCCATTGGGACAAACATGAAAGTCGACCAAAATGTAAACATTAATGCCCAAAGAAGAATAAATGAAAAAGGCTCTAATTTAAATAAACTAACTCCTTCTAAAATCACTAACGATGCAACAATAAACGGGGAGCATATTAAAAATAGTAGAAATATAGACGGCCTATGTTTTTTTGAACTATGTGAATTTTGCTTCTTAGTGGATTCAACAAATTGATATATTGTCATAATTGCTCCAATCCCCATTGCTATCAAGCTTATGTTTCCTAAAAGGAAGTATACAGAACTGGATAAAAAAATAAAAATTGACGCAGCGAGAATAAACTGAACTGGATCCATTCGGGGTTTTTGTTTTATTATACTATCTAACTTATTATTTTCAACTGAATAGTCTCGTTCTTCACTAAAATCCTTTTTTACAATCTCGTTTTCTCGGTTTACTCTGATTGGATATTTTACAATCATCTCTTATTTGCCATTTCATTTTCTGTTAATTTGAAAACGCTCTGTAAATAATTCAATATAATTTTTTCTTGTTCAATTTCTCTTAACCGATGCTCGAAGGTAATTTCACCCTCAAGCACTGATTGAATATTTGATTCATCTACATAGTGAGATTTTGTCCACAATAAATTAAACAATGATCTTAAAGTAATTACAAATGCCTTGGAATCTGTCCAAATTGCAAGTTTTTCTTTTAGTTCAGAATTGCTGATAAAGAAAATAACCTCATTATCATCTTTAATTATAAAACAAAAGTTTTCTCTGTTCACATCTTCTAATTTTTTAATTCTTTTTGTAGGAATATCTTCAAATATGTGATGTTTATCTTTGTTATAATCACTGAGAACCTTGAGATCTGATTTTGTTTTTTGGAGAAGCTCTATGAAGTCGGTGTGATAAAATTTCTTAAAATCTAATTCAGTTCCTAGGACTAGTATGCTTTCTGATGATTCTTTCACCATCTGTTCTAATTTTACCAATATTGAATTCCTCCCCTGTAATGTCTGGAATTTATTTTCATCGATTTTTTCCTTGTTTTCGGCATATTTTGTAACTGAATTCCATAATTTTATGATGTTATCTGCCCCTGTTTCTAATTCTTTAATTCTGTTTTTTTCACTATCGACTAGAATTTTAATGGATTCATTAATTTCAACTACTTTGAATTGGGTTGGTTTTCCAAATATTGAAAAAAGAATTCCCTTTTCTTGTAAATTGTCAAGCAAGCGATATGTCTCTGTCCTTGGAATGTCAAGTGATTTTGATATCTCTGAGGCAGTTTTGATACCTATTTTGCTAAGATACAGGAATACTTTAGCCTGATTTTGAGTTAGGCCATATTTTAAGAGTAGTTTGTTTAGCTCGTTTATTGTATTATCTGATACAAACATGTTTTCATGATGTTCTATTGTCATTAGAAACTGTAACATTAACTTGGAACATAAGATGGTGTATGTCTTTTAATATTACAACTCTGTTTACTAACTATTTAGATGGTAATTACAATTATTTTACGAACAAACTCAATAACACATCTCCCCACACTAACTGAATTATAAAACCTCCTGTAATTAACAAAAGATATGGCATGCCGGGGGTAATCCACGTATCTGGTTTTGTACAGTATTCTTCATTTTCTGCATGATGAATAGTAATGCTTAATTTCTTTACACCGTTTTGAATTTTTTCCATCGAGAAACAAAATTTTGGATTTTTTGCTCTATATCCTAAGAACATCACACATATTTTTTTTAGCCAGTTTTCTTCAAAACCTTCAAAAATATTTTCATGTTTTGCCATGGAAATTAAATTTCTAAAAATATTCAAAATAAATGGTATCATAAATAATATTATTGCATTTGCAAGGGATGTAAATGGCGTGACTGGATTTTGAGAAAAAGTTGCTAATGGAGCAATTACTGCCAAAGTAATTAAAGCGAATGCATCTGCTCCTCCAAATAATCCAATTCTCCAAACAACAATGACAAATGGAGCTATGATCAAGGCTATGCCTACGTTAAGTAGATGCCGAAAAACATCCGGATTTATAATGACTAATAAAACTCCAATAATTCCAAATCCTATCCAGTAATAGTCGTGTATTTCTCTTTTCCAAATATCTATTATTGAACCAACTATCAACATTGTAAGAGCTACCCCAATTCCAACTATGCTGTAAATAGAAAATGGGTCAATCAACTCTTATTCTCCAAACTTCTTGCTACATTTAGAAATTCTAATTTTATTCCAGATTTCACTCTGTTTTAGCATTCACTTGCAAATCTAATTGGCTACAAATAATGATTCGCATCAAAAAATATCTTGCGCTGTATATAATTTAGACTATTTTTGAAACGTCAAATAATCTAAAATATTACAATACACTCCTTCCTAGTCGACTGTTAAAGATGCGTTAAACTTTTTAGTTATTCAAATTTCACCAAAGTGCTTTGGAGAATATGGGTGATTCAAAATTTAATGTTTAATTTTCTTATAAACTCATACAAAATAGATTAATTGTGTTAAAATCGATCTTAAAGAAATTTTTAATATTGTAAAAAATTCAATAAAATTAAGTTAAAAATAGAAATTTATGTTTAATTTCTTAAAATATTATAATAATCATGTATTTAAAGAAAGTAAGAAATCTGATCGATCTGATCAAAAATTCTTAGCTATACTACAATATAGCCTAGTCTTTTCCTAAGAAGGATCTGAAAAACATGGAAAACGAAACAACTCAAATTTCAGTATTTGATTCCACTCCTGATACCCAAATATACGAGTACAAGTTATCTGTAGAAAAGGTTCAGGCTGAGCTTTCTCAATATGGTTTAACATCTAATCAAAGTAAAGTGTTTATTTATCTTGGAAAATATGGGGCCAAAACTGCACCTGAGGTATGCAAGTCACTAAAGTTGCCTAGAACTGAAACATATCATTTACTTTCCGCCTTACAAAATAAGGGAATAGTGTCTGCGACATTTCAACATCCTATACAATTCACTGCATTGCCGTTAAGCAAAGCTATATGGATTTTAGTTAATTCTGAAAAAGAAAGAATAAAATCACTTGAGCAAATGGAAAAGGGCTTATCTGAATTATGGGAGAATATTCCAACTTTTGGATCAATACGAGACGAGGTTGACGAAAAATTCCAAATGTTGCAAGGTGCCAATCAAATCCAATCTAAAATTACTGAAATGACAGACAATTTCAAAACCGAATTTTTGATACTGGGGTCAGAAAAAGACTTTCTGAAATTATATCATGGTGATTTCCTAGAATCATTTGTAAAATCAAAACAACAATTTAGATTATTAAGTGCCTGTTCAGAAAAAACTGTATACATATTTGATGATTTAGAAAGAAAAAACATTAAAAAATTAGCTAAGGATATTCAAAATAATCTGTGTTTCTTTCTAAAAGATGATTCTGAATTACTATTCTTTACAAAAAATTCAAATTCAACAACGGCCCCATTTGCAATGTGGACAAACTCTCAATCAATGATATACTCAATGAAATTACTCTTTGAATCTTTATGGGTGAATTCAAAGTATATTCACCTCTAGCCTCAAAATATCTTACATGTAAGAATTAAACCAGTCTCCCTCTTTATATAGAAAAATATGTCTACTTTCTATAGACATGGATTCTACCTATTCTAAAGTTAAAACAGGAATTCCTGGATTAGATTCCATACTATCTGGTGGATTAAAAAAGACACGATCTGTTTTAATTTCAGGCCCGACAGGTAGCGGAAAGACCACTTTTGGATTACAGTTCTTGTATTCAGGTGCCAAGGACTTTGATGAACCTGGAGTATACATAACCATGTCCC
>Ga0315273_10000678_pt1 | contig 36858 bp, 37 predicted proteins | sample YL17G02_0_MG_FD_205753 | JGI IMG/M metagenome (GOLD analysis project Ga0315273, IMG submission 205753) | Sediment microbial communities from Yellowstone Lake, YNP, Wyoming, USA - YL17G02_0 | ecosystem: Environmental > Aquatic > Freshwater > Lake > Sediment | place: USA: Wyoming | collected...
AGATACAGGCAAACTCCTTCCCTATGCCCGCCTGCAAATTCCCAAAACCTGCGCCAAATGCCATAGCGCCATATATGACACCTATAAGGAAAGTGTCCACGGTAATGCATTAACCCAGGATGGCAACCCGGATGTGCCAACGTGTATAGATTGTCATGGCGTTCATAATATTCAGAACCCGACCACAGCCACTTTCCGTAATAGTACGCCATACCTGTGCGCCAAATGCCATACAAATAATGCTCTCATGCACAAGTATGGTCTATCTACTCAGGTGCTAAACACATATGTTGCTGACTTTCATGGCACAACCGTGGTGTTGTTCGAAAAAACGTTCCCTGACCAGCCGACCAATAAACCTGTCTGCACGGATTGCCATGGTATTCATGATATTATGCACGTTAATGACCCGAACAAAGGACTGAGTGTGCGCAAAAACCTGCTTACACGGTGTCAGGTCTGCCACCCAGATGCAACCACGAACTTCCCGGATGCATGGCTTTCTCATTACATTCCTTCACCTGAAAAATACCCCATGGTGTACTACATCAATCTGTTTTATAAATTTTTCATCCCGGCTGTGTTGGGACCCATGCTTGTTCTTGTAGTAATGGATTTTAGCCGTCTGATGATCAACCGTTTTCGTAAACCAAAACAAGTTGTAGCAAAAAAGCTTCCAGTAAAAACCAAAAAGGTCAACCCAGCTGATGAGGAGTCCCGCCATGACTAAACCTATCGGGGCCTCGAATACCAAAACGTATACTCGTTTTGATAAGGTGCAGAGAATCCAGCACATCATATTTCTGATCTCTTTCACGGTGCTGGGTGTTACTGGCTTGCCGCAGAAATATATGCTTTCACCGATCAGTATAGGTTTTTTTAATGTATTTGGCGGTGTCGAAAATGTGCGCATCATCCATCACACTTCCGCCATCGTGATGATGATCGTCAGCATATTTCATGTATTGGAAGTGTTGTATCGCGTGTTCGTATTGCGAACTCCGATCTCAATGATCCCGTGGATCAACGATCTTAAACATGTGTTTGATGACGTTATCTACTATATTGGCCGCCGAAAGCATAAAGCCTATTACGGGCGTTATTCATACGCAGAGAAAGCAGAGTATCTGGCAGTTCTGTGGGGTACTGTTGTCATGGGACTGACTGGTTTCATGATGTGGAACCCAATCTCTACCCTGCGCTTCCTGCCTGGTGAAGCGGTCCCTGCGGCAAAAGCCGCACATGGCGGCGAGGCTGTACTGGCTGTTTTAGCCATCATCCTCTGGCATTTCTATCATGTGCATATCAAGCACCTTAATAAAAGCATATTTACAGGAATTCTCAGCCGTGAAGAAATGGAGCATGAGCATCCCGGCGAACTGGCGAGGATTGAGGCTGGCGAACATCCTGATCCGATTCCAGAACCCGTGTTGCGCAAACGTCAGATGATCTATACGCCAATTGCCATTGCGATCCTGGTTATATTCAGTTATGGATTTTATTTCTTTATAGGATATGAGACGACCGCGGTCACAACGGTGCCAGCCGGATCAACAGTTCAAGTCTATGTTCCACAGACCGCAACTCCGATGCCAACAGCCACTGCAACACCCACCGTGGTTGCTTCTTCCACACCTCCCTCGGCTGGTGCGGCTACCGATGTTCCGGTCGCTTCTGATAAAACCTGGGATTCTACAATTGGCCCCTTGTTTACAGAAAAATGCTTAATGTGTCATGGCGCGATGGCGAGCGGCGGTTTGAATTTATCCACATATGCAGATGCAATGAAAGGCGGCGCGTCTGGAGTAGTATTCACGTCTGGAGATTCAGCCAATAGTCCGGTGATCATTAAGTTTGAAAGCGATAAACATTCGTATGCTGCTCTTTCGCCAGAGGAGCTAATCCAAATCAAAGCCTGGATTGACAATGGCTTGCTGGAAAAATGAACTGCGCTGAACGCGGTTATAATTTACGTTTATTTCTTACCCATGATCTCGGCTTGTCCGGGTTAGGGGTGTGAGGATAAAGATTTTTTCTTAGTGTACTTGTCGGACCGCGTCCCCAACGAAGGTTTGGGGTTTACAGTTCGATATTATTTTTTTATTAATATTGTGCTCGCTTAAACCTTTTCACTCTACTCACTGCCATAGGCAGTGGTTTTACACCCTAATAAAATAATCGCTTGAGACAGGGTTTTTCTTTTAGGAATCGGGTAGTATGCTAATACTCGATTCTTTTTTATCCCCGGCATACAAGAATAATGGTTTTGAACTGTACTTGGAATGACGAGATACCGGTTCGTTATCTATTTGATCTAGTGTTCCCCTTTGTTTTTTATCCAGTAACACATTATACGAGTTAAAGCACAAGTAATTGGTCCATAAATTAGGTTACAATCTTGGGTAATGATATGACGATTGAGCGCTCCTTCCTAAAGAAACGGTAATATTATTATGCGTACTCCCAAAAACATCAATAAGAATATCAATATCCTGCGCTGGACGATTCCAGCGTTATTCACAATAGTCTCTGTGCTCTATCAACTTGTGATTGCTAAATACATCCACGATAATTATGGGCATGAACTGCACTGGATCATAGAAATTGCGTTTTACGGTACAGTCGGTCCGCTATTTACATTTTGGATTATTACCCGGATTGGTCACTGGCTGGGCGAAAAAGAAATGCTCGAACAGCAGGCGCGCACCAGCGAAGTGCGCCTGGCTTCGGTCATTGCTGCATCGGCAGATGCCATTATCAGCCTTGATGCAAAAGGCAGCATTGAATCATGGAATCATGGCGCAGAGCTGATCTTCGGCTATCGGGCTCTGGAAATGCAGGGCCGTCCACTTGCATATTTGTTCGGCGGCAGTGAGGCCTCTAATCTTGAGATTAGTTGGTTGACGCAAGTCGTCCGGGAGCTAGGCTTCGTGCGTGGACATGAAACCACCTGCCGCGACGCCGAAGGCCGCAGGGTTGCTGTGGATCTAACTGCCACCAGCCTTGCCGGGGTAGCGAACCAGCCAGACGGTATGTCAATTATCCTGCGTGACATCACCGAGCGCCAGCATCGCGAGGCGGAAATCGTCCGTCTCAACGCTACATTGAGCGAGCAGGTAGCCGAGCGCACCCGCGAACTGGTTGAAAAAGTTGACCAGCTCGCCAGCGCTAATACCGAACTCCAGAAACTTGACCAAATGCGCACAGAGTTTGTTTCACTCGTTTCGCATCAGATCCGCGCACCGCTGACCAATATGCGCGGCGCAGTCGAGCGCATGGGTATGGATTGCGGCGCGGTCAATCTTACTTGCACGCGCATGTTCGCCATCCTGGAACAGCAAGCCGAGCGGCTGGATCATCTCGTGCGTGACTTGCTGAACGCGGCCCGCCTGGAAGCGGGCGAACTGGTGTTACAGCCGGAACCGATTTCAGTGATGCCGGTCATGCAACAGGTTGCAGAGCAGATGCGCGCCCGAGTCAGCCAACGCACCATTCTCATACCAGCCAAGCCGGGCTTACCGCTGGTCTTTGCCGATCGCGAGCGGGTGGCCGAAGTGCTGACCAATCTGCTCGATAACGCCGATAAATATTCACCTCCGGGGACGGATGTGTCTCTTGATGTACACGCCGACCAAACCGAGGTCATGATCTCTGTGCGGGATGCTGGACGCGGCATCCCGCACGCGGACCTGGAGCATGTCTTCGACAAGTTTTATCGCGCCGACAACAGCGACGCGCAGTCCGTCTACGGCTATGGATTGGGACTATATGTCTGCCGCCGCTTGATCGAAGCGCAGGGCGGGCGTATCTGGGCTGAGAATATCCCAGGGGGTGGTGCGATTTTTTCGTTCACTCTGCCTGTAGCGAGGTAAGCATGAGTGGAGAAACCATTCTGCTGATTGATGATGATGCTACCCTGTGCGAACTGCTCACAAGTTATTTGCAGACAGCGGGGTACCGAATGGTGGCCGCTCCAAATGGGCCGGGCGGGCTGCGGCTCGCGGCTGAGACCACGCCGGATTTGGTGGTGTTGGACGTGATGATGCCAGGCATGACCGGCTGGGAGGTGTGTGAACGACTGCGCGGTAAAGACGCGCTGCCGGGACGCCATGACCCAATCCCCATCATCATGCTCACTGCCAAGAGTGAGGAGCTTGATAAACTGCGCGGCTTCCGTCTGGGTGTGGATGATTATGTTTCCAAGCCGTTTTCGTTTGCCGAACTAGCGGCGCGTGTGGGCGCGGTGCTGAACCGTGCGCGCTCCATTCCCGCCTCGACTCACACGTTGACCAGCGGCGATCTCACGATTGACTTCGATGGCCATCACGTGACACTAAGGGGGCAATCGCTGGAACTTACTCCAACCGAGTTTCACCTGTTGGAAACGCTAACCCGCCACGCCCACCGTACTGTACCCACCGAAAAACTGCTCGTTGAAGCTTGGGGACCGGAGTATGCGGGCGAGATCGAGCATGTCAAACATTACATCTGGACCCTGCGCAAGAAGATCGAAGCCGACCCGGGGAATCCGAAGCATATCCTGACTGAACGCGGATTTGGCTATCGGTTCGAATGATCACTTGACCAGGCAATTACCCGACACCCACTTCACACCCTGCCTACACCCAATCTACACCTTCAATTGATACACTGTCTCTTAGGAGATAGTGTATGAGCAAGCCTTCCTACCGCGTTTCCATTCCCGATCTTACATTCTATCAGCAGGCAGTTGCCTGCCAGTTCGCGTGCCCGGTGCGCACCGACGCGCGCGCTTATGTTACTGCCATCGCGGCTGGTGAGTACGAACGCGCCTACCTGATCGCACGCGAGACCAACCCCTTTGCCTCCACCTGCGGATGGGTGTGCGGCGCGCCATGCGAGGCAGCCTGTCGTCGCGGCAAGATCGACGCGCCTATCGCCATCCGCGCCCTCAAACGTTTCGTGAATGACCGCTACGGTGTTTATATGGGTGAGACGGGCGAGACCCGCCAACCCCCAGCCTGGCCGGGATACGTGGGTCCCACCTCCGCCTTCGACTTAGGCAACACCACCTTCCCCACCAGCCGCACTGGATTGAATGCCGCCCGAAAGCGCGGTGATAAGACCGGCAAACATGTGGCAATCATCGGGGCAGGTCCTGCCGGACTTTCCTGCGCACACGATCTCGCCCTGCTTGGCCACGAAGTTACGATTTTCGATGCTGCCTCGGTCGCAGGCGGAATGCTGCGCTTGGGCGTCCCCGAATATCGTCTGCCTCGCGAGCTGATCGAGCTTGAAATCGAATCCATCCTCTCCCTTGGACCTACCCTCAAACTTAACCAGGCTCTCGGGCGAGATTTCAGCCTGGCCGACCTGCGCCGCGACTACAATGCTGTGTTCATTGCCATCGGCACGTACCAGAGCCGCAACCTCAATGTGGAAGGCGAGCAGTTCGACGGTTTGCTGCGCGCGATGGATTTCCTCATCAACGTCAATCTCGGCGGCTACAACCTAAACCTCGGCAAAAATATCCTGGTCATTGGCGGTGGAAATGTGGCGATGGACGTGGCCCGCACCGCCGCGCGCCTTGGCCAGCAGGCGCAATCCGGCGGTGACCTGGCTGTAGCGTTGGATGTGGCCCGCGCCGCCCGTCGCCTGGGAGCGACCCAGGAAGTGCATTGCCTGGTTGTCGAAGACCGGAGCGAAATGTTGGCTGACCCGATCGAGGTGGCGGAGGCTGAAGAAGAAGGCATCATCATCCACAATCATTTCGCGCCCAAGCGTATCGTTGGGGTGAATGGGCGTGCCACCGGCGTCGAAACCCTGGCGGTTGAGCGCGCTTTCGATGAGCGCGGCCGCTTCAACCCGCAACTCATCCAGGGCACCGAAAAGTTGTGGGAATTCGACAGCGTAATCATATCCATTGGACAGACCGGCGAGTTCACCTGGGTCAAACCCGAGGATGGCCTCGAAATTTCCCCGCGCGGCACAATGGTAATTGACAAAGAAACGCTGATGACGACCGTGCCGGGCGTGTTTGCGGGCGGCGACATCGCCTTCGGTCCGCGCCTGATCATCAACGCCGTGGCCGACGGTCAGCGCGCGGCGCGCGGCATCCATACCTACCTGCAGAACATCCAGCCGCATCTTGTGCGTAAAGGTTTCTTTTCAACTGTTTCGAAACGTGAGTATCCTGACGTCGGCCCGTTGCGGGACTATCTGCGCCGGCCGCGTCGCCAGCCAGCTGTGTTACCGGTCGAACGCCGCATTGGTGTGGCGAAAGTGGAAATGGTTTTCGAGAAATCAATCGCCGAAGAGCAGGGCGGACGCTGTTTGATTTGCTCGCTTAATCCCATCTTCGATGGCGAACTGTGCATCTTGTGCAATGGCTGTGTGGATGTGTGCCCGATGGATTGCCTGAAACTCGTGCCGGTCTCGGCGCTGACGGTTGATGACAACGTGGCAGCCATGATCGAGCGGCAATCCGCCAGCTCAGCCATGTTGCTCGACCCCACGCGCTGCATCCGCTGCGGCTTATGCGCTGCGCGTTGCCCTACAGAAGCGGTTGTAATGGAGTTCTTCCGCTTCTCGGAAGAGATCCAATTTAAAGAAATGAACACATATTTTCACTAAAGGAGAAATAAAATGTCAAACAACAACTTCACTCGTATTGCCGGGATTGCCGGCATTCTCAGCGTAGTGTTGGCCGTGGCCGGTTATATGACCACCGGAACGACCAGCAGCATGCCGTCAGGCCCGCTTTTCGTGACGTTAACGGTAGCCAGCAACCTAGCCGGGATCATTTTCGTCGTTGGTCTCTATCTCCTGTACCGTGCTGAGGCGGCGACGTTGAGCCTGGTCGCGGTCGGGGTTTCCGTCGTCGGCGGACTGCTGTTCATCATCATCGGCGTCTTCATGTCCTATGATTTCAACAATCCGCTTCTCATGATCGCAGACATCTCCGTTTATGTTGTGGGCGTACCGCTGTTCAGTTGGCTGGCATACCAAAGCGGCAAGATGCCGCGCCCTCTGGCGATTATCGGCTTTCTGGCTGGACTTGCCGGCCTGGGTGTTTATGTTCTGAAGCTTGGCGCCGGCGTGGACGCCATTACAACTCCAAATGCTCCGTTAGTCGGTGTGGCGTCCATTTTTTACTACGCTTACTTTCTCCTGGCGTTCGGTTGGGTATTATGGACGGGCATCGTGCTTATGTTAGGCAAAGCCAAAACGGCGACGGCGTAGACAGAATGAAAACCTGGTTCACTTCCCTCAATGGAGCGATCACGCTCTCGTTCGCTGCGCTCTTGATCGAACTGTTTCGCGGCTTTCTCGATTTTGCGCTTATCTATCCCAAACAGTTCAAAGGCATGGAACTCATTGCCGCCGTGTTCTACACGATTGTGTTTGGCATCTGGGCTGCGAGTCTAATCGCCGCGCGTGGAAATAGCCGCGTGGGACTGATGGCGGCGTTCGGGGTCGGTCTGCTCTTTTGGCTCGGCTTGGACTGGACAACGACGCTCCCCATCATTTGCCCCAACGGTTGTGAGACCATTTGGTTCAACATCGCGGCTGGGGTTGGCTTGGTGGTCGGCGCATTGGCGCTAGTCGCGTTAGGTCTGCAGATCTGGCGCAAGCCAGCGGTATCGACCCGTATGATGAAAGAACAATAACATTAGTGGATGCACGATTCAATCGCGTCCTGCCGGAGAAAAATCAAAATGAACATCTTTTTTATCGCTCTACGGTTAATCCACATCCTCGCCGGCACCTTCTGGGTTGGCGCGGCAGTTGTGACGACAGCGTTCCTGATGCCCACTGCGCGCGCAATGGGGCCCGAAGGCGGCAAGTTTGTCCAGTTTATCCTCGGCAAACAGCGCATGTCAAATTACATTTCGCTTTCTGCGATTTTGACGACACTCTCCGGGATTGCATTCTATTGGATTGTTTCGAGCGGCTTGCGGTCTGCCTGGATTTTCACCTCGTCGGGTTCGATCTTTTCAATTGGCGCGATTACCGGCATTGCCGCGGCGATTCTTGGCGGTGTGGTAACCGCGCCGACTGCCGCGCGCATGGATGCATTGTCGAAAGAAATGCAATCGGCGGGCGCTCCGCCCAAGCCAGAACAATTCGCGCAATTACAAGCGTTGCAAAAGCGACTTGGCCAAGCTGGATTGTGGGGCACGATTTTGCTGGTGGTTACGATCGTAACAATGGCGCTCGGATGACTGGCGCTGCTTACGCGGAATTTTTTACTCGCCAAAGGAAAATGAAAAATGAAAAAGATATTCAAATGGATCGGAATAGCACTCGGTTCGCTGGTTGGCTTGACTCTTGTGCTGGTGGCAGTGTTCTACGTGTTGGGGAACTCGCGCTTGAATAAGACCTACAACTTTCCGCCCGACAATATCGCAGTTCCCACCGATGCGGAAAATCTCGCACGCGGCGAGCATTTAGCAACCATGATTTGCACGGGTTGTCATAGCACGGATTTGGGCGGAGTCGCGAACTGGTTTCCTCCGGGTCCCTTCGGGTCGATGGACTCTCCAAACCTGACTTCCGGCAAAGGCGGCATTGCCGAGGAATTTAAAACCGACGAAGATTACGTGCGCGCCATTCGCCATGGCGTGGATCCCGAAGGCAAGCCTATCTTTATGCCGGCTACGGTCGCCTTTGCTTCCATGAGCGATGAAGATCTCGGCGCGATCCTTGCCTACCTGAAAACTGTCCCGCCTGTGGATCGAGAGAATAACGGGCGAAATTTTAGCGCATTGGCAAAAATAATGTTGGGCGCAGGCATGTTTGGAAACCTGCCTGTGGAGGCTGTAAACCATGCCGCGCATGTCACTGCACCTGCGGCGGGCGTGACGGTGGAATATGGTCAGTATCTGGTTGAGGTCATGGATTGCAAATCCTGTCATGGTCAACAATTGGCGGGCGGTCCTCATCCTGATCCCTCGGTAAAAGTTCTCGTCCCAAATTTGACTCGAGGCAAAATGGCCGCGTGGTCGGAACAGGATTTCATCACAGCCATGCGCACAGGCGTCACATTAAGTGGACACGAGATGAATCCCAAATACATGCCGTGGAAGGAAATCGGACTGGCAAGCGATGATGAGTTGAAAGCAATCTTTATGTATTTACAGTCGCCTCCAAAGTAGGAAACGCAGGCGAAGTAAGCGCTCAACGTCAATTACGCCACATATCTTTTGACTACTAGCTCTGAAGGGAGCGCAGTTTTATGGAAAAACCACAAATAATAAATCGTATTACCAGCAGCCGAATCTGGCAGTCATTTTTCCGCCATGGCTGGCCGGACAACCCGCTTGATCGCTCGCTAGTGATCACAAGCAATGTTTTTCTGCATCTTCACTCTGTCAAGGTAAACCGCCAGAGTTTGAAGTGGTCTTATTCCTTTGGGTTGGGGATTATTTCAACGATCCTGTTCGGTATATTGTCATTAACAGGCGTCCTGCTCATGTTCTATTACATCCCATCCACGGAGCGGGCTTACTTCACCATGAAAAATATTCAAGTGTCGATTCCGTTCGGGCAGTTGTTGCGCAATATCCATCGCTGGTCAGCCCATGGGATGGTGCTGGTTGTAGTACTGCACATGGTGCGTGTATTCTATACCGGCGCTTACAAACCGCCGCGAGAATTCAACTGGGTGGTTGGTGTGTTCCTGTTATTGCTCACACTGTTTGCCAGTTTCACCGGCTATTTGCTCCCCTGGGATCAGCTCGCTTACTGGGCGATAACCGTCGGCACCAACATTGCCAGTTATATCCCTCTCGCCGGACAGGTTGTACGCCAGATGTTGCTGGGAGGCGTGGAGGTTGGACAACCGGCTTTGATCCGTTTTTACACGCTTCATATTATCCTGATTCCGTTTGTGATCGCGATCCTGGTCTCGGTCCATATCTGGCGTGTTCGCAAGGATGGCGGACTGGCGATCAATGACCGAGGAGAGTAATATGGCAACAAATACTTCCAACACAACGGATGAGATTTTCCCAAAAGGCACCGGAAAATCTTACGCGCTGGTCGAGTTGATGAAGGGGCACGGACCCATGGTTGGGAAAGAGCCGGACGATAATACCTTGTTTTCCTTCCCTGTAGTTTTGCTGATCGAGAGCGTACTTTTTCTCGGAGTCACCCTGGCGCTTCTCCTGTTCTCGTTTATGAAGAATGCCCCTCTTGAAGAGATTGCCAATCCGATGGTCACGACCGATCCGGCGAAGGCTCCATGGTACTTCCTCGGTCTGCAAGAAATGCTTGAACACATGCACCCGACCCTTGCCGGTATTATTTTGCCCGGCATCCTGGTTGGTTTTCTGGTTGCAGTGCCGTATCTTGATGATAGCCGCGCAGATATTGGTATATGGTTCTCATCCGCGCGCGGCAAACGAATTACCGGCTGGACGGCCATATACTCCCTGGTTGTGATGCCAGCTTATATCGCCCTGGACAACATCTTCAATATGCGGGAATTACTGCGGAATGTTGTCCCCGTATGGGTTACCCAATGGCTGCTGCCAGCGCTGATCATTGGCACCCTGGTGCTGATCCCGGTTATGATACTAAAACGTCAAAAAGCAACTCCCCGGGAAATATTACTGGTTTTGTTTACCGAATTGATCATTTCAGCGTTTGTTTTCACTTTGAGCGGCTTTTTGTTTCGTGGGCCGGGGTTCAAACTTTATTGGCCCTGGAACATGCCGGATGGTTATAGTCCATGGAAAAGCCTTTAGCTCATTATAAGGAAATTATAAGATGTCAGAAAAACCAGAGCCTACATCAAATACCCCTTCGCGCCGTGATTTTCTAAAAATTGCCTGGGGCACCCTGCTGGCCGGCATATTTGGGCAGACAGGTTGGGCAATATTGGAATTCATGCAGCCCCAAGTAGAAGAGGGAGCTTTCGGCAGCCAGGTGAATGCGGGAAAGGTGGATGAGTTCAAACCTGGCACCGTCACACACATCCAGAAAGGACGCTTCTATATATCCCGCCTGGATGACGGCGGCCTGCTGGCGCTCTGGCATCGCTGCACTCACCTGGGATGTACTGTCCCATGGCGTGATGACGAACACCAGTTCCATTGCCCATGCCACAGTTCCATCTACAATACGAAAGGTGAAGTAACGGGAGGCCCTGCCCCACGACCATTAGACTTGTTCCCGATCACGCTTGTTGATGGAGAAGTTATTGTGGATACAGGCCATCCAATCTTACGGGAGAAGTTCGAACCCTCGCAAGAGACCAAAGCCTGAGGACTGATATGCGCGCAAAAGAGCACTATACTGTTTGGGTTTCGACCGCACTCGGCTTGACACTTGCCATCTTTGCCTCCTTCCAGGTTTACCTGATACAGGAGTCTAGCCGCATTACCGATGTCACAGTGCAGGACAATAACGAATCTCGTCTGGAAGGCCAGCTGATATTTGGGCAATATTGCAAGATGTGCCATGGAAACCAGGGAGAAGGAAAGAAAGGCCCGCCGCTGAACGATAAGACATTTCTATCCAGCGCGAGTAATTCCATCATTTTTAGCGTGGTCAGCTCCGGAGTGCCGGGTACCGAAATGCCCGCCTGGAATCAATCGAACGGCGGTCCGCTCACCGACCAGCAGGTTCACCAGCTGGTTGGTTATATACGCAGTTGGGAAGCCAAAGCAATTGATCGGCGCGCGCTGGCGCTGCAGGGCGACCCGGTCAAAGGCTTGATCGTCTATACAGGCGTTTGTGTTGTTTGCCACGGCGGGAATGGCGCCGGCACAGACAAGGTTCCAGCGCTCAACGATCCCGCCCGGCTGGCCCGGTTTGATGATAGCTGGTACGTCGCGGCCATCACCAACGGCAATCCGGACAAAGGCATGCCCATCTGGGGCAGGGTGCTGTCGCGCACCCAGGTGGCAGATCTGGTGGCGCTTCTTCGCGCCTGGCAGCGAAAAGAGCCTGTCAGCTTGCCAGATCCAAAAGAGTTTCTTCAGGAAGCAGAGTCAGCTCTGGGGAATGGCGATGTAATCGTTGCTCAGGATAACCTTGAGGCCGCTGCCGGAGTCGTATCTGGAGACATGTTGGTGACTATCAATGCTGCGCTCACAGCGCTAAAGAGCGGTGACCGGGATACGGCGCTGGTAGAGATAAAAAAGGCGGAAGCAATGAGTCCATGAAACTGCAAAGGAGGTGAAATACGCTCACAAGACAAGACCCTGATCTTATGCGGGTTGTCCCTTTATCTGACCAAGTACGATTTTCTATAACCAATAATAAAAAGGAGAAAATATGCGCACTAAAATCTTTACCCTGATTGTTGTCCTATCCATCGCTGTGCTGGCATTGTCAGCTTGCGGCAGCAAACCCGCTGGTCCTACAGTGGTACACGTCAAATTGAGCGAATATACAATCGCGATGGATGTAGCCACCATCCCTGCCGGGCCAGTGCAGTTCGTTATTGAAAACGCCGGCAAGGAAGTACACGAGGTTGTGTTGGAAAAAGCCGGCGCCATGGATGAGCCATTCGAACTGAATGGAAAAGAATCCGAGGTGGAAGATATTGCACCTGGTGCGACCGTTACCTTGGATTGGACTCTCGACCAGCCCGGAGAATATGAGCTGATCTGCGGCCTGAAGCCTGAATCGGGCAATGACATCAAAAAGGATCATTTTAAAGAAGGGATGGTAATCACTTTCACAGTCAAATAGCGAAAGGCGCAACTGAAAAGCCTGCAGGTCATTTATACCTGTGGGCTTTTTTTACTTGCTTGTGAAAGTTGTCGGTGATCGAAATCCGGAAACCATTTAAAAATCATACCTGCTGTACTGGCTACTTCGGTCATCCGCCCGGATTTGTGTGGTAAAACAATGTGAAAGGCCTTTGTGTACAAAAACCATCAAAAGTAAGCCCAAAGTCTCAACCACAATGTGGCGTTTGCGTCCTGGCATCTGTTTGTGTACATCTACGCCGCGTTGTTCTGCGCCTTCCGAGGTTTTCACACTTTGACTATCAATAATCGCAGCGCTCGGCTCCGGTTTGCGTCCAGCTTTCACACGAACTTTCTTGACCAGCGTTTCATTCATGCGTTCCCACAAGCCCTGATGCTTCCAGCGTCGAAAGTAACCGTATACGGTCTGCCCAAGGGGCAAAGTCTTTCGGTAACATGCGCCATTGGCAACCTGTGCAGACTATATATAGAATTGCTTGATAATCTGCCACATCTCTCATTTGGGTGGGCGTCCCATGTGATGGACTGGAAAAAGGTCCTCGATTAGCTGCCATTTGGTATACTTGAGGTCGGTCGGGTAGGTTTGGCTGAATTTGGTCATTCTCCAAGATTACCCGACTACTTAAGAAACACTCACTAAGCAACTTCTTATCGCTCAACACAGGAGAGTGCGTTCACTGTGCCAAATGTGAACGTATATGTGAATTTCATGCCCTGAAAATGAGCCTTCCTGCGCCAATCGCCGCATGCCCGCTGTCAGACATGCGGAAAACCAATTGCCGGCCAGGCTGAAATGAATTATATTGTTTCTCAAATCGGCGAGGCTCCCTGGCAACATCTCTGCCTGGATTGTCGCACCGGGCTTTACATTTAATAATTATTGGAGGTTGTTATGAATTTTCCGATGCAATATCCAATTTTCCAGTTTCTGCATTGGCTGGTCAACACCCCCGGTGTGGGGAGCGCTTTTGCCGCCCTGGCTGGGATCGGCTCGATCACCGGTTACTTCCTCACCCTGCGCAATGTCCGCGCCGCGAAGGATGAACCGGGCTTAACTTATACCTATCCCACGCCTGCGTTGCACGAACACGGCGAAGAGGAATGATCCGGCGCGCCGGATCGCAGCCGCTGAAAAAGCCAGAAAGCAAATCGTATCCTTATCCGCTACTTTGGGGCAAGATCCCCTGATGCCCCCTTTGGAATCTTTGCCCCAATCTGGTATACAATTAACCCCACTGCAAAAACGATTGGACAAAACTCGTCCACATAGTACCCTCCTCAAACGGTTCAACCATAAGCGCGGTTGAAAACATTCCACAAGTTAGTTTGAGCACGCTAACCCGATGCATTTGAAACACATCCATTTTAATTCAAAAGGATAAACGCCATGGACAAATCAGAAGACAAACAATTTGGCCGCCGTAATTTCATGAAAGCGGCGATCGCTGGTATCGGTGGGTTGATCGGCGCGGCGATTGGCCTTCCGGCAATTCCCTACATCATGGGACCTGCGCTCCAGCAAGAAAGCGATGATTGGATCCAACTTGGTTCCATAGGCAAAGTCGAGCTCAATGTTCCCACACTCTTCAAAATAACAATAGAAACCCAGACCGGCTGGATCAATACCGAGAAGGAAATCTCGGTTTACGTGATAACCTCCAACGGGCAGGATTATGTTGTGATGTCCAACATATGCACGCATTTAGGTTGCCGGGTACGCTGGATTCCGGAACGGGATAGTTTCTTCTGCCCATGCCATAACGGAGTCTTTGCAAAAGACGGCGCTGTTGTGGATGGTCCCCCGCCCCGCCCTCTTGATCGCTTTGAGAGCAAGGTTGAAGACGGGGTAATTTTCATAAAGCGAGGTTAATATGCTGGTAAAAATTGGCGATTGGCTGGATGAACGATTTTCCTGGCGCGAGGTATGGACAGCGATCTTTGAGCGTAAGGTTCCACATGTTAACTGGTTCTATGCGCTTGGAAGCGCCACTCTTTTCGTGGCAATTATGCAGGGGGTTACGGGCATATTGTTGACTCTCTATTACGTCCCTACGCCCGATCATGCCTATGATAGCGTGGTCTACATTACCACCCAGCTGCCTGCCGGCTGGTTCATACGCGGCTTGCATCACTGGGGAGCGAGCGCCATGGTGGTACTAACGGTTCTTCATCTGTTGCGCGTGTTCTATTTCGGTGCCTACAAGTATCCGCGCGAAGCGACCTGGATTACCGGCGTGATTCTGCTCCTGGTAGTAATTGGTTTTGGCTTCACTGGCTACCTGCTCCCCTGGGATCAGAAATCATTTTGGGCAACCACAGTGGGAACGCAAATTGTGGGACTTGCCCCATTTGTCGGAGATTGGATGCTTCGCATTGCGCGAGGCGGCAGGGATATCTCAGCCGTCACACTGGCGCGCTTTTTCGGCACCCACGTATGGATATTACCCGCCACGCTCGCAGTATTGATCGGTATCCATCTATACCTTGTCATTCGTATCGGCATTACTGCCGTACCCAAGAAGGATGAGTGAGCCATGAACGAACAGGAAAAAAAGAAATACCTAGCTGAATATAAAAAGGAAAAGGAAAAGGGAGTTCCTTTTTTCCCCGATATCATCTTCAAAGATACGGTTGGCGCCCTTGTGGTATTTATCATTCTGGCTTCCCTCGCATACTTTGCAGGCGCTCCTCTTGAAGCCCGCGCAGACCCGGCCGATACCACCTACACGCCACGCCCCGAATGGTACTTCCTCTTCCTCTTCCAGGCGCTTAAATATTTTCCCGGCAATTTGGAGGTGATCGGCGCGATGGTGCTTCCCGGGCTTTTCATCCTGCTCCTGTTTCTATTGCCTTTTATTGATAGAAGCCCAAATCGGCATTTTCTTAATCGCCCTTTTGCCAGCATCTCTGCGTTAGTGGTAGTTGCGGGCATTGGCTTTTTGACCATCGCCTCAGTTCGAGAGGCTCCCCCGCCGCAGGAGGTGGTTGTTGTGGATCGGGCGGCGGATCTCTATGCAAAGAACTGCGCGAACTGTCATGGATCTGGCATTGTTGTGCCTCCAGGCACAGATTTGCACCAGGTCATCGCTGCTGGCACACATGAGGGTATGCCGGCATGGGGAGGCGATCTTGGCACGGATGAAATAGATGCGCTAGCCGGCTTTATCCTCTCGCCAAATGGCAGCGCGCTCTTCACCCAATATTGCGCTGTTTGCCATGAACAACCCCTGGTTGCCAGTGGCAATCCCGTGGAATTACAACGCGTATTCGACGAAGGGGTAAACTACCCGCCTCACAAAGACATCCAGACTGCAAACTGGGATAAAAGGCTGACAGAGACAGAGATCAACGCGCTGCTTAACTTCCTCGCGGCGCCAGATGGTCAACGCTTGTTTGTTGTCAATTGTTCTGGTTGCCATGGACAAGGCGTGGGGTATAACGGCACAGAAGAAGAACTTGCACAACTGATCGAAAAAGGCGGTCACCACCTGGATATGCCTGCATGGAAAGGCACCCTCAGTGAGAAGGATGTGGATACCCTGGCTTCTTACGTTGTGGACCCGCAGAAAAATTCCGCTGGGGCAAAGCTGTTCGGGCAACATTGCGCCAGTTGTCACGGAGATAAGGTCCCGAAGGCGCCGGACAAGGAAAGCGCCCTAAAGATTATTTCTTCAGGCGGCGCCCATCTCACCATGCCCATATGGGGGGATATTCTTACTCCGGAACAGTTGGATGCGCTAGTGAAATACACACTGGTAACCGGCACAGGCCGCGGGGCTACCGCCGGAGCAAGTATCTTTTCCGCGAACTGCAAAGTTTGTCACGGCCAATATGGAGAGGGCGGACCCAACCCGACGCGGCCAGACGACATTATTGCCCCGATCAGTTCAGCGGAGTATCTAAAAGCCCGGGATGATACTACCCTGCGAAATATCATTTCGCAAGGACAGCCGAACTTTGGAATGTCCCCCTTTGGAGCCTCAAACGGCGGCCCCTTGAGTTCCGATCAGATTGATGCAGTTGTGGCTTTCATCCGCAGTTGGGAAGCTAACCCGCCCGTTGAATTACCGGTGACCCCCATTGCCAACAACACTACTGGTTCGGCTCAATCAAATCTTAACGGAGCTCAAATTTATGCTGACGTATGTTCAAGCTGTCATGGGTTGCAGGGTGAAGGCGGCATTGGACCAGCGTTTAACAAACAGGAATTCCAATCCCGCTACGATAATCAGGCTATGTTCGATGTGATCAATGGAGGACATGATGCCACAGCAATGATTGCCTGGGGCGATCTGCTAACCAGCGCCCAAATCCAGCAATTGGTGCAATACATCCGAAGTTTCGATCCTAATGCGCCCAGCGCGGGAACGCCCGGCGCGGTCAGTTTCTCGGAGCAAGTTCAGCCCATCTTCAAGGCAAAGTGCATGATGTGCCATAACTCACAGATGACACTCGGTGGATGGGATTCAACTTCCTACCAATCCGTAATGACAAGTGGGAGTAACAGTCCAGTTGTCGTTGCAGGAAATACTGCTGACAGTATTCTGGCCCAACGTATCCTGGAGAAGCAGGCTGGTATAATGCCGCCGTCGGGTCAATTGCCTGAAAACGAATTTCGCATCATTTTGGATTGGATTGCGGCTGGCGCTTTGGACAACTAATTAGGAGAAGAATTTAAAAATGAAGAATTTCCGATCACGATTGCGCGCCTTTTTCTTTCCACCGGCCGGCTCTTCGCGCTGGATGTTTGTTTTGCCCTATACCGTGTTGGGTGTTCTGACAGTGTTTTTACTGGTCGGCGGGGCCTATGGCTGGGACTACACCAACTCCCCCGGATTTTGTGGTACAAGTTGTCATACCATGCCGCCAGAGTATGCCGCCTATCAGGTTTCACCTCATGCGCGCATCGCTTGTGTAGAATGTCATATTGGGCGCGAGTTTATCGGCAACCAGATTTTCAGAAAAGCCGGGGACCTCAGGCATGTCTTTGCAACGACTTTTGAAACGTATGAATATCCCATCCGTATTAAAAACATGCGCCCGGCCCGCGAAATCTGTGAGAAATGCCATTCGCCGGAAAAGTTTTCGGATGACACCCTGACCACGACCTTCCACTCCACGAGCGACAAGGAAAATACAGCTTATAGAATCTATCTCATCCTCAAGACCGGCGGCGGTTCAAAACGCGAAGGACTGGGGCGCGGTATTCACTGGCATATTGCCAATAAAGTTGAATATTATTCAACCGACGAACTTGGGCAGGAGATCCCATATGTTCGTGTTTATAACGATGACGGTTCCACCACTGATTACGTTGACGTCGAATCCGGGCTTGATCCAAAGACGATCGATGCGAGTCAAATGCGCGAGATGGATTGTATTACCTGCCACAACCGCATTACGCACCGCGTATACACTCCTGAAGAGTCGATTGATAACGCATTGGCGCTCGGTAAAGTTTCAAAGGATATTCCTGAACTTCGCAAAAAGGGCATTGAAACTTTGCGCGTCGAATATAAAATACACGCAGAGGGAGAATCTGCAATCGCCGCATTGGACAAGTATTATCAGGATAATTATTCCGACTACTACTCAGGCAATACCGACAAAATTACAAGTGCCATTGCGGTCCTGCAAAAGATTTATGCCGATTCTGTGTTTATAGACCAAAAGGTGGATTGGAACACTTATCCCACAAATGTCGGGCATATCGACTCGCCAGGGTGCTTCCGTTGTCATGACGGCAAACATTTGGATGCCAAGGAAGAAGCGATCCGACTTGAATGCAATATCTGTCATTCCATCCCTATTGTTTCCGGCTCAAAGGATCTGGTGACAAGAATCGAGATCAATAGCGGCGGAGTTGAACCCGACTCACATATCAACCCGAATTGGATCAGCCTGCATAACAATTCCATCAATCAGACCTGCTCGCAATGTCATACAATCCAGGATATGGGCGGCACAAGCAATACATCCTTCTGCTCGAACAGCGCCTGTCATGGGAGCGTGTTTACCTTTGCCGGGTTCGACGCTCCGGCTTTGCGTGACATATTGAAGGATCAAATTCCCACCCCGCCTCCTGCCGAAACAGCAACATCATCCGGTCCATCCAGTTATGATACTAATATCGGCGTGCTCTTCACGACAAAGTGTGGAGCCTGCCACGGCGCGGCCGCGTCTGGCGGATTAAATGTCACCACGTATGCTGATTTGATGAGGGGCGGTCAAAACGGCGCAGTGGTCGTACCGAATGATTCCGCAAATAGTTTACTGGTCAAGATCCAGAGCGAAAAACACTTTTTCAACATCACAACCGAGGAGTTAGACCTAGTCACACAATGGATTGATGCGGGAGCGCCCGAGCGATAGGATAAAAACAGGCGGTCCACTTTGGATATCATAACGGTCTACTTCTTCTACGGTTTGTCCTTCTTTAGCATGGGATTAGCCGTCATGTTGGAAGTAGGCCGTTCTTCTGAATTTGACTTTGCGCGTGCTTTGCGTTCATTGGCGGGGTTTGGATTGGTGCATGGAAGCCATGAGTGGATGGAGATGTTTCTGCTTATCTATCCGGGCTTCCATGAATTATCCATTTATCGCCTGGTTGGTCCCGGGCGGGTCGTGCTGCTTGCCATCTCTTTTTTGTTTTTGATTTCTTTCGGCGCTGAACTGATCGCGGGGCCGAGGCGAAAAAAGTTATCCTGGCAAATGCTGGGGGTAATTACATCAATCTGGGCAGTGGGGTTGATCTGGTTGTTTTTGACGGAATCGGTTGAGGCTAGGATCGTCGCCGCGGATGTGTATACGCGTTATTCACTGGCGATTCCCGGCGCGGCACTTACAGCCTGGGGATTATTTTTACAGCGGCAGAAGTTTCTGCAGGCGGGTATGAAAAGTTTTGGGCGGGATGTGATTGTAGCGGCGCTTGCATTCGGATTGTACGGCGGCGTTGGTCAACTCTTTACCGCGCCCAGCCCGGTCTTCCCTTCCAACTTCCTGAATTCAGAAACTTTTTTAAGTTGGTTCGGGTTCCCCATTCAATTGTTCCGTTCGATCATGGCTTGTATCGCCGCAGTCTCGATCATCAGGTCTCTGAGAGCCTTTGAAGAGGAGACCCGGCGGCAGATTGAGAGTCTGAGCCGTGCACAACTGGCAGAACGCCAGCGGCTGGAGGAATTGCGCGCAGAATTGTTACATCGCACCGTGCGCGCGCAGGAATTGGAGCGACAACGCATTGCGCGTGAACTGCACGATGAGATCGGCCAGACATTAACGGCTCTGGGGATGGGTCTGCAGGCTATCTCAGGTAATGCTTTGTCGAAGCCGGAGCGGGTAAATAAGCAGGCGCATGAACTGCAAAACATCGTGGATGCAGGAATCTCTGGATTGCAAAATCTAATCACCGGCCTGCATCCTCCCCAGTTGGATGATTTCGGTTTGATGGCGGCGTTGCGCTGGTATAGTGCCCAGGTTAAGGATCGATTGGGTTTTACGGTGACAGTGACCAGTCTCGGAAATGAGGCGGTTTTGCCGGAGGAAATTCGTACGGTGTTGTATCGCATCGTGCAGGAAAGTATCACGAATGTCATCCGTCATGCGAAAGCAGATTATGCAAGTGTGGTGCTCGCATTCGGTGAAGGTGAAGTACGTATTCGTGTGGAGGACAATGGTTGTGGCTTTGACGTCGATGCCATGTTTAATAATCTTGGCCGTCCATGCTGGGGATTGCTGGGCTTAAAGGAACGAACTGCCCTGGTGGGAGGAGAATGCGTGATCATGTCCAGACTTGCAGTTGGCACCATCATCGAAGTATCAGTGCCGCTTGAAAAGGAAACTCATGGCTAGTATTCGGCTCCTGCTTGTGGATGATCATGATGTCGTTCGCAGCGGCTTGCGGATGTTGTTGGAGAACGAAGCCGATCTCGTGATCCTTGGCGAGGCCGGCAGTGGAAAACAGGCATTGGAACTGGCCGCAAAGCTCGAACCCGATGTCGTGATCATGGATATCACCCTGCCTGATATGTCTGGTATTGAAGTCACGCGGCGTATCAAGCAATCACACCCGAAGATTGCGGTTGTGGCGCTGACCATTCATGAAGATCAGCAGTATTTCTTTGAAATGCTTCAGGTTGGCGCATCGGCTTATGTTCCCAAGCGCGCAGCCCCAAATGATCTGATCGCGGCGATCCGGGCGGCTCACCGCGGGGAGATGTATATTTATCCGTCCCTGGCCAGGTTACTCGTCAGCGATTTTTTGAGCCGTGCAGGGGAAGGGGACGAAAAGGCGACCATGAATGGTTTAACGCCGCGCGAGCAGGAAGTGCTTTCCATGCTGGCGGAGGGGAAGACCAATGAGGAAATTGCCGTGGCACTGACCATCAGCCGCCATACGGTGGCGCGTCACCGCGAAAACCTGATGGGCAAACTGGGCCTGCACAACCGCAGTGAACTTGTGAAGTATGCGATCCGCAAGAGCTTGATCAAACCGTAGGTAGGGTAAATACACTACTAAAAAATGAGTTGTGCCGCCTATTGTCAGGCGGCATTATTTTTCGTATGATATAGATGGAAAGAAAAGAGTACATTTGAAAGCTGAAACCAAAGAAAGGAGTTTGCCATGCGTAAAGTACCATTTGTAGCGGTTTTTTGGACATTTGCACTTGCTGTGCCGTTTACGATCCTGGCATTGGCAGGCGTTGCCTATGTGGATCTTCACTTCAGCGCGATAGCCCAGGCCATAGCTGATTTTGAGCGGGCAATATCAACGGGTGGGGCAGGTCTGGCCTCGGAACTTTGGGCGCGATTCCCTGAAGTCTTGGGCATGGTGATCGGGATGATCGTAATCTTCACTATTTACCTGTTTGTACGAAAACCTGCGCAATCGGCGGATCAGGAACAGGAAAAGAAGAAATAGACAATCCTGCCTGGGTTCTGACTTGAAATTAGGCGCAAACGTCCCGAAGGATTCTGGGAAGACCACAATCTCGCTCACAAACCTCGCGCAAGCACTCTGTGGGTTCGGGACGGTGTTTTCATCCTTTGGGGTGAGTGTCTCTCATAAAGTCTGATATAAAAATGCTCCGCTCACCACAATGGTAGGCGGAGCATTTTGTATCTTTATTCGTCCTGTCGCAGGCGTGTTCCACACACCCGGCAAAAACGGTCACTGGGTTTGGTGCGCGTTCCGCATTGGTGGCAGTGCGTGGCGCCAGTGGTGTTGCTGTCTGAGTCTGAGGAAGCGCGGTTCCTGCGGCGTGGTTTTTGTCCGCGTTCGCGGCCGGAGAGGAAATAATACAAAAGCCCGCCGACGATCAACACTGCACCCAGCCCGCCCAAAATATAGGGGAGATAGCTGTTCAATGGAATACGCCCGCTCGTGGTCTCGTCAATCGGCGCGGTCTGCACGGGGGATTCTGGCACGGTTAGCGCATCAGACGACTTTTCATATTGCAAATTCAAAATGAATTGTTCCCCCGCCGCGAGGCTCACAGGTTTGCTTGAATAAAAGTTTGCTCCGTTTTCCTGGGTCTTTTCCAGCGCAGGTTCACTTGTAAGCGAAACGGTATCCACAGGTTCCTGTACTTTGATGTTAAATGCTTCCACTGCATAATCTGCAGGCCAAAGGTATGAATATTGTCGCGCACGTCCATTGAAACTGATGGGCTCGTAATACTCAAAGTGATAGGTTGTACCTGCATCCACCGTGATCGTGAGTATTTGCCACTCGCCATCCTGTGTAGTGGGGGCGGAATTCGCATTGACCAGATTTCCATTTTCCTCAAAAGCCACCGCGATCACATTGGCATCTTTGGGCAAACGGAAAGCGACTTGCGCGGGCAGGGTGGTATTCTTGCTTACCGTAAAATCGAAAATCAGCAGCATACTGGGCTGGTCGTATTCCGGCCATAATTGAACCTGTACAGTGTTAAGCTTGATCTCGCTTTGTGCCGAAGCCAGAGAGGGAAAAACAAAAAACACTCCCAGCATTAAAATTGAAAACCATTTTCGCATGAGCGCCTCCAAACGGTGATATTTCCATTATCTTACCATGCAATAATTTGGAGAGTTACCCATAATTGCACAAACACGAGATAAACGTTACTCTGCGTGGGCCATGGCCTTTACCAAATGCCAGCATGCCCAGTTGGCAGGCGTAGGCAGATCATGTTTTTTTCCTGCCTGTACCACCGCACCACAGATCGCGTCGATCTCGGTCGGCGCACCTCGCCGAATATCCTGAAGCATTGAAGAATGGTTGGCGGCTGTCTTACGCGCTACATCCTCCGCCGCTTTTACAGGATCGCTAAATGGCAGGCGGATGTGTTCCGCCGCGGCCACATCCGCCACTTCACGCGCCAGTGCAGACATCACCTCGCGTGCTGATGGCCTTTCCAACAATTCACCATTGGGAACACCCAACAACGCGGTCAATGGATTAATGGCGGCGTTGATGACCAGTTTGCCCCATACGAGCGACTGCGCATCGTGGACGAGTTGCAGGTTGAATCTTGCGGACTTCAACGCCTCTTCCATCGGACCGATAGCCTGATGCCGTTCAATGGAGATGATTCCCTCTCCGCCTGCCCGCACCAAGCCGGGACCCAGTAGCGTGGCCCCGGTGGTGGTAGCGCCCAAAGCAACGCGCGCAAGCCCGAGATTTAGTATGAGCGTCTCGTAGTTGCCGAGTCCGTTTTGGAGGGTGACTGCCAGGCCATCTTCCGCGAGATAATCCTTCAATTGACTTGCGACGTGCTCCGTTTGCCAGGCTTTGACCAGCACCAGCGCATGCTTCACATCTTTACATTCACGCGGATCATCCGTGGCGCGAACCTTGTATGCAGACTCTGTCCCGTCTGTATTGACGATGCGCGCGCCGTTTGAACGTAGTGCATCCAGCCCGGCTTTCCACGTCCCAAGCATGCTGACAGAATGACCCGCCTCCGTGAGTCGCGCCGCGAAGAGCGTAGCCAGTGCGCCAGTGCCGACGATTAGAATGTCCATATATCTTTATGGATTATGTAATCCGTAAAAGTTCATTCCACTCATCATCTGCCATCTCCACTGTATGTTCCTGCGCGGGGAAATGTTTGGTCTCCACATCTTCAATGTAATCAGCAAAGGCCCTCTGCATCTCAGAATGGAAGCTGGCATATTTCTTGACGAACTTCGGCGTGAAGCGATCGAACAGGCCAAGCAGGTCGTGCGTGACCAATACCTGTCCGTCGCAGCCCGCGCCCGCGCCGATGCCGATCGTGGGGATGAAAATTTTCTTCGAGATCAATTCAGCTAGGCGTGCCGGCACCGATTCAAGCACAATGCTGAAACAGCCCGCTTCCTCCAAAAGGAGCGCGTCCTCCAACAGGCGTTTCGCGGCGATTGCAGTTTTACCCTGCGCGCGGAATCCGCCCAGTTGATGCACGGACTGCGGCGTCAGGCCGAGATGTCCCATCACGGGAATGCCCGCGCCTGTGATGGCGCGGATGGCGTCTACGCGTTCGCGTCCGCCTTCGAGCTTGACCGCGTCCATGCTGCCATTTTGAAGGAAACGCCCCGCGTTACGGACTGCTTCTTCTACAGAGACCTGATATGACATAAAAGGCATATCGCCAATTAACAAAGCAGTCCTGGCGCCGCGCGCCACGGCGCGGCTGTGGTGTAACATTTCTTCCATGGTGACGGGTAAAGTGTTTTCATAACCCAGCACCACCATCCCAAGTGAATCGCCGACGAGGATGGCATCAATGCCGGCCTTATCCATTGCCAGGGCAGTGGGATAATCGTAGGCGGTCAGCATGGTGATCGGCTCGCCTTGTTCCTTCTTGTGGCGAAAGGTGAGCGTGGTGACTTTTTTGCGCGTTAGCGCGTTGGTGATGATTGGAGCAAGAGTAGACATGGTATCCTCCATAAAGGTAGGAGCCGTTTTACGCGATCAACCCCTGATTGCCGCGGGTGGTACAGCTTGAGTTTGGTTTGGGCCGTCGCGTTCACATGGAGCGGATACGCGCGGATATGGGTATTATTCCATAAAACGGGATTTTCCGCTATTATAAATTTGTCAGAAAACGAGCTTCCCCGAATCCATAACATTCTCCTTCCAACTAAAGTTATAATTCCCTAATCATGACAGATCCAAAACTCATCCTCGTCACGGGCGCCACCGGCTACGTGGGCGGACGTCTCGTCCCCAGGTTGCTGGAGGCGGGCTGCCGCGTGCGCTGTCTCGTGCGTGACCCGCAGCGTTTGCAGGGACATTCCTGGACAAGGCGCGTGGAAGTATTTACCTGCGACTTAACCGATAATAACCGCATCGCCGAATCCATGCGTGATGTTTCAGTTGCCTATTATCTTGTGCATGGCAAACAAGGCGGCAAGGTCAGCGCCAAGCATGATATGGCGATGGCACGCAGGTTTGCGGAAGCCGCAGAAACAGCCAGGATCGAGCGGATCATCTATCTCGGCGAATTGGTTGACCCGACCACGAATCTCTCGCCATATCTGCGGGCGCGGCACGAAACAGGCGCCATCCTGCGTCACAGCAGTGTGCCGGTCACCGAATTCCGTGCCGGTATGATCATCGGCTCGGGTTCGGTATTATTTGAAATGGTCCGTTTTCTGACAGAGCGCGAGCCGGTCTTGATCTGTCCGGCATGGTATTTTTCACAGGCTCAGCCAATTGCCATTCGTGATGTCTTGTCTTATCTGGTCGTCACGTTGCAGACTCCTGAAAGCATCGGCAAGATGATCGAGATCGGCGGTTCCACAAGATTGACATACGCCGACATGCTTCTCGGTTACGCAAGGGAGCGCGGACTAAAACGCTGGCTGATCCGCACGCCTTTTTATGCGCCGCTTCTCTCCGCCTATTGGGTGCACATGGTCACGCCCATTCACTGGCGCATCGTGGCACCGTTGATCGAGGGGCTGCGCGCCAGCCTCATCGTCCGCGATGAAGCGGCAAAGAAACTCTTTCCCAAAATAAAGCCGATGGATTTCCGAACCGCAGTCCATCTCGCGCTGGGCCGCATCCAAAGAGATAATGTCGAAACATCCTGGGCCGACGCGCTGGTCACCGGGTTGGGCAATGTCAAGCCGTATATTTTCACGGTCGAAGAAGGCATGTTCATGGAGCGGCGGCAGCTTTTATTGGAACTGCCCGCTGAAACGGTCTTTCGTTCGTACACCGGTATTGGCGGCGCGCGCGGCTGGTTGTATATGGATTGGGCCTGGGCTTTGCGCGGCTGGATGGATAAAGCCATCGGCGGCGTTGGCCTGCGGCGCGGCCGCCGTCATCCCGATGAAATTCGCACGGGCGAGTCGCTTGATTTCTGGCGTGTTGAGATCGTGGAAAAAAATCGCCTCATGCGCTTGCGCGCTGAAATGAAAGTGCCCGGCAAGGCCTGGCTTGAATTTCAGTCGCAGCCGCAGGAGGATAAAACTTTGCTGACCGTTACAGCTTACTTCGATCCGCACGGACTCCCGGGTTTTCTCTACTGGTATGCCATGTTCCCATTCCATAAATTTATCTTCAAAGGTCTCACGCGCGGCCTGGTATCCCGCGCGCGCATGTTGAGTCATCCTTCGTCCTGAGCGTAGTCGAAGGACATATAACTATGACTAAACTCATCCTTGTCACCGGAGCAACCGGATACATCGCCAGTCTTTTGATTCCCAGACTATTGGATTCAGGCCAGCGCGTACGCACAATGGCGCGCCACCCGCTTCGACTCGAAGGCCGCAGTTGGTTCCGCTATGTGGAAAATATTCCTGCCGATGTCATGACTCCGTCAACGCTCGCGCCCGCCTTGCATGGTGTGGATACCGCCTATTACCTGATCCACAGCATGTCATCCGGTCATGGCTATACCGAGCGCGAACTTGCAGGCGCGCGCGCCTTTGCATCCGCGGCTGAATCTGCCGGCGTAAAACATATCATCTATCTCGGCGGATTGGCGGACCCGGAAGGACATATTTCGCCGCACATGCGTTCGCGCATTGAAACGGGCGCGGCATTGCGTCAGGGCCGCGTGCCTGTTACAGAATTCCGCGCGGGAGTCATTGCCGGTTCGGGTAGTATCTCGTTTGAGATGATCCGTTTTATGACAGAGCTATCTCCCATCATCCTTGGTTCTGCATGGATGAACAACAAGACCCAGCCCATCGCCGCGCAAAATGTCGTTGATTATTTAATGGCCGCGCTCGATAATCGAGGTGGGTACGGCCAGGTCTTTGAAATTGGCGGTCCTGAGATTACTTCATACAAAGACTTGATTTTGCGTTACGCGCGTGGGCGTGGACTCAAACGCAGAATGTTTATCCTGCCTTATATTCCGTTATGGTTCATGTCCTTTGGCGTGGGTCTCATGACTCCTGTGCCGCGTCCAATTGCGCATGCGTTGATCGGCGGATTGTCCCATGACAGCGTTGTCAAAAATAACAAAGTCTTGTGCGTTTTCCCCGAAGTCAAGTTGATCGGTTTTGACGAAGCCGTACAAATTGCGCTTGCCCGGCTCTCACTAAAACACATCGAACGCGTCTGGGACGATGGTCAGCACAGCGTGAAGAGCCTGAAACATGAAGGCTGTTTCATCCTTCATCGCGAAATCCAAGGCACTGTTTCGGTGGAGAAAGTGTTTCAGGCAGTTTTGCGGTTTACCCGCAGACCAAACTGGCAGGTTGAAGTGGATGAAGCCAATGAACGGATTATCGCCTGCGTGAAGGATCAACCTGCTGGTGAAAAATGGATTGAATGGCGCGTAAGTCGGACTGCCAGTCCGACTTACACAACCTTAACCCAAACTGTCTTCTTCGCCCCGCGCGGCCTGCCCGGGTTTTTATACTGGGTTCTGCTGTATCCATTTCACATCATCGCCTTACGCGGCTTGATCCGTGCCATTGTGCGCGGCGCGCTTGTCTGACAATCTGGTATCATATCATTACACATCGGGCAGTGTTCAATTAGATAAATCGAGGTCATTATGTTTCTGCTCATGGGCTTGTGTTTCGGCTTGTCATCCTTCGCATTGCTCGCCGCCGCGGTTTGGGCTTATTTCAGCCAGCAACGCAAAGTGGAGAGTCAGGTCACGGCAGTCGGCACCGTTGTTGAGTTGGTCTCACGCATCACCGCCAGTGGCCGCGCCAGTATGATGTGCCCGGTGGTTGAATTCACGGCGTCATCGGGGGAAAAGGTCAGGTTCACATCTGAATTTGGATCGCTCCCGGCAGGGCACAAGATCGGTCAGAGTGTCACTGTCGGCTATGATCCTGTTGAACCGCAAAAAGCCGAGATCGATTCCACGATGACTCGTTGGTCTGGCCCGGTTGTTTATGTTTTTATGGGCGTGATTGCCTGCTGTCTGTCAGTTTCCTTCCTCGCGTTCTATGCGCTGTTGGGATCTTCGGCGCCCTGAGATTGACTTTTCCCTGCGTCTGACATACAATACCTTCACAATTAAATTCGATCAGAAAGCGGCGAAGCTGGTGAAACTCCAGCACTGTCGCGCAACTGTAATTTGGTTAGATAGACCAATAAGTCAGGTCGCCCGCCCTGGTCGGTTCCCACACTCTCGCTGAAAGGAGGTGGAGGACGGCTTGCTCGGATTGCCTCTCCAACCTCCCCTGTCATTCACAGGGGATTTTCGTTCTTGTAACAAAAAGACCCTAAAGATTTTTGTCGGTAATCACCGTCCCGAAGGTTTGTGAAATTCAATCGTGTTTTGCGAGAAAACCTTCGGGACGTTTACCGAATTCATTAGGGTCTACATCCTGTACTTTGGAGAATTAACCATGTTTCGTAAGACCCTCTTTTTGACTCTACTGCTCGCGCTGACCCTCGCCGCGTGTGGAAGCGCATCACCATCATCAGGAAAATTGACATTTACCGATGGCCTCGGGCGCGAAGTTAAACTTGCTTCACCCGCGCAACGCATTGTCTCGCTGGCTCCCTCCAACACGGAAATCCTGTTCGCGCTGGGCGCGGGGCCACAGGTGGTCGGCCGGGATGAATTATCGGATTATCCCGAAGGTGCCAAAGCCATCCCAAGCGTGGGCGGTTCGATGGGCGACTTTAGCGAAGAAGCCATCCTCGCGCTAAAGCCCGATCTCGTGCTGGCTTCGGAATTGAACTCACCCGATCTGGTCGCCTCGCTTGAGAAACTTGGCTTGACGGTGTATTCCCTCAGCAACCCAAAAACATTTGAGGAGTTGTATAAAAATCTTGAAATCGTCGCGCAGTTGACAGGTCACGAAAAGGAAGCGGCGGAGTTGAATAAATCGTTACAGGCGCGCGTAGCTTTGGTGGATGAGAAGATCATGCCGCTTTCGTTTCGTCCGGTTGTCTTCTTTGAGTTGGATGCCACCGATCCTCTCGCCCCGTGGACTGCCGGCCCCGGCACATTCATTGATCAATTGATCACGCGGGCGGGCGGAATCAATATAGGCGCGGAACTCGAAGGCGATTGGGCGCAGATCAGTTCCGAAAATTTGGTGGTCGCAAATCCGCAGATCATTTTGCTCGGTGACGCATTGTATGGCATAACGGTTGAATCTGTCAAAGTGCGCCCGGGTTGGGATGTTATTTCTGCTGTTGAAAATGATGCCATCCATCCCTTCAATCCTGATCTCGCCAGCCGGCCTGGTCCGCGTCTCGTGGAGGCGCTTGAGGAGATGGCAAAGTTATTGCACTCTGAGGTATTTAAATAGTTTCTGCATGTCATTGCGAGCGAAGCGAAGCAATCTCCCAACTTTAAAACGATTTTCGGCAAATTCAATCGTGAGATTGCTTCGGCGAAAGTTCGCCGCCTCGCAATGACATAAAATTTTTGGCACGGTTCAGAGAAGCCCAGTTTGTGGCAAAAACACCTTTACAATTTGCACCAGATTTGCACCACCATATGCGGCAATAAAACGCCTTTTGCGTTGAAATATGCCATATTTAAGGTCTTGCGCAGGAATACTTGTAATAAAAATTGTAAAGCAGCTTTTTACTCAGTGTGAGAACCGTGCCAAATTTTTGATCCACCAGTAACACTTTTACATGCGCCGCGCTCCGTATCTTTCCTCCTTCATCATCCTTCTACTTGCCTTGCTCCTGAGCATTGCGATTGGTTCCGTGTTCATTCCTCTCGATGAAATGTGGAATGTGTTACGCGGCGCGGGGGATGAAACTTTTGCCAGCATTATTTGGAAGATCCGCCTGCCGCGTACCGTGTTGGTTGCGCTGACGGGCGCGGCGCTTGGCATCAGCGGAACTTCATATCAGGGACTCTTCCGTAATCCGCTGGCAGACCCGTATTTGATTGGTGTGGCTTCGGGCGCGGGGCTTGGCGCAGTGATCGCCATGAGCATTCAATGGCCGTATTCGTTTTGGGGCTTGATGGCGGTCCCGCTGACCGCCTTCATCACCGCGTTACTAACTGTATCGGTTGTGTATGCGATTGCGCGCATCGGGCATACTGTCCCTACGACAAATCTAATTCTCGCGGGTGTGGCAATTTCATCCTTCGCGGCTTCGTTAACTTCCTTCCTTATGCTGCGTTCCACCAACGAAGTGCGCCGAGCGTTGGGCTGGTTGCTTGGCGGTTCCATTCAAGGCGGCTGGACTCCCATTTTGGCGATTTTGCCTTTTCTTATAATCGGTGTAACGGTTCTGCTCTTTAACGGACACGCGCTTAATTTGTTGCAATTTGGCGATGATCAGGCCCAACAACTTGGATTAAATGTGACGCGCAGGCGCGCGCTGATTTTGACCGCCGCCTCGCTCATCACGGCCACGGCTGTTTCGTTCTCCGGCATTATCGGCTTCATCGGTTTGATCGTGCCTCATCTCATGCGCCTATGGTCTGGCGCGGACTACCGCCGCCTCCTGCCATTAAGTCTTTTAGGCGGAGCGTCTGCCTTGCTCATCTCTGACGTGATCGCACGCGTGGCGCTTGCGCCGCAGGAAATTCCAGTCGGCATTGTCACCGCACTGGCGGGCGCGCCGTTTTTCTTGTGGGTCCTGCGCCGCTCAAAGAATCAAGGCTATTGGTAGCCCTGTCACCGCGAAGGAAAGAGGAAAAAGAAGAAGGAAGAGAGACAATATGCTCAAGATACAAAACCTATCGCTGTTCTATAGTCAACGGCAAATCCTGCATGATATTGATCTTGAAGTTCGTTCAGGCGAAGTGCTGGCGCTCATCGGTCCAAACGGTGCAGGGAAGTCGTCCCTTATCCGCGCCGTTAGCGGAATTGTTCCCGTGCGGGCAGGCCGTATCACTTTTAATGGGCATGATTTTCTGCGGCAATCTGCGACTCAACGGGCGCGCTCGATCGCAGTCGTGCCGCAGGCCACATCTCTTCCAGCGGCTTTTACCGTTTTGGAAACCGTCCTGCTTGGCCGCACACCTTATCTTAACTTTCTCGGCCAGGCATCTTCTGCCGATGAACAGATCGCGCGTTCTTCGTTGGAGCGCGTGGATGCGCTCCATTTGAGTGATCGTTATGTCGGCGAAATTTCCGGTGGAGAACAACAGCGCATTTTGCTGGCGCGCGCGCTGGCCCAGCAGACTCCCATGCTTCTGTTGGATGAGCCGACCACCCACCTTGACATCCAGCATCAATCCGCTTTGCTGAATCTAATTACGGCGCAGGCGCATGAATGCAATCTGGCCGTGTTGATGGTAGTGCATGATCTGAATCTTGCCGCGTTGTATGCCGACCGCGTGGCGCTGCTTGAGCATGGTCGCATGCGCGCTGTTGGTACGCCTGCGGATATACTGAATGAAAAAACGTTGAAACCAATCTATGGCGTGGATCTGAATATCGTTCAACATCCCGATTATCTGATCCCGTTAATCTTTCCGGAAAGAAGGGTAGTGGCATGAAGAAAAATCTATTGATCGTCAATACAGGCGACGGCAAAGGCAAGACTACTGCCGCGCTGGGCATGATCCTGCGCGCCTGGGGACGCGGCATGAAAGTTTGTGTTATTCAATTCATCAAGGCTGAAAAGGGACAGCCGGGTGAGGTCAAAGCCGCGGAAAAACTCGGCATCGAATGGCACGCCACCGGCGACGGTTTCACCTGGCTTTCCAAAGATATGGACGAGACCACAGCCCGGGCCTTGCATGGCTGGGAGATCGCCAAGGAAAAAATTGCCAGCGGAAATTATGACTTGATCGTGCTGGACGAATTTACTTATACGATGACCAATAACTGGCTGGACACAAGCGAAGTGTTGGAATGGCTGCGCCTCAACCGGCCCTCGAACCTGCATCTCGTTATAACAGGCCGCTCCGCGCCTGCCGATCTGGTCAAGGATGCTGACCTCGTGACAGAGATGCTCATGATCAAACATCCTTTCGAACTTGGCGTCGAATCCCAGCTGGGGATTGAATTTTAATTATTTCATTGCGAGCGGAGCGAAGCAATCTCCCCATCACGACAAGGAATCCCCATGTCTCTCAAACAACTCATTGCAAATATAAAACCCCTTGATGAAACCGCCATGCGCTCCGCGCGGGCGCGGCAGGATATGCTCACCAAACCGGCGGGCAGTCTGGGACGTCTTGAAAGCCTTTCGATTCAAATCGCAGGTATTACCGCGAATGCCAGCCCACATTTGGAACATAAAGTCATCGTTGTCATGGCTGGCGACCATGGTGTGACCGCTGAAGGAGTCAGCGCCTATCCATCTGAAGTGACTCCGCAGATGGTGATGAATTTCATCCATGGCGGTGCGGCGATCAATGTGCTGGCGCGCCATGTCGGTGCGCGCGTCACGATCGTGGATATGGGTCTCGCAATTCCACTGCCTGCAATGCCGGGATTCGTCAGCCGCCGAGTCGCTTCGGGGACGGGCAACATAGCCAAAGGTCCCGCGATGACGCGTGCCCAGGCAATGGAATCCATTTTGAGCGGCGCTGAAATCGTCACAGCAGAAATCGCTCAGGGGTTAGACATCCTGGGGACTGGTGATATGGGCATTGGCAACACCACGCCTTCGGCGGCGATCGCTTGCGCGCTGGCCGGATTTGCTCCCGCTGAAATTGTCGGGCGCGGCACGGGCGTGGATGATGCGGGCTTGTATAAAAAAATAAGCGCAGTGGAGCGCGCACTGAAAATGAATCAACCCGATGCAAGAGATGGACTGGATGTGCTTACCAAGGTCGGCGGTTTTGAAATTGGCGGGCTGGCTGGTGCAATGATCGCCGCGGCGGCCAACCGCAAACCTGTGATGGTGGACGGATTTATTTCGACCGCGGCTGCGATGCTCGCAGTGTCGCTTGCGCCGGGATGCTGGAATTATTTGATCGCCGCGCATCGTTCACAGGAACGCGGTCACCAGGCCATGCTGGACTGGCTTAAGCTTGCGCCTTTGATTGATCTTGACCTGCGTTTGGGCGAAGGCTCAGGTGCGGCGTTGGGTCTCTCGCTGGCCGATGCCGCCTGTAAAATTTTAAATGAGATGGCAACCTTCGGCGAAGCGGGTGTGAGCGAGAAGGGATAAATGTTATTGCGAACGAAGTGAAGCAATCTCCTCATGCAAGGGGATTGCTTCGGGCTTACGCCCTCCATGACATATAAAACTATGATCCCAATAATCGCCGCATTTCAATTTCTCACCATCTTCCCCATGCTCATCAAGCGCATGTTTACCTCACAGGAAATGGGACGCGCGGTGGGTTGGTTTCCGCTGATTGGCGCGACGTTGGGCGCGTTGCTTTATGGCGTCAATCATTTCGCGCAGATGCTCTTTCCCGCATCCGTCTCTGCCGCGCTGACGATTTTTGCATGGGTCTTTTTCACCCGCGCCTTTCACCTCGACGGCTTCATGGATACCTGCGACGGCCTCTTCGGCGGATTCACACCCGAGCGCCGCCTGGAGATTATGAAAGACTCGCGCATGGGCGCGTTTGGAGTGGCGGGCGGTGTGCTTGTATTGTTGACGAAATACGCCGCGCTCGCTTCTTCATCTGCCCTCCTGCCTGCTCTCGTTATCTCAGCCACGCTGGGACGTTGGGCTTCTCCATTGGTGATCTACGCCTTTCCTTATGCGCGTGAAGATGGTTTGGGGATTGAGATGAAACGCAATGTCGGTTTATCACAGGTGATACTCGCAACTGCAATTACCCTTATTGTTTCGTGGTTCGTCTATGGGACAATGGGACTCTGGCTGATGCTCTTCGCCGCGCTGGTGGCTTTTCTCGTTGCCTTATATATTATGCGTCTCATCCCTGGCCTGACAGGTGACAGCTACGGCGCGATCACCACGATTATTGAAACGCTTGTTTTGTTATTCTTTGCCATGAAATAGACCCAAAAGGTTTTCATCATGAATCGTCGTCTTGAATTATCAAGGAAACCTTTAGGGTCTTTATAATATGCGCCTCTATCTTGTCCGACACGGAGAAACCGATTGGAATGCCGCACAGCGCTTTCAAGGCCAGACTGATATTCCACTTAATGAAACCGGATGCCGGCAGGCATCTGTTTTGGGAAATCGTTTATCGCGTGAACACATTGATGTTATCTATGCCAGCGATTTACAGCGCGCCCACGAAACTGCGCGTCTTATTGCAAAGCATCATTCCTGTAAAATCCACGCTGACTTGCGCTTGCGAGAACTTGGTTTTGGAACATGGGAAGGACAGACCTATGACGAAATTAAAAAAAATACCCCGTCTGCCCTCGCGGCTTGGGAAGCCGATATTCTCACAACTGCGCCGCCAAATGGCGAAACACTGCAGCAATTAACCGCGCGTGTGGGATCCATGTTAAGTGATCTGCGCGTACAACATGCTAATCAAACGTTATTGATTGTGGCGCATGGCGGCCCTTTGCAGGTTTTATTATGTCTCGCGCTTAATTTATCTCCATCCATGTATTGGCAATTCCATCTTTCACCAGCCTCGCTTTCTGAAATTGCATTTTATCCCGCCGGGGCAATCATCAATCTGTTAAATGACACCTGTCATCTGGAGAATATTGCATGACCGCCAAAGTATTGATGGTTCAAGGCAGCAGTTCATCCGCGGGTAAGAGTTTGCTTGTCACCGCGTTGTGCCGTATCTACGCGCGGCGCGGCATAAAGGTTGCACCCTTCAAAGCACAGAACATGTCCAACAATGCTGCTGTCTGCTCCGATGGAAGTGAAATAGGCCGCGCTCAAGCGTTGCAAGCCGCCGCCGCTGGCATCGCGCCAACCGTGGATATGAATCCTGTGTTGATCAAACCCGAAGCCGATTCGCGTTCGCAGGTTATCCTCATGGGGCGTCCCTGGAAAACACTGGAAGCAAAAAACTATTACGAAAAAAAAACCATTTTATGGGAAAACGTGACCACCGCGCTTGACCGCCTGCGGAATGCTTATGATCTGATTATCATTGAAGGCGCGGGCAGTCCGGCCGAACTCAACTTGCGCGCGGGTGATATTGTCAATATGGCGGTGGCGCGTCATGCTCACTCTCCCGTTTTACTTGTCGGCGACATTGATCGCGGCGGCATCTTCGCACAATTGCTTGGCACACTTTGGCTTCTCGAACCCGATGAGCGCGCTCTCGTGCGCGGTTTCATCGTCAATAAATTTCGCGGCGATTTATCCCTCTTCAAGGATGGTGTGGATATTCTCGAACAAAAAGGGGATGTCCCTGTCCTGGGCGTGATTCCGTATTTGAAAAATTTACACTTGCCGGATGAAGACGCCGTTTCAGTGGAGGACGCATCACGCGCCCTCGCGCTTACTCCTGCTTCGATAATAGACATCGCCATTTTAGCGTTGCCGCGCATCGCCAACTTCGACGACTTTGATCCGCTAAAAGCAGAACCGGGTGTGCGCGGACGTTATGTTGCATCAGTTCACCAGCTTGGGTATCCCAATGCCATTATCATCCCCGGAACAAAAAGCACCATCGCTGATCTGGAATGGCTGCGCAAAAGCGGATTGGCTGAAGCTGTGACGCATTTTGCCCAACAAGGTGGGGCCGTGGTGGGCATTTGCGGCGGCTACCAAATGCTCGGCGAATCCATTTATGATTTACATCACGTTGAATCAAATGTAGATACCGTCTCTGGCTTGGGATTATTGCCCATCACAACCCAGTTCCTAAAAGATAAAGCAACTTATCAGACGCAGGCGCACATCCATTGCAAAGATGGATGGATGAGCCGCCTTAACGATTCTGTTGTCAGCGGTTATGAAATCCATAGCGGCGAGACGCAGACGCAATCGTCATGGTTGGAAATTGTTTATCGAAACGGCGGACAGGTCAAAATCGCGGATGGAAGTGTTTCACCGGATGGAAAAATCTGGGGATGTTATCTACACGGTATTTTTGTCAACGATGAATTTCGTCATGCCTGGCTTGAAAGTATCGGCTGGCAAAATGATGGTCGCATGTCGTCTCAAATCGAATCGTTTACTCAATCGCTGGATGCGCTGGCCGATGCCGTCGAAAGCGCGTTGAATATGGAGTTGCTGGAGAAAATTATATGGGCAAACTGATCTTCATCCTTGGCGGCGCGCGCAGCGGCAAATCAACTTACGCGCAAAGACTGGCCGAACGCTCCGGTAAATCCATTGCTTTTATCGCCACCGCGCAGGCAGGCGATGACGAAATGTCCGCACGGATCACGAAACATCGCGCCGATCGTCCCGCTGAATGGACGACACTGGAAATCCAGCAAAACATCGCCGCGCATCTTAAAGCACACCCTACACAAGCTGAACTATATCTGTTGGATTGCATGACGTTATTGGTTGCGAATATTCTTTTTCAATACACCGAAGGGGAAGTAACCGATGAGCAAAAAGCCGCTGACGCCATCAAGGCGGAAGTGGATGAACTGCTGGCGCATATCCGCACACAGAAAGCAGATTGGATTATTGTCTCAAATGAAGTGGGGCTGGGACTCGTCCCGCCGTATCCGCTGGGACGGATCTACCGTGACCTGCTTGGGATAGCCAATCAACGCCTCGCGGCCGCGGCGGATGAAGTGTATATGCTCGTGGCGGGGATCCCTGTGCCGATCCACGAGTTCAGGGAATAAAAATAGACGTTATCACGATTTAGCCGAATCGATATTGTAATGCCAGGGTCTGAAGTTCAAGCGGAAATTGTGCAAACCGCAACAAGTTTCCATGACCCGATCTCGGAATTCATCTTTTCGAACTCGC
>Ga0315273_10000679_pt1 | contig 36805 bp, 27 predicted proteins | sample YL17G02_0_MG_FD_205753 | JGI IMG/M metagenome (GOLD analysis project Ga0315273, IMG submission 205753) | Sediment microbial communities from Yellowstone Lake, YNP, Wyoming, USA - YL17G02_0 | ecosystem: Environmental > Aquatic > Freshwater > Lake > Sediment | place: USA: Wyoming | collected...
TGACATTGAGATATTCTCACCTTGCCCCTGCTCATATGGCAAAAGCACTTGATATTCTGGATAATACCCTAACAGGAAAACCAAGTGCACAAAAAGTGCACAATTTGGCGGGCCATAACAATGTTCAAATCGTGTAAGTCATTGATTTTAAATGGAGCCGGTGGTCGGAGTCGAACCGACGACCTGCTGATTACGAATCAGCTGCTCTGCCTCTGAGCTACACCGGCGTTATATGAGAATACGGCTACATGCGATAGGGATTATGAAACTACTGTTTAATTCTAATGTATTCTTTTCTTCCCTTGCAAGCAGACACCAAAGATAACTGATGTATTTTGGGGGTTAAGGGAATTGAATTAAGGATAATTTCGATATCGCTGCAATATGCTGCTGTGAAACTCTATGTTGCTATCTTGCAATCATGATGTAGCCGCAAACTTTAGTTTGCGTGTTTTCTTTGTTTTCAGTGGCTTACAAACGCAGGCTATCGCCTCAGGCGATCCGCCGAGGCGAAAAGCCTGAGGCTACCTTCAAGCTATTTATTTATATTGTAAAATCTTTAAAAAATAATAAAAGATACTGTAGCAAGGACAATAATCTTTGATATACGGGCGTCAATAGGCACTCTTATTCTTACTGTCTAATATCCGATACGGATACCGGTTTCATAAAGCTTTGGAGGCAACAGGCCTTCTCCTTCTGAAACAGATGCCCGGGGAGTTGAAACGATATTAGACCTTGCTATTGTGATAAAAATTCCCTCATAAACAATGCCGATATCCGCAATGAATTCCTTTTCAGGAACAGCATCTATATAAGTTCTGCCCATCCTTTCAGTCACAGGCAGATCCAGGTAGCTGTTTGCATCGTTTTTACTGAAATCAACCCCTGTAATGTCGTACAACCTGATTTGAAGGTCGCCTTTAAAAATTTTCAGGGTATCCTCTCTTACTTCCCAGAAGGCAAAAAGTTTATAGGGGTCAACAATCATGAGTGTGATGTCATTTTCACCGTACTCTGATGGCATTTCCTCCAGGGGGATCAGAGGGATTTTCTCCTCTATTGAAGGAGTTACCTTTACCTTTACCTTTTCCTTTGCCTCTTCCTTTTCCCATATCGCTGCCTTAACCGGCCTTCGCGCTTCCATCTCTTTTACTGCTGCGGGAAGGGCCTTTTCCTGAACCCTTGCAACAACCTTTTTTACTGTTTTCCCCGGTCTTGTCTTTGTTTTTTTCTTTACCGCAATCTTATCCTCAACCTTAACCTTTTCCGATGTTTTCTTTACAGGTTTCTTTAGTGGAATTTTTTTTGTCTTTTCAGTAGGGACCTTTTTCCCAATCTTTGAGGCAATCTTTCTTATCTTCGTCTCAGGTTTTCCCTTCCTCTCAACTTTAACCTCAGCCTTAGCTTTAGCCTTAGCCTTGGTCTTAGTCTCAGCCTCAACATTAACCTTCCTAAGAGGCTTCTCAGCAATCTTTTTTGTACCGGTTTCTTTTACTGATTTCGGGAGGATTTTCTCTTCTCTCTTTACAGCAGTCTTCTTTTTAATCAGTCCGGGGGAAGTAATTTTATTTATTTTCTTTTTTGTTTCCGTTTTCTTAAGGATTATTTTCTTTTTGGTTTTCTTTTCTACCTCAACCTTAACCTTAGCCTTAGTGTCAGTCTTAGCCTTTACCCTGATTTTCGGGGCAGTCTTCGTGCTGACATTTTTATTAAGCTTCTTTGGGGGGGATGTTTTTTTAGGAGATCGCAGATCCTTTATTAACTTCTTTTCTATTTCTTTTCCCTTTGATTTATCAGAAACCCTTTTGACAGATATCTTTTTTGCCATCTCCCGCTTCCCTCCTTATTAAGCCTTATTTTACCTGAAACATAAAGTAAAGTTAAGAGTCACAAATAAAAATATCAGCTTTCAACCTTTCACTTTTCACTCTTAACTTTTTACCTCTTTAGTGAGCTTCTGCCCAGTTCTTCCCGTAACTGATGCTGACACTTAAAGGCACAGAGAGTGTTATAACTCCTTCCATCTCTTTTTTCACAACAGCCATTACTGTTTCAAGCTCCTGTTTCTGGATCTCAAATAAGAGCTCATCATGGACCTGAAGAATCATCTTTGACCTCAGATTCTGCTCCATGAAAATTTTCCGTATGTTTATCATCGCTATCTTAATAATATCTGCTGCTGACCCCTGTATAGGAGAATTTATTGCAAGCCTTTCACCAAGTTGTCTCGTGGCTGAGTTCCTGCTCAGGATCTCCGGGACAGCGCGCCTTCTCCCGAAAAGTGTTACAACATAACCCTTATCACTTGCCTCTCCAATACATTTACCTATATAGTCCTTAACACCGGGATGCCTGAGAAAATACTGTTCAATATATTTTTTCGCTTCTTCCCGCGATATACTCAGTGTTTCCGATAAACCAAAGGGCGATATGCCATAAATAACACCGAAGTTCACAGTCTTTGCAACCCTCCTCATTTCAGCAGAGACCTTATCAACGGACAGACCAAAAATCTCCGAGGCTGTCCTTGTATGAATGTCAAGGTTATTCCTGAATGCAGAGATAAGGCCCTCATCATTGCTTAAATGAGCAAGAATCCTTAATTCTACCTGCGAATAATCTGCTGATAGCAGGAGATTATTTTCTTCTGCGATAAATGTCTCCCGCATCCGCCTGCCCCACTCTCCTTTTATAGGTATATTCTGCATGTTCGGTTCACTGCTGCTCAGCCTGCCGGTTGCTGTTGCTGCCTGATTAAATGAAGTGTGGATACGGCCTGTCTCCGGATTCACAAGCGCAGGAAGCACATCTATATACGTGGTCTTCAGCTTATTCAGACTCCTGTAATTCAGTATTTCACGGGGAAGTTCATGCACTGCAGCAAGTTCCTCAAGCACCCCCATTTCTGTAGAAAAACCGGTCTTCGTCTTTTTCCCCGGCTGAAATCCAAGGTTGTGGAATAGAATATTGCTCAGTTGTTTTGGTGAATTGATATTAAACTCTTCACCGGCAAGGAAATAAATCCTTCTCTTAAGACCCTCAATCTCTTTTTCGAGCTCTTTTGAAATCCCTTCGAGTTTCGGGGAATCAACCCTAACGCCTGCCATTTCAAGATCAGCAAGCACATAAACCAATGGCATTTCAATATCAAGATAGAGATTTTCAAGGTTATTTTCTCTAAGTTTCCTAAAAAGTACATCTCTCAGTTCAAAGCTGAGACTCGCATCATCACAGGCATAAGGGGCAGCCTCTTCGAGAGGGACCTCTGAAAAAAAGCTCCTCTTTTTCAGAACCTCCATAAAGGTCTTCTTCCGGTAAGACAGATGTTCCAGTCCGGCCTCTTCAAGGCTGTGGTTCGGCTTGTTCGGATTTAATAAATACGATGCGATCATAGTATCGTATAACAATCCCTTAACCTGAATGCCGTCCTGTCTGAGCATCAGCATGTCATATTTTATATTGTGTCCTGTCTTTGCAATCCCCTCATCTTCAAAGTTTGCACGAAGTATTTCCAATACTTCTTCTTTCTTCACCTGCAGGGGTGCTCCGGGATATGAATGGGAAACCGGGATATACGATGCGTGCCCTTCTTCTAAGCATAAAGCAATACCGACAAGATCTGCGGTTACAGGATTCCTGCCTGTCGACTCGATGTCAAAGGCAAACTCATTCTTTATTGAAGAAGATATCTCCCTGACCCTTTCTTCTGAAAGGACTGTTTCATGAAGGATTTCTCTTGCTGTCTCTGATGGGATCAGTTTCATAAGTCTTGTGAATTCAAATTCGCTGAAAAGCGAGAGGAGCGCAGGCCAGTCAGGTTCTCTCATCCGGAATTCTTCCATGACAATCTCCAGAGGCACAGATGTGTCGAGGGTTGCAAGCTTCCAGCTCAATCTTGCAAGGTCAACGCCTCCGGAGACGAGTGCTCTCAACTTCTCTTTTTTAATCCTGCCTGTATTTTCAAGCAGATCCTCAAGGCTTTTGAATTCTGTCAGAAGCTCTCTTGCCGTCTTTTCACCAATCCCCTTGATGCCTGGAATATTATCAGCAGAGTCGCCTGTAAGGGCCATGAACTCTGTTATCCTCTCCGGACCGATACCAAACTTTTCCCTTACGAATTCCTCATCAAATACCCTCTCTTTCATCGGATCGTATACTTTTACCTTATCGTTTATAAGCTGGAGCATATCCTTGTCTCCGGTAACGATGAACACATCCATGCCTTCAGACGCCGCCTTCTCAGCTATCGTACCAAGGATGTCATCTGCCTCGTATCCGGGCATCTCGAAAATCGCTATGTTAAAAGCGGAGATTATTTTTTTTATATAAGGAACCTGTTTAATGAGATCTCCGGGTGTTTCCGGCCTGTGTGCTTTGTATGCCTCATACAACCTGTGCCGTTCAGTTGGAACCGGGGAGTCAAAAGATACGACAATACCATCAGGCTTCTTCTCCCTGATGATTTTTATGAGCATATTGGTGAATCCGTAAATTGCGTTCGTCGGAAAGCCTTTTGAGTTTGAGAGATCACGGATAGCGTAGAATGCGCGGTAGACGTAGGAATTGCCATCGATAAGATAAAGGTTCACAGGAGATTATACCTTATAGCATATAGAATTTTTCGATTTCCTTAAATTGACAAAGGATTAATGCGTATTTTACAGTAAAAGAAATATTGAGGAGGTTGAACTTGCTCAAATCAGTTGAAGACATTACCACGACAAAAAAACGCATACGGATAGAAATACCATCGGACATTATTGAACGGGAGATAGGGAGTTCCTTTGAGAAACTCAAAAACAGTGTCAAAATACCCGGTTTCAGACCGGGCAAGGCGCCTGTTGCTTTACTGGAAAAACGTTTTGGCAAAGAAGTTGAGGCAGAGGTCCTTGAAAAGCTTGTTCCTGAGCATCTCGGATATGCAATACAAGAGGCTGCGCTCAACCCAGTTACAATGCCGGTACTGGATGAAAAATTTGACTTCAGGAGAAACAGTCCCCTCAACCTCTCATTCACTCTCGAAGTCTTACCGGAGATCGGGAACCTGCAGTATGAAAATCTCACGGTAAATGATATTCCTTTTTCTGTTGAAGATTCGGATGTAGATGATATGCTCAAACGTCTTCAGAATCAAAAGGCTGTTTTTGAGGTCGCTGATAAAACTATAGAGATGGATGACTTTGTCTCCTTTGATTATGCAGATGGTGAAATAGTTATCGGCGAGCCAGTGCCTTCTCTGAAAGAAATAATATCTAATCTTGGCAATGAGATGTTGCCGGCCGACTTAATCGAAAAGGCGATCGGGAAGAAAAAGGGTGATATCATCGAGTTTACGACACAATTCGATGAGACCTTTAAACAAAAGGAACTCGTCGGCAAAACAGCCAATATAAAATTAACGATAAACGAAATAAAGAAAAAGACGATTCCTGCAATTGATGATGAGTTGGCAAAAGATCTCGGGTTCGAAAATATGTCCGAGCTGAGAGAAAAATTGCAGGAAAGAATTCATGAAGCAAAGAAACAGCAGATCCAGAAATTACAAAAGGCCGAGATTATAAACAAGCTCATTGAATCACATACCTTCGATGTGCCGGAATCCCTCATAAATAAGGAGCTTGAATCTCTTGTAATGGAGAAAAGCATCTCTGAATCAAAAGAAGATTCCGTTTCTACAACTTCTATAACGGATATCCTTGAAACAGCAACTAAAGAAGAAAAGAAAGAGGAAGGCGCCGATGATCCTGACGCTAAAATGAAACATCAGGCCATGCGAAATGTACAGGCATCTGTTATCATTAACATAATCGGCAAAAAAGAAGGCATTACTGTAAGCGAAAACGAAGTGAATGAACGACTGTCGGTCCTTGCGAAAAAACTCTCGGCAACACCAGAGGCAGTTAAAAGCTTTTACACGTATAAAGAAGGGTCCCTTGACGGACTGAAGCACTCAATATATGAAGAGAAAGTAATGGATATGCTTCTCTCAAAAGCAGCTTTTGAGACAAAGGAGAACTAATGAGTATCATCCCAATTGTTATAGAACAGACAGGACGTTCGGAAAGGGCATATGACATTTATTCGAGACTTCTCAAAGACAGGATCATCTTTATAGGCACAGGAATAGATGACAATGTCGCTAACATAGTCATTGCCCAGTTACTCTTCCTTCAGACAGAAGATCCCGGCAAAGATATTCATATTTATGTCAACTCGCCCGGTGGAATAGTATCTTCCGGCCTTGCAATATACGATACGATGCAGTACGTTAAACCTGATATCGCAACATACTGCATCGGACAGGCAGCAAGCATGGGCGCCCTTCTGCTTTCAGCAGGGGCCACGGGCAAACGGTTTGCATTACCTCATTCGCGGATAATGTTACATCAGCCTATGGGAGGGTTTCACGGCCAGGCTACTGATATCGAAATCCATGCACGCGAAATACTCAAGATGAAAGACACTCTGAACGGAATCATCGCACATCATACAGGTCAATCACTCGAAAAGATCCAGGCTGACACAGACAGGGATTTTTTTATGTCCGGGCAAGAGGCAAAAGAATACGGGATCGTCGATGAGGTGATCAGCAGTCTTAAGGTCAGTAAAGTCAATGGCTAAGAAAGACGAAAGCGCCCTGAAATGTTCATTCTGCGGTAAGGGACATAATGAAGTAAAAAAGCTTATCGCAGGTCCTACTGTTTATATATGCAACGAGTGTGTTGATCTATGCAACGAGATCATTGCAGACACTCTCCATGAAGAAGCCAAAATCCCTTCTCTCCCCAAGCTCCCGACACCGAAGGAAATCCATCAGTTCCTGAGCGACTATGTCATCGGTCAGGAACTGGCAAAGAAGATCCTTTCAGTCGCTGTGCACAACCACTATAAGAGGATTTACTCCCCGGCAGAAACAGACGTGGAACTGCAGAAAAGCAACATACTGCTCATGGGGCCAACAGGCACCGGAAAGACTCTTTTTGCACAGACATTAGCAAAGATCCTCGACGTACCATTCGCCATAGCTGATGCAACAACTCTCACAGAGGCAGGGTATGTTGGTGAAGACGTTGAAAACATCATCCTGAAATTGCTGCAGACATCAGATTATGATGTTGAAAGGGCGCAGAGAGGAATCGTATATATCGATGAAATTGACAAGATAAGCAAGAAATCAGAGAGTCCTTCCATAACAAGGGATGTATCAGGTGAAGGAGTGCAGCAGGCGCTTCTGAAACTGATCGAGGGTACTACAGCCAATATTCCACCTCAGGGCGGGAGGAAACATCCTCAGCAGGAATATATACAGGTGGATACAACGAATATCCTTTTTATATGCGGTGGCGCTTTTATCGGCCTCGACAGGATCCTTGAGCAGAGGACCGGACAAAAAATTGTCGGGTTCATCTCCGGCTCTACAGCAAGAAAAGAAAAAAGGATTGGTGAGATACTCAGTCTCGTTGAACCTGAAGATCTCATAAAATATGGCCTTATCCCTGAGTTTGTCGGAAGGATGCCTGTTATTGCGACACTTGACGAGCTTGATGAACCGGCATTAATAAAGATACTGACAGAGCCCAGGAATGCACTAATGAAGCAGTATCAGAAACTTCTCTCTTTAGACAATGTCAGGCTGAAATTTACAGATAGCGCACTCTCAGCAATAGCGAAAAAGGCCATACAACGCAAAACCGGCGCCCGTGGATTGAGGTCCATCCTTGAAGAAATAATGCTCGATGTGATGTATGAGATACCATCACAAAAAGGGATCAGGGAATGCTTTATAACAGAAGATAGTATTGTAAAGAGAGAAAGACCTCTACTGATATATGAAAAGCAGGCAGAAACAGCCTGATAAAGTTAAGAGTTAAAAAACTCTAATAAAATTATCAACTTCTAACTTTTAACTCTTAACTTTTTTAAGTAACTTTTGTCTTGCCTGAAGCAATTGCTTTCTCGATGGTGGTTTTCATAGCCCCCTTCAATCCCTCGTCATCTATCCTTGAAACCATCTCTTTCACAATCTCGTGTTCCACGTTAGTGAGTTGCTTAACGCCTGTCTTCTGGTTTCTGACCCCTTTCTTAGTCGCTACCCTGCCGAGTCTGAAACGTATTGATTTTACGCCATACGATTCAAGTTTCCTGCGTATATCTTCTCTGAAGAAACTCAATTCCTGAAGCCAGGCAGGTGAATCGACAAAAATGAGGAGTTCACCGTTCGACAACATGGATGGAGACATATGGAATGAAAGGGGCTGGTCAAAAAGAGCATTCCAGTCCCTTTTAATCTCAGCGAACTTTACACCATCTGCAATACCTAAATCCTTAATAACAGATGCGAGTAAAGAATCGGCCCTTTTCACTAAACAGCTTTTTTAACTGCCTTTGAGCGGAGACACCTTGTGCATACGGACAGCTTCTTAACACCACTTTCTGTATGTATGCGCATCCTTTGAAGGTTTGGCTTAATCACCTTCTTTGTCCTATTATTCGCGTGGCTGACATTATTACCGATACCCCTTTGTTTTCCACACACAACACAACTTGCCATTTTTCTTTATCCTCCATGAATCATTGCATTAGAAAGGTTTATTATGATAACATGTTACAATTATAGTTACAAGTTATTGATTTAGCGGGGGTAGAAAACCCTGCCTGCCGGCTTCAATAGGCGGAACAATGCTGTCCCGACATAACAATATCATTAATATTTAATATAAAGGCTAATAACACATGCTAAAGATAAGAATTTATGAATTGGCAAAGAGATTCGGGGTCCCCACCAAGACTGTTTTGAGCGAGCTTTCAAAACTTGGGGTGGAAGGCAAGATACATTCATCAAGTATCGACCCGGACCTCGCCAGGAAATTAGAAGATATCTTACTGAAAATGAAAGGGCTTTCGCCTGAGCAGGAGAAAGTTACTAAAGAATCTGTTAAGCCATCTGTCGAACAGGCGCCAGAGCCACAGAGAGAGGCTGAACTGCCCCCTGATGAGAAAAAACCTGAAACAGCAGAAGTGAAAAAACCGGGTCAGCCGGATGAAGAAGATGAATTGCACATCCCTGAGAGGTTCAGGAAGGAAATCGAGGTAGATAAAATAGAAAAATTTAAAGTAAAACCAGGCATGCAGAGGGCTTTTCAGACAATCAGAAAGATAGAACCCAAGAAATGGCAGGACCAGAGAACGATCAAGAAAGGCGGGAGGTTAAGGCCATTTTCCATAGAGGACCGGAAGTCTCAGGTGCAGCTTGTGGCACCGAGGAAAAAGACTCTGAAACTCCAGGAAGGCTCAACAGTAAAAGAATTTGCCGAGCTTATCAGTGTCAAAATGTCGGATGTCATAAAGAAGTTTATGGAGCTTGGTTATATGCCTACGATAAACCAGTCTGTTGACTCTGAGGCAGCCTTATTGATCGCAGAGAGTTTCGGTGTGAAACTTGAGCTTGCTGCAATTGAAGAAGATACAGTTGATGAAGAGGCCCTTGAAGACCTCAGTACATTATTGCCACGCCCCCCTGTAATCACCATAATGGGACATGTTGACCATGGGAAGACATCCCTTCTTGATGCAATACGCGAAACAAAGGTTACAGAGACTGAAGCGGGTGGTATTACACAGCATATTGGCGCATATAAGGTGAACCTTAAGGGTAAAGACATTGTATTTCTTGACACGCCGGGCCATGAGGCATTCACTTCAATGAGGGCAAGAGGAGCAAAGGTTACAGATATCGTTGTCCTTGTCGTTGCTGCAGATGATGGTGTAATGCCACAGACTATTGAGGCCATAAATCATGCAAAAGCAGCAAATGTCCCGATTGTTGTGGCAATAAATAAAATTGATAAGCCTGAGGCTAATCCTTCGAAAGTAAAAAATGAACTCTCCGAACAAGGAATTATCTCAGAAGAATGGGGCGGTCAGGATATCTTTGTGGAAGTCTCTGCAAAAAAACGCATCGGCATAGAAAGACTTCTCGAGATGATTCTCCTTCAGGCCGAAGTGATGGAACTGAAGGCCAATCCTGACAAGCCTGCACGGGGTACCATCATCGAAGCAAAGCTCGATAAAGGCAGAGGACCTGTCGCAACCGTACTGGTGCAATCAGGCACCCTCAGCATCAGCGATGCATTTCTCGCCGGTATTCATGCAGGAAAAGTCCGTGCTTTGATCAATGACAGCGGCAGACGGATCACCGAGGCCGGACCATCAACGCCTGTTGAAGTAATCGGGTTCTCAGACGTTCCGTCCTCAGGGGATATCTTTTCAGTCGTTAAGGACGAAAAGAGGGCAAGACAGGTGGCCCTTGCCAGACAACAGAAACAGAAGCTTGCAGAAATCGCGAGGACAAGAAAACTTACCCTTGATGAAATCTACGCAAAGATAAAAGAGGGAGAAATTCGCGAACTCTTTATCATTATAAAGGGTGATGTTCAGGGATCTGTCGAGGCAATGAAAGACGCCCTTGAGAATATCACTCACCCGCAGGTAAAGGTGAAGGTGATCCACTCGTCAGTTGGGGGCATCAATGAATCAGACGTTATGCTCGCCACCGCCTCAAGCGCTATTATCATCGGATTTAACGTGAGACCTGAATTAAAAGCTTCTCAGGTTGCTGAAAAAGAGGGTGTTGATATACGGCTCTACAATGTTATATATGAGACGATCGAAGACGTAAAGAAGGCGCTTGAGGGTCTTCTTGAACCCACTCTTAAGGAAAAGATACTTGGAAGAGCCGAAGTGCGTCAGGTATTTCCTATATCAAGGATCGGAACAGTTGCAGGATGCTATGTTCTTGATGGTTTTATGAGCAGAGCAAGTGACGGCCTCAGGGTTATCAGGGATAACATTGTTGCATATGAAGGAAAGATAAGTTCTCTGAAGAGATTCAAGGAAGATGTCAAAGAGGTTCAGACAGGATACGAATGCGGCATCATGATAGAGAATTTCAACGACTTGAAAGCCGGAGATATAATCGAAAACTACATAATCGAAAAAATAGCCGGAAAACTACAAGAAAGTTAAGGGTTATTATTTTAAAAAATTCACTTTTCACTTTTCACTTTTAACTTTTTTTATTATGCTTCCATATAAACGCTCGCAGAGAGTCAGCGATCTTCTGAGAGAAGAGATCTCTGATATAATTTTTCACAAACTGAAAGACCCCAGAATCGGTTTTGTGACGGTTACCGGTGTTGATGTCACCGATGACCTCAAGATGGCTTTTGTTTACGTCAGCATCCTTAAAGAAGAGGAAAAGAAGACAACCATCGATATCCTGAATTCTGCAAAAAGTTTTATACGTGGCGACCTGGCAAAGAGACTCCGCTTGAGATCAATACCAGGCATAGAGTTCAGGCTGGACACATCCATTGAGTATGGTGACAAAATAGAAAGACTCATAAATGAGATCAGGAAAAAAGATGAAGGTTCCTCCTGAACTCATCTCATTCCTTAAAGAAAAAGACAATTTCTTTATCGCCACCCATATCAATCCTGACGGAGATGCCATTGGTTCATCACTTGCCCTTTTATTTGCCCTCGAATCAATAGGGAAGAATGCCCTGATCTATGACAAGGATCCTGTACCTGAGATTTACAGGTTTTTGCCGGGCCATGAAAAATTTACACATTCAATCTCCGGTCTTAACCCATCAGCTCACAACCTTATCCTGTTAGATTGTAACAGTTTGGACCGGGTTGGGATTGATGGGGTCAGCTTTCCTTTCGCCTCTGTCATAGACCACCATGAGACCGAAAAAGAGTTCGGAGATATCAAATGGGTTAAGCCAGATGCAGCAGCAACAGGAATGATGGTGTTCTTTCTTCTGAAAACAATGGGGCTGGAAATAACCCGGGAGATCGCGATAAGCCTTTACACAGCCGTTGTTATAGACACAGGGGGGTTTAGATACAGCAACACAGATGCTGAAGTTTTAAGGGTTGCTGCCGAGCTTGTGCAAGCTGGCGCAAACCCCGCGGAGATTTCAAAAAGCCTTTATGAAATGTGGTCTGAAAAGAGATTCAGACTCCTGATAATGGCGCTGAACAGCCTTGAAATACGTTATATGGTTGCTTTTACAGCTGTTACAAGAGAAATGTATATTAAGACAGGCACCGGTCCTGAGGATACCGAGCATTTCTCGAATTTCCCGAGGATGATGCAGGATATCAGGATGTCTGCATTCTTCCGGGAAACAGGTGATAATGAGTGGAAGGTGAGCCTTCGTTCAAGGGGAGAGGTGAATGTTGCGCGTATTGCAGAACTGTTCAAGGGCGGCGGTCATAAAAATGCTGCGGGCTATAAAGTAAAAGCAACCCTTGAATCTGCTAAAGAATCCCTTCTGTCTCATCTGTTGCAATAACGGACCATTGAAGATTTCCTGCAGTAAATCTTATGCCTTATGCCGTCCGTTGAGAACAGAAAGAAACGCCTCAACTGCCTGAGGTTCAAACTGGGTTCCGCTGCACCTTTTAAGTTCTGATATGGCGTATTCCTTTGGCGGAGCAAGTCGGTATGGCCGGTCTGAAGTCATGGAATCATAGGAATCAGCAATAGTTATGATCTTTGCCATAAATGGTATTTCATCATACTTTAATCTGTCAGGATAGCCCTTGCCGTCCAACCTTTCATGGTGATGCCTGACGATCGGCAACAGGTTTGTAAATTGACTTATGGGTCTCAGAATCTCCTCCCCGCGCCCCGGATGCATCCGTATGAGGGCGAATTCCTCATCAGTCAGTTTGCCCGGCTTGTCCAGTATCTGGTCATAGGTGCCGATTTTGCCTATATCATGGAGAAGCGCCGCGGTCCTCAATATTTCGATATCTTTTTCAGGAAACCCGAGTTCCGTGGCAATTGCTACAGAATAAGAAGTAACCCGTTCAGAGTGACCTTTTGTCCACGGGCTTTTGGCATCAATTGCATTAACAAAAGAATGGATAAGGCTTTCATGCAGATCTTTCAGTCCTTTATAAGAAACATCGAGTTCCTTGAGCATGTTAAAAAATGCATCCTTGCTTTCCACCAGTTTGTGTTCATCCTCTTTCGTCTTTGTAATATCAACAAGCGAAACAACAAATGCTTTTGTAATACCTTCATGATCAGGGATAGGTGATACATATTGTCTAAAATATTTATTCAATTTCTTGTCATAAAATTCTATATCTTTCAGATACGAATTATTCTGAATACTCAGGTTTTCTTTAAACTGGCTGTAGTGCACCATTTCAGAATAGGGTTTTCCTTTTATATCCTCAAAAGGAACTTCAAAAGATAGGGAGGAATACTTATTTGCCCTGAGGATATTAAAATTCATATCAATCAAAAAGACACCGTATGGCATTGAATCGAACGTTGTTCTCCATTCCTCTGTAGCATGCTCAAGTTTCTTCTGATACAATTTGCGCTCGGTGATTTCTTTGTCAATACCCTCTATCGTCTCATTTAAAACATCCTTAAGGGCTGTCAGCAGTTCTATCTGTGATTCTCCTGTTACCCTGGCGCTCAGTTCACCCTTTGCTACCCTGTGCAGCACATCAAAGTACTCTGCAAGCACCATCGCAAACTCATGGGATTGATCAACAATCTCCCCGATATCTTTCGCCGTCAGGTTAACCACCTCTTTTAATTTACGGATCAGCTCAATTTCTGAAGTTTCAGATATCCTCACTGTAGGGTCTCCTGCAGATATCTTTTTTAACGCCTCGAATACTTCGGATAAACCGATGGCCAGTTCCATGCCCATACTTTCCAGTTCACTGTCCCTGTCCCGGACCATCCGGGTGAATTCCTTCATCTGCTTATTTATCATCAGACAGCTTTGTCTTATCGCTGGGAGATCCATGTTCTTCTTGAAGACCTTGCAATCCAGGCACATTTCTATCTTGTCTATAAACTTCCCCTGTATCTCTTTCCGGCAATGGGTCCCTGATAACAGCCAGCATCTGAGATCCCTTTTCTTATATGCCGGGCAATCCTTCTCATCACATTTGAATGCTTCCCAGCATTTCATTTTTTCTGCTTTTTTAATTTTTGTTTTTTGGTCCATCTGATTTTCTTAAAGCTCTCCTGCCTCATCAGACATATCAGGTATATTATACTAAACTTATAGCCGTCTTAGTATCTCATTGTATAACAACATAGTTCACGTTTATCACTTTTTATATTTCTTCAGTTCCGCCCCTAAAACCTCATTTATTTCTTTCAATTCCTTCATCCTGAGTTCCCTGCCGACAGCAATATCATAAAACTCCTCAAGCTCTTTGATGCGCTTTTTAAGTTCTTTTTCACTCTTTTTCAGTGCCTCTTCTGCCCGCTTACGATCTGTGATATCTGTAGCTATATGGATGATTTTCTGGAGATTACCTTTGTCATCGGTCACAGGGGTGCAGGAGACAATAAAAACACCGCCGAGTACTTCCATTTCAGCGACTTCAAGGTTCTTCGAAGCGAGCATTTTCTTCATCGGGCAGCCTTCCGGTGGTTGGGTCGTGTGGTGGAAGACCTCATAACATTTCTTGTTTATTAATTCTTCCATGGTTTTCCCGGTAATCTTTGCCACAGCATAATTGGCAAGTATAATATTATGTTCTGAATCAAGTATGACTGCAGGGTACCCGATCGCCTGAAAAATATCTTCCCAATCCTGCCGGGCTTTTTTCAGCTCCTCCTCAGCCTTCTTGCGCTTGGTGATATCCAGGAGAGAAGCCACCCGTTTTTTTGTGCCCGGGATTACATCAACAGTAAGTATAACGTCTCTAATATCACCTGCTCTGTTAACAAAATGAAACTCATAATTCTTTGGCGCTGAATCAGGGTTAATACTTCTTAACTTATGATACTCTATCATTTTTGCAAGGTCATCTTTCAGGACAAATTCAGTCCATTTTTTCCTTCCTTCCACTTCTTCTTTGGAATAGCCGGAAAGTTGTTCACATTCTCTGTTTGCAAGGGAAATTACCATATCATCCTCAAATATTATTGATGCGGTGCCTGTGTTTTCAAAAATAGAGCGGTATAGTTTTTCAGACTCCTTTAATGCTTCCCTCGCCTGCCTGCGGTCCTGCCGTATCCGAGCCTCGCGCAGTTCGCGCTGCATTGCAGGCACAAGGCGCAATAAGTTATTTTTCATGATGTAGTCACTTGCTCCTGCCTTCATAGCTTCCACGGCTGTTTCCTCGCCAATAAGTCCTGACACTAAAATGAACGGGATATCAATCTCTTTTTCTTGCAGTAGTTTCAGAGCATTTATACCGTTGAAGCGCGGCATGGCATAATCCGACAAAACAATATCCCATGACTGTTTTCCCAATGATGCCAGCATCTCTTCTGCTGTCTGAACCTGTTCATAAAAAGGATCGTATCCTCCACGCCTCAGTTCACGCAATATCAGCAAAGCATCATTTTCTGAATCCTCAATGATTAATACATTCAAAGGGATACCCATTTTGTCTCTCCTTATATTTTTTTCGGCGGCAGTTCATTGAGAACCAGCCAATACATTCCCAATTGCCTTACAGCTTCAGTGAACTGGTCATAATCTACAGGCTTTTGGATATAGCTGTTTGCTCCAAATTTATAACCATTAATCACATCCTGCTCTTCCCTTGATGAGGTAAGGATAACCACTGGAAGAAGTCTTGTCCTTTCATCCGCACGCAGATGTTTTAACACTTCCAGGCCGTCAATCTTCGGCAGTTTAAGATCGAGCAGAATAACCTCCGGCATGATGCCCATGTCCCGTCCTTCATATTTTCCGGTTCCGAAGAGATAATCCAGCGCTTCAGCACCGTCCTGTGCTACCACTACCTCATTCAGGATATTATTTTTTTTGAGCGCGCGAATGGCCAGATCCACATCGTCTGGACTGTCTTCTACCAGCAGTATAATTTTGTCCTTCATGTTTTCCCCCTATAATGTGAAATAGAACGTTGCCCCTTTGCCTGCCTCTCCTTCTGCCCATACCTTTCCGCCATGACGCTGGACAATACGGTAGACAATGGCAAGACCGACTCCTGTACCGGGAAACTCAGCCTGGGTATGCAGACGCTGAAAGGGGCCGAACAGCTTATTTGCATATTTCATTTCAAACCCTGCTCCGTTGTCACGTACAAAACATGTCCGTTTCTCTTCATATTGTGTAATACCGAATTGAATTACCGGATGTGGATGATTGCCGGTAAATTTCCATGCGTTATTGAGCAGGTTCTCCAGCATGATTCGGAGAAGCCGAGCGTCTCCGTTGACGACAACTCCATCCTCAATAACAAACTCCACATTTTGATCAGGTTGAGATGCCTTAAGATCTGCAGCTATCGCCTTGACAAATGCACTCAGATCAACTTCCTCATGGTGCATCTCGAAACGTGTAACCCGCGACAGGTTCAGCAGATCGTCGATCAATTGTCCCATGTGCTGACTTGCCCTGCGGATACGCTGAAGGTAGTCCCTGCCTTCTCCTTCAAGTTTTTCAAAATAGTCTTCGAGTAATGCCTTACTGAATCCATCAATGCTCCTTAATGGTGCACGCAGGTCATGTGACACAGAGTAGCTGAATGCCTCAAGCTCTTTGTTGATAGCCTCAAGTTCCAGGGCACGACGCTGCAGCATTATATTCAGCTCGTTAATTTCAGCTTCTGCCTGCTTCAGTTCTGTGATATCCCGGTAAATGCAGTGAAACAGAGGCTTGCCATATAAATCCAGCAATTGCACGGTCACCAGGATATTTTTGATTTCACCATTTTTTGTCCGGTGGCTGGTCTCAAAGTCATCCCTGCCCTCCCGCAAAATTTTCTCTATATGTACTTTCGTATCCTCAGGCTTTTCAACTTCTTCGTAGTCTGATACTCTCATCTGCATAAACTCGTCACTTGTATACCCCAACTGTTGGTAAGCTACCTCGTTAAACTCTATAGGCAATGCAGTTTCAGGATCAATGAGGACGATGCCCTCCGGTGATTGTTCGAAGAGAGTACGATAACGGCGTTCTTCTTTCTTTAACGCCTTTTCTATCTGCTTACGCTCAATAATTTCATCTTCCAGTCTTCTGTTTATATCTTCAAGCTGCTGAGTACGTTCAATAACACGTTGTTCAAGTTCCTCGTTGAGTTTTTGTATTTCTCCTTTTGCTCTTTGTTGCCGGACAATACTCCACATGCCTTCCATCAGGAGTGTAAGTTGCTGAACATCCGACTCATTATAAAATGATGGCTTATTCCCGACACCGGCTACTGCCACAATGCGGTCTCCGTCGAAAACAGGAACATTCATATGCCGGATGACATGTATATGTCCATCAGGATATCCTCTTTTCAACAGATTTGGCTGAGAGTAGTCATTCGTAATAATAGGCCTTCGCTGCCTTACAGCTTCACCCCACAGACCAGTCGTTTCAACCGGATATGTCAACGGCTTGTCACGTACAGCACATTCCTGCATTGCTGTGTCTGACCATGCATGCATTGTCAGTATTGTCTCGTCTTCATTCATGAAAGCAAGGTACCCGATTTTACTGCCTGTCAGTCTTATCCCCTCTTCGAGTGCAAAATCCGTTATCTCACTGAGAGGCCTGTCAATCATCTGATTGAGATCCAGCAGGGTTAGAATACGGGACTCATTTAATTTTACAGACAACTCCATACGCTTGCGGTATAAAGCTTCAACAAATGCAATGGATACTGTCTCGACATCCTTCTGATCATTGACTGTATAGTCTGATTCTTTGTTTGCCAAAGCAATCATACCGATAGTTTTGTCTGCATATTTTAAAGGGACACCCAGAAAGTTTTCGATTTGAGGATGACCTCCAGGAGTGCCTGTTTTATCAGGATCGGATGCCGGATCATTGACGATCTGTGGTCTCTCTTCCTTTAATGTACGTCCCCAGTAACTGCAGATCTCCATATTTTTGATTAATAAATCTGCTTCTGATTCAGGCATCCTGCAGGACTCCCATCCGGGATTACTGAGGGCAATAGTATCAAAAAGTCCGGCCTGATTTATCTCGCCGATGAAACCAAAATTGCTTCCTGTTAGCTGTTCAATAACAGATAAACCGGCACGCGCCAGTTCTTCTTCTGTTTCACAGGTCAGCGCTGTCCTGAATATTGAATTAATCGCCTCAAGGACTCTACTCTGTCTTGCAATATGTTCTTCAGATTTTTTCCTCTCGGTAATATCATTAAAAATCACAACAGCGCCAATTAATTCTTCTCCGTCTTTTATTGGAGTGCTTGTATACTCAACAGGGAAGGTTGACCCGTCCTTTCGCCAGAATACCTCATTATCAATCCGGCGTATTTTTCCATCTTTAAAAACCATATAGATCGGACATTCTTCTCTCGGGTAAGGTGTTCCGTTCGCCTTTGAGTGGTGATGAATTTCGTGCATGTTTTTCCCGATTACCTCATGGGGCTCCAAGCCTAACATTCTGCATGCAGCAGGATTAATAAACGTAGCATTACCATTCATATCAAGTCCAAAAATCCCCTCACCTGCGGCATTCAGAAGCATTTCTTTCTGATAGCCGAGAGCTTTGAGCGCTTCCTCTGCCTTCTTGAGTTCAGAGATATCGGTTCCCGTGCCTATGACGTAGTTTTGTAGTTTTGGTTCCCTGATATAAAGCGTAGTCCTTTGAAAAAATAAGGAGTTCGGTTTTCAGTCTTTGATAAAAGATTTGCTTCCACACTGGATTCACCTTTCATGAAAACATCCTGAATCGCTCTGCCGACCAAAGCTTTTTCGTCCTCAGCAAAAAAATCAAGGGGATTCATTCCTGATATCTCTTCTGCTGAATAACCTGTGACTGTTTCAAAATTCCTGTTCCATCGCAGGAAACGAACGTTTTCATCGAAAAGATAAAATATACCCGGCAGGCCGTTAATAGTCGAATCCGAAAAAAGCTTCTCTTCCAGAAGCCTTGCTTCAGCCTTTTTCCGTTCAGTAATATCGTGGATTGTAACAACAACAAGGCGCGTACTCTCCGATCTTCCGCCTGCCATTGTAATTTCGCCGTCAAACTTACTCCCGTCCTTCCGCCTGAAGGTTCTCTCAGTCCGACGGCCTATATGTCCGCACTGTCCGACTCCATTACTGAGAAATTTTTCTACTCTTTTTTGATGGACATCTGCTGTTTCTTCAAGCAACAAAATACTGGCCGGTTTCTGCAGCGCCTCATCAGATGAATAAAGGAACAAGCCTTCAGCAGCAGCATTAAAAAGGACAATCATACCCTGCTCATTCACCACGATAATAGCATCCATACTGGCTTCTATGACTGTTCTCAGCCGCTCTTCACTCTCCAGCAATTCAGCCTCAGCCTTCTTACGGTCAGAGATATCTCTGATTATATTCTGGTAGACTTTTCTGCCTTCAATTTCAATTTCACGTGAACTGACTTCCACCGGGAACATTGTCCCGTCTTTCTTCTGATGCATTGTCTCAAAGATAAGTCCCTCATGTTCCTGGACCTGCTTCATCTGTGAAATAAGAACATCTCGCGCCTCAGGTGCACGTAATGTATTGATACTCATCTGCAGCAATTCATTCAGAGTATATCCATATGATATGACTGCCTTCTCATTCGCCCCGATGATTTTCCAGTCCTGGTCCACACTCAGGATGATGTCATTGGCGTACCGTGTCAGATACTCATAGCGCTGTGCCAGTTCCCGATTCTCCATTTCTGTCTCATACTTTTCCCGGTAAAACCGTGCACGCTGATGCCGCCAGATGAAACCGATAGCGATCCCTGTGACAAAGATCAATAAACTTACTATGAATGTCACTGTTATGAGACTTTTATGAATTGGAGCATAAATCTCATCCTGATCAATTTTGGCAACAAGGAACCATGGTGAATCAGGGATAGGCTGGACTACAGCGAGCACCGGAACACCGCGATAATCAACAGCTTCATTGCCCCCTGTTATACCGCGCAGAGCGATTGCCGAAGGTAATCGCTGTTCATTTATTGAAAACCGGAGTTTCAGGGCAGTATCCTTCTTATGCCGGAGTTCATTCAGAAACAGGACTTCATTGCCTTCATGCCGGAATAACACGGTTTCGCCTGTACGGCTTGGTGTTGGCCATGACTGAATCAATGGATAGAGGAACTGGTAAGGATCAACCCGTAACAGGATAGCTCCTATCGGAACAGTTTCAGAACCTTTTGAGGCAAACAAAGGGACAACAAGGGTAAGTCGTATAACATTTGCAATTTTCCCCAAATATAGGTCGGATATAATCACTTGCTTTTTTCTCATTGCTTCCATGGCTAATCTTTTTGCATCAGGTCCGAGTACTTCCTTCCCGTCTGTGACTGCTAATCGTAATTCAGCATTGGTATCGACAAGAATGACATTCTGATACAAATTATATTTTTGCTTGCTTTTCAACCAGTGAAGAATCTCTTGTTTATATGCAGATAACTTTGGCTTTTCGAGGAAGTGTTGAACATACCGGACAATTAATTTGTTATCAAAAATATTCTGTGCATCTGCCAGTCTCTCTCTTCGCCAGTTTGCAATCTGGTTTACTTTCAGGTCTGCAATGGCAGCAAGATCTTCCAGCTTATCTTTCTTAATTTCCTTTTTTTGATCCTCGTAGTAGAGATACCCTCCGACCCAGATGGTTGCTGACAAGAGTAGAAAAATAACAAGTAGATAATAGGGAATTTTCCCATGCTGAGTTTTATGCGTCATTTTTTATAACCCTTACCCAACAATTGTACCAGAAAAAAATAAAACAATTCGTCAAATAAGATTGGCGTTTCCTATCTCTAACTGTGTAACCCCTCATGATTTCAATTCAGCAGCCGCCTCTTTGGTAAATGTGATTTTCTCACCAACAAAATCAACGACAACCGTATCCCCTTCCTGAAATGTCCTGTCAAGGATCTTCATTGCAAGGAGGTTAAGTATCTCTTTCTGCAACGCCCTTTTCAATGGCCTTGCGCCATAGACAGGGTCGAAGCCTATATCTGCAAAATATTCCTTGGCGCTGTCAGTCAGCTTTATATCAACATTCTTTTCCCTGATATATTTCTTCATCCTGCTGACCTGTATCTCAACTATTTGCTTGAGGAGTTCTTTTGTCAACGGATTAAAGACTATAATCTCATCAACCCTGTTCAGGAACTCGGGCCTGAAAAACGACTTCAGGTCTTCCATGATCTTTTCCTTCAGCTCTTCGTTGCTGCTGACCCAGTAAGCGCCGGGCTTTTTTGCCTTCTCTTTGAGCATCTCCTGTATATGCACACTCCCGATATTCGATGTCATGATAACCACGCTATTCCTGAAATCAACGGTTCTGCCGTGGCTGTCTGTGAGCCTTCCATCGTCCAGCAATTGCAGCAGGAGATTGAATACCTCGGGATGGGCTTTTTCTACCTCATCAAACAGGATTACCGAATACGGTTTTCTCCTCACCGCTTCTGTAAGCTGTCCGCCTTCTTCATAGCCCACGTAGCCAGGAGGCGCACCGATAAGCCTTGAGACCGTATGCCTTTCCTGATATTCGGACATGTCTATCCGGATCATTGAGTTTTCGTCGTCAAACAGAAATTCTGCAAGCGCCCTCGCAAGCTCGGTCTTTCCAACACCGGTAGGCCCTAGGAAGATGAACGATCCGATAGGTCTGTTCGGGTCCTGAATCCCTGCGCGTGCCCTCCTCACTGCATTCGATACAGCCTCAATCGCCTCATCCTGTCCGACAACCCTTAGCCTGAGACGATCATCCATCTGAAGCAGTTTCTGCACCTCGCCTTCGAGCATTCTGCTGACGGGAATCCCGGTCCACTTGGAAACGACCTCTGCAATATCCTCCTCGTCCACTTCCTCTTTCAGCATCTTCCTTCTTTTCTGCACCTCAAGAAGCTTGTTGTTTTCCCATTCAAGCGCCCTATGGAGTTCAAGCAATTTCCCATATCTCAGTTCTGATGCCTTTGTCAGGTCACCTTCACGCTCTGCCCTTTCAGATTCTATCTTGGTCTTTTCTATCTGCTCCTTGTATTCCCGGATCTTTGCGATAATTTCTTTCTCGCTCATCCACTGTGCCCTGAATTCATCCCGTCTCACCTGGAGGTCTGCCATCTCCTTCTTTATCTTATCCAGCTTCTCTCTGGATTCCTTCGAATCCTCTCTCATTACCGCCTGTTTTTCTATCTCATACTGACGGAGTTTTCTCTCGATCTCATCCAGTTCTACAGGCATGCTGTCTATCTCCATTCTGAGTTTCGATGCAGATTCATCGATAAGGTCGATAGCTTTATCAGGAAGGAATCTGTCTGTGATATATCTGTTTGACATCACAGCAGCAGCAATCAGAGCTGAGTCTTTAATCTTGACTCCATGATGAACCTCATACCGTTCCTTGAGGCCACGGAGGATGGAAATCGTGTCTTCAACGCCCGGCTCTTTGATGAGGATAGGCTGAAACCTTCTCTCGAATGCAGGATCTTTTTCGATATGTTTTCTGTATTCATCAATTGTAGTGGCGCCAATACATCTCAGGTCTCCCCTTGCAAGAGCAGGTTTGAGCATATTCGATGCATCAATCGCTCCCTCTGCTGCTCCTGCACCAACAACGGTGTGCAGTTCATCTATAAACAGAATGACCTTGCCATCTGACTGCTCAATATCCTTCAGCACCGCCTTAAGTCTCTCTTCAAACTCTCCCCTGAATTTTGAACCGGCAACAATAGCGCCCATGTCAAGGGCAGCGACTTTTTTGTCCTTCAGTGTTTCAGGCACATCTCCTGCGACGATCCTCTGTGCAAGACCTTCCGCCATAGCAGTCTTACCAACGCCCGGCTCGCCGATGAGGACAGGATTATTCTTTGTCCTGCGCGAGAGGACCTGTATGATCCTCCTTATCTCATCATCCCTGCCGATGACCGGGTCGAGCTTTCCTTTTTTTGCAAATTCTGTAAGGTCACGGCTGAACTTCTTCAGCGCCTGATATTTATCTTCAGGATTGGGGTCTGTCACCCGCTGTGCTCCGCGTATCTCCCGCATTGCTGCAAGCGCCTTATCTGCAGACGCGCCATATTTCTTCAGAAGGTCAGAACATGTGCCGCCAATCGATACAAGTGAAATGAGCAGATGTTCAACGCTCACATATTCGTCCTTCAGATGCTCAGCGCTCTTATGGGCATTCTCAAACACCCCTTTCAGTCTCGGAGATATATAAATCTGTCCCAAAGGCGTTGCGCCTATTACCTTCGGGAATTTATCCACGGCCTCTTCAACATCCTGCTGGAGGGTTTTGGTGTTGATTCCGATCCTCTTCAGTATCTGAGAGGCAACACCCTCCTCATCCTCAAGGAGCGCCCAGAGCATATGTTCTGCATCAATCTGCTGGTTCCCTTTTTTCTCGGCAAATCTCTGTGCCTCCTGTATCGCCTCCTGGCTCTTTATCGTAAATTTATCCATTTAAAAAACCTCTCTAATCCTCATAAAATATCTTTCTGAACCTCTTCATGAAATCTTTCCTGATATCATCCTCAAGAAAAGGCATCATATCCTCCATCTCCCTCTGAAATGCCTCCAGCCTGTGCCTGAGTCTCAGTATTATCTCTACCCCGGACCTGTTAACGCCAAGCTCCCTTGTGAGACGAAGGATCATGGCCAATCTCTCAACATCCTCCTGTGAATACAATCGTGACCTGCTCGTCCTGTGAGGAGTAATCAGGCCCTCCCGTTCATATAAGCGCAGGGTCTGTGGATGAACATTCAGCATCCTTGATACCACGCTGATCATAAATAAAGGTTGTTTCTTGTCTCCTGCATCTATCATTTCTGTAACAACCTCCTTCTCGGGTCATCCTTATATAACGCATCTAACTCTTTTATCTTTTCCTTCGCTTTATTATCCAAATCCTTTGGCACCACAATTTTTATATCAACATACTGGTTACCTCTGTCACCGGTTTTAGCTGAAGGAAAACCTTTCCCTGAAAGCTTTAACCTCTGGCCTCCCTGTGTGCCTGGCGGAAGCGTCATTGCTGCTATGCCATCAATAGTCGGCACCTCTATCTTTGCTCCGAGGGCAGCCTCACCAAACGTAACAGGCAGGTCAAGAAAGATGTCGTCTCCTTTTCTCCTGAAAACATGATGCGGCCTTACGGTTATTTCTATAAAAAGATCTCCGGATACACCCCCGCCTATGCCGGCCCCTCCCATTCCTTTTAATTTTACCCTTGAGCCGGTATCCGCGCCCCTGGGGATTTTCACCTTGAGGGTTTCTGTATGAGGGGTTTTTCCCCTTCCGGCACAGACAGGACAGGCCTTTGTTATCTTTCTTCCTTTGCCTCCGCAAACATGACATGGCTGGGCCATCTTGAAAAAACCCTTTGAGGTTTTCAAGCTTCCGGTGCCTTTGCATGCATCACATACCTGTGAAGACTCAGACCCTGAACCACTACACGGTTTGCAAGCTGCCTCTCTGTTATAAGTAATAGTTTTTGTTACACCTGAAAATGCCTCCTGCAGGGAAAGTTCAAGTCCCATAACCATATCAGGGCCTTTTGCATACTGCGCCTCCGGCCTTGCAGCGCCGAAAAGATCCGAAAACATATCACCAAACCCGCCAAACTCAAAATTATCCCTTGAGTCGTAGGTCCTGAAGCCTTCAAAACCAGGGCCGCCCGCTCTGAAAGGAGAGCTGCCGAACTGATCATATTCAGACCTTTTCTTTGTATCACTCAATACCTCATAAGCCTCGTTCAGTTCCTTGAACTTCTGCTCAGATACCTTATCACCTGGGTTCAGGTCAGGATGATATTTGCGCGCGAGCTTCCTGAAAGCCTTTTTTATCTCATCCTGCGAAGCATTTTTATCTACTCCAAGGGTTTTATAGTAATCTTTCGCATCAGTAGCCATCGCTCCTCCTTAACTTAATCATATAATATAAATTGAGTATGTTCTTGTCAAGTAATCTATAACGATCAATCATTTTCAACGACTCATTTTTGTCAAAGAGCATCGTTATCCCCTTCTGCAATAAATGTGATAAACTATGTTAAGTGGCTACGATCTCATGACAGGGAATAAGACATCAGAAAGTCCTGCTGCATATAAGGGTAAGATCCTGATAATGGATGATGATGAAATCTTCTGCAATTTCATCCGCCGGACACTGGTTCGTTTAGGATATGACGTTGAAATTGCCGGTGACGGCTCTGATGCCCTTGAAAAATATAGAAAAGCCAGAGAATCAGGATATCCCTTTGATGCTGTGATAGTAGATCTCGTAATACAAGGGGGCATGGGAGGCGATGAAGCGATAAAGCAGCTTCTCACAATTGATCCTGATGCTAATGCTATTTTATCAAGCGGTCATTCGCTTGATCCGCATATGACCAATTACAAAGAATACGGATTCAAAGGCGCTCTTTCAAAGCCATATTCAATAGAAGAGTTAACGCATGTCCTGAATGATGCACTGAAAGGTAATGAGTAGCATAGACCCGCTGATAATCATCGGGGAATACTATCCCCCGGAATCAAAGGCTTACCATTTTCTCATACACCACAGCAGAATGGTTACAGAAAAAGCCCTGATGATTGCTCAAAAGGCAGAACATCTCCATCCTGATCTGAATTTCATTCAGGAGGCATCCATGCTTCATGACATCGGGATATTCCTCACCAATGAACCAGGGATAGGCTGCTATGGTGATAAGGCATATATCTGCCACGGTTATCTGGGAAGAGAAATCCTGGAGAAAGAAGGCCTGCCTCAACACGCCCTTGTATGTGAAAGACACGTCGGAGTTGGATTGACCATAAGAGATATCGAAGAACAAAACCTGCCTCTTCCCAAAAGGGACATGATGCCGGTTTCTGTTGAGGAACAGATTATCTGCTTTGCCGATAAATTTTTTTCGAAAGATTCAGAATTTCTTCTGGCAGAAAAACCCGTGGAGAGAGTGAAAAAAGGCATAGCGAAATTCGGAGAAGATAAATTGAGAAAGTTTGATGAATGGTTAAAGCTCTTCGGCAATCCCTGATACTATTTCATGATCCTCGGCTTGATCTCCCGGATGAAGAAGGCGATTGCCTCGGTGACGGGTCTTGACTTCCGGTCACGGACCAGGGAAAGAGGTATCTGAGCGCTCCACCGCGCTATGCCGGTTAACCCAAAAAGCACTTGCTCAGGTTGCAAATGAATCCCGCCGATTTCAAGATGCTGCGGAAGGAAGAGACCTGAAACAAGCATGGTCGTCATCATCGCAAGGCCTGAAAATGCGCCGGATATCCCGGAGTAAAGCTGCCTTCTATCGTTTGGAGCTATTGAAAGAACAAAGTTCGTCGCGACCAAGCCGGCCCCGGCCCACATAATCCCTGATGTGATCGCCTCAAGGTATAAAACCTGATAGTTCTGAGGAGTCACAAAAAGCCATACCATAGGGTTGAAACCTCCGAGCATTATGATGAGACGCATAGCAGTCCTGTTACCATAGGCATCGATAAGCCTTCCCCACAGACGCAAGACCAGTACGGCTGCTGCAATGTTTATACCGCTGTAAATCTGGACCTCAAAAAGTGACATGTGGAGTTTCTGCAACATAAAGGGTTGCCAGAAAGGAGCGCCTATTCCAACTGCAAGCATCCACCAGCAGTTGAAGAGGAGAAACTTTCTAAAGTTGCCGTCCCTTAGCGGAAGGAGGAACATCCGTGCTGCATCCTCCTCCTCGATCTTCTTTTCCTTCTCCGGCAGTCGTGAGAGGACACCCAGCCCGGAGAAAGCAGCGACAACAGCCACAATAAAAATAATCGCAAAACCGAGAGGCAAATTTTCTGCCTTAAAAAAGGCAGATGAATGTGCGTTGATGTCCTGTCTGCCTGCTGAATTGAAATGATCAATGAAGAGACTAAATCCGAAACCCACTCCGACAGCGGTGAGCATCAGGTACTGCGAGAGTATCGAGAAAAAGCGTCCTCTGACTCTTGGCGGTATAATGCCCGTTATCCATCCAATCCATGCATTGCTTGCGATAGACAGGAGGGAAACACTGAGAAAAAAGAGGAGGAGGAAAGCGTTAATCGCATTACCGGTCGAAAAAACAAATGGAAGTATTCCGAAGCAGAGTGCTATACCGCAACCGATGAATTGGAGGGTAAGCACGACACCCTTTCTTTTTGTGCGCCTCTTCGTCACAATGGCACCGATAGGCTGAAAAATCTGGGAAACCTGTCCTATTGCGGAAAGGATCGCGAAATGAATGGGTGTGGCATTCAGCATAATTACGAACTTCGTCAGAAATGCCGACCCTGGTCCGGAGAGTGTACTAAAAATCTGCCCAATAATTCCCGACATCACAGATATCCGAAAGATCTTCTTAAGCCCTCTGTCTCTTCTTTGCCCTGTCATTAAGTACACCTTTCCTGAGCGAAAACCCTGATCATACTTCTTATTATAGAATTATTTACTGGCAGTAAAAATCAAACTCTTTGATAGGTATGCAGGGAGTTGTTTAATGAAGAACACCGGGCAAAATAAAGCTGAGAAAAAAAACGTCAGATCTACTCAACTATTTCAGTATACTACTTATAAGAGCTCCTGGAAACCGCTTTTCTGTTTCGCTTCCTTTGCGCCAGGAGCGGCGGAGATTAATTGACCCCTCTTCTTCTTTTTTCTATCGGTTGAATCCTGCTCCCTATTTAAGTGTGCTTTTCGGTTGTTTGTCCTTCTTCTCTTTTAGATCTTTTGTCTGTTTGATCGCCTTCTGTTTCTGGTCCTTGTCTTTGCCCTTTTTGCCGCCTTTGTCTCCCATTGTGTGCCTCCTTTGGTGTTGCCACCCATATTCTCGCCGCGAGGGACGAGTGAGGAAACGCCGTAACTATTGCTCCTCATGATGAATGCTACCAGAAGTATGAGCCAAAGGCAAGGGCGGGAGTGGAAACCGTCCGTCCGTCCGAAGACAACAGCAGGGGCTCTAAGCCGAAACCGAAGTGCGAAACCGTGGACCACACAAAGAAGGAATCTGAGAGAGCAAGGTCTCGGCCCCGCCTGCTTCTTCGTAAAAAAAAGAGCACTCCGCCGCCATCAAGTTCTCACAGGAGTAAACAAAAGTGTCATTGCCCGAGATGTGTTTAATTCCTATCCAAGCAAATATAACAAGTGCAGATCATGGGTGTTTCTTTCGATCTCAATGAAGCACCGGTAAAAATTACAGGGCATTGAATCCGAGGAGAAATCAACGTTTCTTGGAGGAATGTTGTGAAGCGGAACAATGTCGTGTCGTCAGGTTGTTTGTAACACCTACGACTAAACCGTTTTGTCGATTTGGAAAAGGTGAGGATTCACAAAAGAAAGCAATGGTAAAAAGGGATTATCACGATACCGACCTTAGATATTCATTTCGTTAGCTATATAAACACGGAGAGGACATTTACAAAGATGTGACATCCCAAAAGGAAAAGAGAATTGACATCCTTTTGTCTCGGTTTCCAAACATTCAACAAATGAGTCTATCCCAATATCTTTTGCATGGCAAAGATTATTAAATCCCGATTGGTTGCATTTAAAGCCTTTCGCACATTCCATTCCACTAATGATTTTTTCTATGTCTTCTTTCGTTTTTTGTCCTTCTTCTATCATGTCCCCTATCAATTCATTGCCAGCAACGATATCAACCTTATTAGTCAAATCATTGCCGGAAATTTCTGCATATCGAACAAGCTCGTCTCCTAACTCCCGGATGCGTTTAGACATCTGCCGCAGGATTCTTAGACACATAGAAGGATCCTCATGCATTCTGCGGAGGAAGGTCTTCTTATCAATGGTTAGTACGCGTACCTGTCCCACAGCTCGTACTGTAGCCGAACAAGTGTGAGGCTCAATGATAGCCATCTCACCTATAAAGTTCCCCAGTCCCAATTTGGTCAGTTGTATTTCCTTCCCGTCTTTTTCATAAATCACCTCGACTTGTCCCCCCAGGATTATATATATGCAATCTGCTACGTCTCCTTGTTTAACTACGATCTCGCTGTCCTCATACACTTTTTCCAAATAAGTTGCTTCCAATACATCCACCTCTTAAACGTTTTCTTCAAAGGACCATTTCATTTAGGCTTTTCAAATCCCTTCTTCTTTTGTAGCCTATTCTTACATTCCAAATAATTGAACACCACGCCTCTTTTTGTCGTATATGATATCAAGGTTACTACAAGTGGTGTCACAGATTAGTCACAGATTCAAAAAAGATAAATTTAGGGGTGGAAAATAATGTTATTGCGTATTGATTTCTGGTTATAATCAGCACAATTATATAAGGTTTTCAAGGTGTTGACTTCAGGAAGAAAAACTCCTTTTGTTCTCCTAATAATTATTAGCGGTATCGCATCGCTCAATGCTTCTGGGGTTTTGTTATTTTGGAAGAGTATTTTTACAGAAAGCGAAAATTTTTCACAGCTGCTGAAACAACAAAAACTCTCAAATTATTAGACTTTGGATCTATAGGAGTAACGAAAAACCCAGGACGACCAGGGTCATAACCCAAGGTTGTTCCCACTAACACTTCGTTGTCATTAAATATCACTTTCACTTTCCTTCCAGAAGTTTGCTGACCTTCGGTAATGTGTTTGTTCTCATTGTATGATGGGTTTCCCGTAAAATTCTTAACGAAGAATACTCCTTTCAGTTCCTTTAAATAAACCTCAACACCTTTATCAGTGGGTTGAGATTCGATTTGCCGAACATGAAATAGAGGTTTGTTAATAAAGAAATCATTTGTATAGCCCTTGATAAGCTTGCCATTAGCATACCGTATGACCACGTTTACTGGTTCCATCTTCTCCTACCTTTTAGCAAAAAAACTTCAATGAAACACACATAATTACAAAGCTTAGCAATTTTGGGCATTCTTGTCATTAAAAATTGTCTTTAAATTCCAAGAAAAAATCTGCGGATTATGGCTAATCAAGAGGTTTGATTTAAGAAATTAGATATTGCAGATGATTTAGAAGCATGTAACATTCGTTACAGATGTTGATACAACAAAAACTTTTATATTATTTGTTTGATCATCAGAAGGGATAATGAAAAAACCATCTTTTTTGGATTCTAAGAAAAAGCCTCTTTGCCAAGGAACATCTCCTTCTAAATATCCAATTAATCTCTCTCCATCTTTAAATCGTACAAGTATCTTCTTGCCTTTTTGACTTGTTTTTGTAAAAGACTTTTTCTCAAAGTAGAGTTTATTACCCTCAAATGATTTAACATAAAAAACTGCCTTTAACTCATTGAGCTGAATATCCTGTTTATTCGATGTCTCATCTATTACGGAGATATGATTATTTAGTGGTGAAAAATCACCTATATAGCCTTTGATAATCCTCCCATTCAGAAACCTTAAAATTACCTTCTGATTGTCCATATAATAATAATTTTAATCAGATTTGGTTAAAAGTCAACCAGTTGTCCTAATATAGGTAGAGGCTAACGATTTATTATCAATTATTGATTGTAACATTGTATTTATAAACGAATCTCTTAAAAAAATATTTCAGTAAGGAGCAAACCGAGGCCAGAAATCTCTCGCTGCGCTGAGTACTATGTAATCGCTTGCCCTCTATCGCGACTTTACGAGGTGCTGATAACAGGAAGTATATCTCAACTCAATCTAACTTGCCGTAGCTTCCTTTTTGGGCTGCAGTTTTATGATCAGTTTAAAATTAAGAGCGTTGGCGATTTTCCCCAATGTTTCAACGGTCGCTTTGTTAAAACCTCCCCCTTCAAGTCTGGCTATCGCGCTCTGCTTTGTACCGATCCGACGTGCTAATTCTCTCTGAGATATCCCGGCCTTCCCTCGCGCTATAATCATCTTTTCCATAAGATCGAATTCAGGTTGCAACTCCTCCCATGCCTTCCTGAATTTTTGACTTTTCATAAGCTCCGCTTTATGTTCCTCTAAGGTTGTACCCCTTACATAGTTCTTTTTCATTTATTTCCTCCTCGGTCGTCTACTGTCTGTTTATAAAATCCTGCATTCTCTTTTCAGCTATGTCTATTTCTGCTGGCGGTGTTTTGTCTGTCTTTTTGAAAAAAGCATGCAGTAAAACAAACCTTTTTCCTGTGTATGAAAAAAAGAAGATTCGGCTATATCCCTTACTGACCATTATTCTCAACTCCCAAATCTTCCCTCTAATATGTCGGGTATATGGTTCTTTCAGCAATACGCCATACTTTGCTAAAAGCTCAATTTTCCCGATTACTTGTGCCTGTGACTTCGCCGGAAGCCCATCAATAAATTCTTTAACAGGCTCCTTATCTTTTGAATCTCTGTAATACTCAATAGTCCAGTTCATATCACTTGCTCAATAATTATAACATATATGTTATAATGACACAAGAAGGGCATGCGAATTTGCAGTTGAGAACCATACTTAAAGCAAATACAATTGCTAAATTGGTGCCTCAGTCCATCTATTTTCAAAAGAAACAAACGATGGTCTTCAGTTACCTGCTATTTATTTCGATTTAAACGACTCCCTACAGGCAAATTCCGGCGGTATTTAGTACGGTATCAACTATTCAATGTTTTAATTTTTTGCCCGGTGTTTCTTAGCAGGAGAACAGCGCAATCTAATATCTTCAGCTTGCGACAAGGCGAAGCGGCGATTCCGGTATAATACCCCTGAGGGTCAAACGATTTTAAGCGAGGAACTCTCATATCTCTGGAAGGTGAAGCGTCCCCAGGTCACACAGGCAGCTTTCCCTTCTCTTTATCCAGGACGGGTATTCTCACCTCGACCGAGTGTTCCTTAAGGTCGTCAATAAGTGGAATAGCCTGATCGTCGCGCTCAACACCATCGACTATCACACCTGTCCCGCCCTTTCCGGTGCGCGTTTGCAGGACAGTAATATGGTAGATAGTTTCCCGGTATCGGTAGTGTACCTTGAACGTCTCCCAATCAGGAGGGATGCACGGTGCGAAACTCAGTTTGTCTGTTTCAAGCCGAAGCCCCAGAAGTGATTCCACGATAAGCCGGTACATCCAGCCGGCAGATCCCGTGTACCACGTCCATCCACCGCGGCCAATGTGTGGCGGGAACGCATATACGTCCGCAGCGACAACATACGGTTCCACTTTGTAGGTTGCAATCCCCTCCGGAGATCTCGCATGGTTTAGCGGGTTGATCATTGTCAGCAGTTCCCATGCGCGTCTGCTGTCGCCTAATTGAGCGAAGGCCATTGCCGTCCAGATCGCTGCATGAGTGTATTGTCCGCCATTTTCCCTGACGCCGGGGACGTACCCTTTTATATAGCCGGGATTCAAATTCGACTTGTCGAAGGGCGGGTCCAGGAGCTGGACCAAGGCATGCTCCCGGTGAACGAGGCGCTTATCCACAGCTTCCATTGCCATGCGCGAGCGTTCAGCATCCCCGGCCCCGGATAGAACAGACCAGCTTTGCGCAATGGAATCAATCTGGCATTCGGGATTACTCGCCGATCCGAGCGGCGACCCGTCGTCGAAGTAAGCACGGCGATACCATTCACCATCCCAGCCATTCTTTTCGATATTCCGCTGCAGCTGGGCCGCCTCCCTCTCACAGCGTTCGACGAAGGGCAGGTCACCATGTATGCGTGCAATTTCAGTGAACCGCATGAGCACTTCATAGAGGAAGAATCCCAACCATACACTTTCGCCTTTACCGTGTTCGCCCACAACGTTCATGCCGTCGTTCCAATCACCCGAGCCGATAAGCGGCAGGCTGTGTACGCCATAGCTGATGCCTCTCAGGATAGCCCGCACACAGTGATCGTACAAACTGGCCGCTTGTGCAGACCTGCCGGGAAGATCGCAATACGAGTCCTCGTCGGTATTTAGCGGGCGGCCCTCGATGAAGTGGACGGATTCATCCAATACTCCGGTATCTCCGGTGTTAAGAACATAACGGCACGTAGCCAGCGGTAACCAGAGGAAATCGTCCGAACAGTGCGTACGCACGCCGCGCCCTGACGGATGATGCCACCAATGCTGGACATCTCCCTCCTGGAACTGACGGGCAGCACAGAGGAGAAGGTGCTCGCGCACGAAACGCGGCTCTGTGTGGATGAGCGCCATCACGTCCTGCAACTGATCGCGGAAACCGAAGGCGCCACCCGGCTGGTAAAATCCGCTGCGCGCCCAAAGGCGGCAAGCTATAGTTTGGTATAAGAGCCAGCCGTTGGTCAGGACATTGACGGTCGGGTCGGGTGTTTCCACATTCACTGCGCCGAGCGTGTGATTCCAGTACTGCCAGACTGTTTCAAGCGCACTGCGCGCGGCAGCAGATCCACGAAAGCGTCGCAGCAGGTTGCTGGCATCATCGGCATCTTGCCCTGCGCCGAGCCTGAAGATGATCTCACGCTCTTGTCCGTCAGCTAAGTCAAAAGGAACCTGGATAGCGGCGCAGGGGTCCAGAGCGGCCCCTACCTTCCCGGAAAGACGGGAGCGCTTCATCGCGGCCGGACTCCGGAGTGTGCCGTTGCGCCCAAGGAACTCAGTCCGGTCGCCACTTAAGCTCCGGTTCATATCGTCCACATCGAAGAAAGCAGTCCGGTTGCGAAACTCCGTGTTATATGGGTTGCGCGCGAAAAGCGCGCCGCTATTCGGGTCAATTTCGGTGATCACGTGCATGGTCGATTTCGGCCGCAGGTCGCCAAGGACCCATTCAACATATCCGGTAGCGGAGAGCCGGCGTGATCGCCCCGACTCGTTTCGCACTTTGAGCACTGTGAACTTGATAGGCGCGTCCAGGGCCACGTAAACCCACACCTCTGAGTGGATGCCGCGCTCCGTGTGCTCGAAGACGCTATAGCCAAATCCGTGCCGGGTGACGTAAGGCGTTGCCCCGCGGCTGGGCAGCGGCGTAGGAGACCAGAAGTGGCCGCGCTCTTCATCACGGAGGTAAAACGCCTCTCCACTCGAATCGCTCACAGGATCGTTCCCCCAGGGAGTGAGGCGGAACTCATGGGCATTCTCGCTCCAGGTGCAGGCAGGCCCGCTCTCTGAAATGATGGTCCCGAATTGTGGGTTTGCCAGCACATTCACCCACGGCGCCGGCGTCAACTGGCCGTGCGCGGTCGTAATAACGTACTCGCGCCCATCCGGGGTAAATCCGCCCAGCCCATTAAAGAATGTCAAGTCGTGGCGAGGCAAAGGCGCAACCGCCAGGGGTTCAGAACGGTGGGTTCGGGTCGGTGTAAAAAGCGGGACTGTTACTTCCACAAAACTGCGACGGTTGATCTGGTCAGCAAGCGCCCCACGGCTATCGGTGATGATAGCGCGGGCGACCGTTTGGATCAGGATGCGGTCCTCCTCCGATATCTGGTCTGCAGGTCTTACGAAGATGCCGCCTGGTCGATCGGTCACGTTGGTTTCGATGCCTGCTGCAATGAGCCCCATGATCTGGTCGTGCAGAAGTTGCCGGTAACCGGCGTGATCTTCGTTCCAGATCATCAGGTCCACCGCCAGTCCTTTCAAACGCCAGTACGCGTGGGCCTGCACGAGTTGTCGCACCAGGTCGATATTGGCCGGATATTCAATCTGCAGCAGCACGATCGGGAAATCACCGGATATAGCATAGCCCCATAAACCGGATTGCCCCCGGCGGTTCTTGACGAGGACCCCAGGTTCAGCACGCAGAGAGGAATTTGCATAGATCACAGAACTGGCGAGGTGTCCGTAGAGTTGCACGTCGGCTTCAGTTGCGTTGAGCTGCCGCAGAAGTACCTGGCTGTGTGTCCATGCCAGGTCAAAGACGCGGTCCGCGAGTCGTCGATCCTGGTATTTCTCGACAAGGCCCAGACAGCCGTCGCGAGTATCCCCGATGCCGGAGACAATATTTATCGTTGCCGTTTCTTCCGGATCAAGCATTATTCGATAACGAATAGCGACAATCGGGTCGAGCACTGAGCCCTCACTGTCCGAGAGCGCCCCCGTAAAAAAATCAGCTGCACCGCTCACAGCTTGCGGATTTTCAACGGTGTTTCCGCGGCCGATGAACTGCATGCGATCAGTTTCATAGGAGACTTCTCCGGTTTCCGCCCCATGTACCGCCATCAGGTGAAACATCCAGGGCGACTGCTCGTCGAGAGAGCGGGGCCTGCGGGTGCAGAGAATCGCCCGCTGCTGGCGGATGATCTCGGTCTGAACAAAGAGATTACTGAACGCCGGGTGCAGCGCGTCTGCCGCAGACGATGTGAGAACGATTTCAGCATAACTTGTTACATCAATCGCTCTGCGTGTCCGGGCGCGGTTGGTGATAGTAATTCGGCGAAGTTCGATGTCATCCTCCGGCGACACAGCAACCTCGGTATGTGTGACAAAGTCGTTGTTGCGGCAGCGAAACTCTGCCCGCCCTTCCGAGAAAATCGCTTCGTACTTCTCCGTTTGTTTGAGTGTCGGTTGATATGCTGTTGACCAGACGTCCCCGCTCGTCACATCACGGATGTAACAGAACGTGCCCCAGTTGTCGCAGGTACTGTCTTCGCGCCAGCGGGTGACTGCAATGTCCTTCCAGCGACTGTAACCGCCGCCTGCATTCGTGATCATCACGTGGTATCTGCCGTTCGACAACAACTGCACCTCAGGGACCGGTGTATCCGGGCTGCTGAAAACGCGTACCGGCGTCCCCGCACCATCGGAAGCAATATGCAGGTCGGAGGGTTCGGCGGTGTGCGAATAGAACGCAGTGGCCTTTGGGATTCGCTCCTGGAGCAACAATATGGTCGCCTGGAACAAGGGATTAGACACAAATCGCTTCTGCATCGGACGGTCCAGGAGCAGATAGGCTAAAGAGAGAAAGCTCATGCCCTCGTGATGTGCCATGAAAGATCGTACCACAGCGGTCGATTGCCCGCGCGGCAGACGAGAAAGGGTGTAGTCGATCGCTTCATATAAGCCATACTTCCCTTCAAATCCTTCGGCGGCGAGTCGCTGCAGATTCATGCATGCCTCCTCCGGCGCTACCATCAGCGCAAGCGCAGAGGCATAGGGTGCAATTACAAGGTCCTCGGCGAGCCCTCGCTTAAGCCCCAGTCCGGGCACGCCAAACGCGCGGTACTGGTAGTTGAGATGGACATCGATCATGTTATAGCCGGATTCGGAAATGCCCCACGGCACTCCCCGCTTCTTTCCATACTCGATTTGCCTGTCCACAGCCGCCTTATATGTCTGGTCTAGAAGCGTGTGTTCATACGTCGGCATCACCAGCAATGGCATGAGGTACTCAAACATCGATCCGCTCCATGAAAGGAGAATCGGGTCTCCGCCGGCGGTAGTTAGCAGACGTCCCAGGGCGAACCAGCTCTCCTGCGGAAGCTGTCCCTGTGAAATCGCCACAAAACTGCATAACCTCGCCTCCGAAGCCAGCAGATCGTAGTAACTCGAGTCCCGCCTGCGCTCACTGAGGTTGTACCCAATGGCCAGGAGATGACTTGCCTTATCGAACAGAAAGTCATACTCCATGTGTGATAGTTCGCTGGATTGCAGCGCAAGGCGTTCGATGGCCGCCATTCTTGTCCTGGCGCGGTAGCTTGCCTCCGTGATGAGCCCTCGAAGCTTATCAAGCCAAGCGCTATCATCGGGCATCGCGTCCAATCTGAGACGATGCTCTATTGCAGGCAGCAACTCCTGTTCAAGGCTTGCCACTTCACGCAGCGTTGGGATCTCGCCAATACCCGGAAAGTCGTGGAGCCTGTCCGTAGTGGCTGGCAGCACTATCCAGGGGGCGAGAAACATCAGCTCATCGATGGCATCCTGACATTGCCCGGCGAAGGCGAGTGCCCACCACATTACATTACTCTCAT
>Ga0315273_10000681_pt1 | contig 36696 bp, 28 predicted proteins | sample YL17G02_0_MG_FD_205753 | JGI IMG/M metagenome (GOLD analysis project Ga0315273, IMG submission 205753) | Sediment microbial communities from Yellowstone Lake, YNP, Wyoming, USA - YL17G02_0 | ecosystem: Environmental > Aquatic > Freshwater > Lake > Sediment | place: USA: Wyoming | collected...
GGAGGTGGAGAACCGGGCGCGCGACCACCGGCTACGAGTGCACTTCCCCACCGACATCCAGACCGATGTCTCCCACGCCGAGCAGCACTTCGGGGTCGTGACCCGCCCGATAGCCGTTCCCGAGGCGGATGAGACGTGGATGGAGCAACCGGTGGGCACCTATCCTCAGAAGTCGTTCGTGGACGTGAACGACGGCGTCCACGGCCTCATGCTGGCCAACCGCGGCCTGCCGGAGTACGAGGTGCTGCCGGGAGCCGGTGGGGTCACACTCGCCCTCACGCTCCTCCGCTGCGTCGGCTGGCTCTGTCGGGGCGACATGACAACGCGGCGAGGGCCGGCGGGGCCGATCTTCCTCGAGACCCCAGAGGCGCAATGCTTGGGCAGTCACGTCTTCGAGTATGCGCTGATACCGCACAGGGGCGGCTGGCAGCAGGCGTTCAACGAGGCGCATCGCTTCGCTGTGCCGATGCAGGCGCGCCGGTCCGGATCGGAGAGAGGGGTCCTGACCGCAGAGGAAAGCCTCGTCGAGATAAGCTCCGCCAAGGTCGTGCTCTCGGCGCTCAAGCGGGCGGAAAACGGCTCCGGCGTGGTGGCGCGGCTCTACAACATTGACGACAGGCCGGTCAGAGCGCGGGTACGTCCGAACGAGCCGCACAAGGGCGTAGAGATCGTCAACCTCAACGAGGAGAGGCTAGGAGATGCCTCCGTTGATGACGGCTGGGTGAGGCTCTCATTGCGGCGCAACGAGATCATCAGCCTCCTCTTCAAGACGAAGCTGTAGTCCCCCAACTGAGGCCAAGGTCGAATCGTGAGGTTCTGAACGCGCAGTGTGCCCGCGCTCTTTCAGTACTTGGAGGGCCAAAGGGGAGCCGTCGAGCTCTTGCGATGCCGCACGGCGGCGCCGGTCTTGTAGGCTGCTTCAGCGACGGCGCGGGCCACATTCCTCGCTACCGCCCGCTCAAACGCGCTGGGGATGATGTAGTCCTCACGTAACTCTTTGCTCGATATCACGGAAGCGATGGCTTGGGCAGCGGCGATCTTCATCTCTTCGTTGACCGTTGTAGCGCGGGCATCGAGCAGACCCCGGAAGAGGCCGGGGAAGCAGAGAACGTTGTTGATCTGGTTCGGGTAGTCGGAGCGGCCGGTCGCCATGACGCGAACGTATGGCCCCGCCTCTTCGGGCGCGATCTCCGGGTCGGGGTTCGCCATGGCGAAGACTATCGGGTCGCGGTTCATCTTCTTTATGTGTTCAACAGTCAACATGCCCGGCCCTGACAACCCAATGAAGACGTCGGCGCCCGCGATAGCATCGCCCAAGCCACCCTTGATCCGCCGCGGGTTGGTGTTCTCGGCATACCAGGTCTTGGCGCTGTTCATGTGCTCGGCCCGGCCCTTGTAGAGGATGCCGGAGCGGTCGATGCCGATGATATCTTTCACGCCGACTGACAGGAGAATCTTGGTGCAGGCGACACCGGCCGCACCCGCACCCAGGAACACGACCCGCAGGTCAGCGAAATCCTTCTTGACAATCTTGAGCGCATTCAGCAGGCCGGCGAGGACGACCACTGCCGTGCCATGCTGATCGTCGTGGAAGACGGGGATGTCGAGTTCCGCCTTTAGACGATCCTCGATCTCGAAGCAGCGAGGAGCAGAGATGTCCTCCAAGTTAATGCCGCCGAAGCCGGGGGCAATTGCTTTCACGATCTGCACTATCTCATCACAGTCCTTGGTGGCGAGGCACACCGGCCAGGCGTCGACGCCGCCGAACTCCTTGAAGAGCATCGCCTTGCCTTCCATGACGGGCATCGCTGCCTCAGGGCCGATGTCGCCCAGACCCAGCACTGCCGTGCCATCGGTGACCACGGCGACAGTGTTCGCCTTGATCGTCAGGTCCCACACAGCCGGCGGGTCGTCATGCACAGCGAGGCAGACGCGCGCCACGCCGGGGGTGTAGGCAGCCGACAGGTCATCACGAGTCCTAAGCGCCGATTTGTTGCTCATCTCGATCTTGCCGCCGACGTGGAGCAGGAATACGGGGTCGAAGACGTTGCGGATGCGGACGCGCTTTACTGATCGGATGCGTTCAATGATCTTATGGCCGTGCTTGACATCACCGGCGGTTATGGCGATATCGCGCACCATCGTGGCCGAGTTGGATTGGACGATGGCGACAGTACTGATGTCGCCGCCCGCCTCACCGATGGCGGAAGTTATCCTGCCCAGCATGCCGACCTCGTTAGGGTAGGCGACGCGGACTGTCAGCGTGCAGCCGTTGGATTGCATCCGATTCTCCTTATCGCTGAGGATCGAGGTAATCTGCGCACCCAATTGTACGACGAGCCGGGGGTTAGCGGCAGTACCCGGTTAGGCTGATGGCTGTAATCTCGGCTCTCTGGGCAAAGAAAAGGGCGGCGGATCTCAGCAACCCGCCGCCCTCGAGGTATAGCGATTATCGCTTGACCGGCTAGCGGTTACGGGACTTGCCGGACCACATCAAGTATCCACCAAGTCCAACCACTATGCCAAGAGTGCCCGCTACCGCCAGAGCGACGAACGTCCAAGGCAGGTTAGCGCCTGTCTCCGTACCCTCGCTGACTGCGGGCGCCAGTATCGATAGAGCAATTAGACCCAAGAAAGACGCCGCCATTCTGTCTTCTCCTCCTGTTATCCTTTGCCTCCAAGTTGCACCAAGAACGGCCGAATGACCCCCTCCCGGCCAAGGGCAAGGATAGCGCATAGTGAAACTCAACACAACCACCGCCCAGGCGATGCATCCGGACGTTCCATCCAGTCGATCGCAGGCCCGCAGATGGGTCAGCGGAGGGTATGGCGTCCCTGGAGGGATTCGAACCCCTGACCGCCCGCTCAGGTCTACGGACGCTGGTTGAAGCGCCTCCCGAAAAGGTAGCTCGCCAGCGTTATCCGCAGCATCTGCACAGTCCCGCCAGCCACTCGCCAGGCGAGGGCATCACGGTGCATCCTCTCGACTGGAAACTCTTTGCTGTAGCCGTACCCGCCCAGCACCTGCATCGCCATGCTGGTCACCTCCGCGGCCATCTCGTTGGCAAAACACTTACCCATGACGGCCTCATGTATAGAAGGGAATTCTTTAGCGGCACCGACGGCGGCCCGATAGACCAGGAGACGAGCGGCGTCCAGTCTTATCGCCATGTCGACAATCATGAACTGGATGTCCTGGAACTCACATATCGGCCTGCCAAAGGCCTTGCGCTCCATCGCGTAGGACATAGTATCCTCCAGCGCCCCGCCGGCGATACCGAGACACATCGCGGCGTTGCCACAGCGCTCCAAGTCGAAAGTCGTCATAAGGTTCCTGAACTCACCCGGCCCGATGACCACGTTCCCTTTGGGCACTCTCACATCATCGAATATCAGGTCGCACGAAGGCATGCCGTGCAGGCCCATGAACTGCTCCTGCTCGCCGAAGCTGAACCCCTCCGCTACCTTTTCGACGACGACGGCCCCGACACCGCGCGAACCCGGGATGCCGCCAAAGCGACAGTAAACGAGGTAGTGCGTAGACTCGCCGCCGCCGGAAATGAATGTCTTCCTCCCGTTGAGAAGATACCCGTCCCCGTCTTCCGTCACTTTCGTCGAGAGCGACGTCAGGTCGGAGCCGACCTCCGGTTCGGTCATCGCGACGGAGACGCTGAGAGTACCCCTGCATACGCCGGGCACAATACTACTCTTCTGCTCGCGGGTGCCGAAGCGGTCGACCACCTTCACCGGACCTATGTTCGACTCGAACACGGGCGTGGCGATTACCGGACTGAATTTGGCGAGCTCTTCGATGGCAAGGATGGCGTTGATACCCGGCTGCCCACCGCCGCCGAACTCCGGCGAGAGGGTCATTCCCAACAGGCCAAGTTCAGCGTACTTCTGCGGCAGATCCCTAGGGAAGCTCGCCGTTCTGTCGATCTCGACCGCCAACGAGCGGAAGTCTTCGCGCTTCCCCAGGTCACGCAAGGTGTCAACGAGCAGACGTTGCTCTTCGTTCAGCTCGAAATCCATCACGAACTCCTTTCGAAAGGTCTCGACAGCAGCGCCAGTGTATAGCGACCGCCGGCAACCCTCAACCCTAAGCGCTGGCGGGCGGTAAAGCACAGGGGTATGCAAATCACGGTGAAATGGATCGAGGCTTCGTAGTCGATACCGCAGCGGGCCGCATATGCTTGCGGCTACGCCTATTCTCCGGTTGGGGTCATGATAGCCCCAAGCGGGAGGCCGTACGAGCGCTGTGACAAGGGCAAACAGAGAGACCAGACAGTTATCGTCTCGATCTCGTATCTGGAGAATCGTTGGCGTCCCTGGAGGGATTCGAACCCCCGACCCGCTGCTTAGAAGGCAGACAGCTGTATACGCTGTTGCACAGAATCACACATCCCAAGCGAAACCCGTCCAGTTATCAGCTGGAAAACCGGCACGTTGCGCGGAGACTAGCCGCGGTCCCTGTCTTCGACAGGCAGCAGCCCCTATCCCTCAGGTGGACAGGGATTGGGTGTCTGGGGCTTCACCAGGCTCGAGTTCTTGGCCTCCATTTGGACGTCCAGGATGTTCAGCGACCCGTCCTTGTTGATGTCCAGCACCACGTCCGAGTCTGAGGCAGGGATAACGTTGAACACCCTCTTCGCAGCCAACTGCACGTCCAGTATGTTGGCAGCGCGGTCGCCGTTGACATCGGCGATCTCTACCCAGTCCGGGCAGACATCGCCGTCGCTGTCCGTGGGATTCTCGCAGATGGTATAACCGGGCGTTGTGTCGCCGGTGGAGGCGCAGGTGTTGTAGCCGCTGTGTTCGACGCAGTCGCTGAACCCGTCGCCATCGCTGTCAGGGATGCCACTGCAGGCGGGCTTGCTGGCGACGCTGCAGGCATTCTTCCCCTGGCTCACCTCGTACCCGTCCAGGGAGCGATCGCCGTCGCTGTCTCCAGTTAGCCGGAACGGGCACATGGACTCGTTCTCATCAGAGTCGGGCAGCGCGTCGTTGTCGTTGTCCGGGTCGCAGGCGTCGCCCAGCCTGTCCTGTGCGGGGTTGCTCGCCCAACCGCCCGGTATCTGCGAACCCGCCGGCCGTCGTCCGCCATCGCTGTTCTTCTGGTCGGGGTTGTAGACGGAGGGGCAATTGTCTACCGCGTCAAGCACTCCATCGCAGTCGGCGTCACCGGGGCACGCTGTCGCGGTCGGCGTAGGCGTAGGCGCAGGGGTCTCCGTTGGTGTAGGCGTGAACGTCTGTGTCGGTGTAGGCGTGTAGGTCTGCGTCGGTGTAGGCGTGAACGTCTCTGTGGGTGTAGGCGTGAACGTCTCTGTCGGCGTAGGCGTGTAGGTCTCTGTCGGCGTGGGCGTGTAGGTCTCCGTCGGCGTAGGCGTGTAGGTGTTCGTCGGCGTAGGCGTGTAGGTCTCCGTCGGCGTCGGTGTGTAGGTCTCCGTCGGTGTAGGCGTGTAGGTCTCCGTCGGTGTAGGCGTGTAGGTCTCCGTTGGCGTTGGTGTGTACGTCTCCGTCGGCGTTGGTGTCGGTGTCGGAGGTGCCACCGCCAGCTCAGCGATCTCCTCGCCGCTCAGGGCGCGATTGTACACACGCACGTCATCCATAGTCCCCTTGAAGAAGCGAGCAGAGTCGTTTTGGCCGACCCGCAGAGGCTCGTCGTTGGTGAGGATGGCGGGCGGGCCGGCGATGGAGCCTTCCAGCACGCCGTTGTAGTAGATGCGCATCGTTGTGCCATCGTACGTGCCGGCCACGTGGATCCAGGTGTTGCCGTCAGTGGGGTAATTGGTTGTTGAAGCGATGCGGTAGGTGTCCCCGGAGGTCTTATCGTTGAGGCGGAAGAAGACCTTGTAGGGGCTGGGGGAACCGCTCCCCGTGGCAAGCGTTATTTCGTATCCATCGACGCTGTCCTTGACGGCCTTCTTTACCATGTCCTGTGTCGCCAGTTGCTCCGGCCTTACCCAGAGAGTGATCGTCAGGGCGTTCTGGATGTCCAGGCAGTAGTCGTCGGGGGTTCTGGCATAGTCGCTCGCGCCGTGGAAGTTGAGGGCGAGGTTGTGGACGCCGGGCACCCAGGACGGGGCGCCGAAGATAGTCCCATTGTTGGCCGGCGTCGTCGAGTCGACGAGCGTCGTGCCGCCGTTCTCCTCCATTTCGTAGCGCACGATCAGTCCGTTCTCCCCACAGAAGGGTGTAGCTGTGGGCGTGGGCGAAATGGTGGGAGTTACCGCCGGTGTGGATGTGATCGTCGGCGTTGGCGTGAACGTCTTCGTCGGTGTGGGCGTCAGTGTTGGTGTTGGCGTGTAAGTCTTCGTTGGTGTAGGTGTCAGCGTCGGTGTCGGCGGGACGGACGTAAACGTGGGCGTAGGTGTAGGCGTGTAGGTGTTCGTAGGCGTTGGTGTGAACGTATTGGTCGGCGTCGGAGTAGGCGAAGGTGGTACCGGCGTCGGCGTGGGTGTGTAGGTGTTCGTAGGCGTTGGTGTGAACGTATTGGTCGGCGTCGGAGTAGGCGAAGGTGGTACCGGCGTCGGCGTGGGTGTGTAGGTGTTCGTAGGCGTTGGTGTAAACGTATTGGTCGGCGTCGGCGTGGGTGTGTAGGTGTTCGTAGGCGTTGGTGTGAACGTCTCGGTAGGCGTCGGGACGGGAGTGTCCGTCGGCGTAGGCGTGTAGGTCTCCGTTGGCGTCGCCGTTGCAGTGTTAGTCGGCGTTGGTGTTGGTGTGGGCGCCGTCGCCGCCAGAGCCTCTATCTCAGCGGCACTCAAAGCGCGGTTGTACACGCGCACCTCGTCCATCGCCCCCTTGAACCAGCGGGTTCCGTCGCTCTGGGCACCGATGCCGAGGTTGTTGGTGTTGCTGACTATGCCTCCTGGTGGGCCGGCGACCGGAGTACCTTCCATCACACCGTTGACGTAGATACGCATGTTCGTGCCGTCATACGTGCCGGCGACGTGAATCCAGGTGCTGCCGTCGTATAGGTAAAGCGTCGTCGAGTTGACGCGATAGGTGTCGGCTGAGGTCAGTTGATTGAGTCTGAAGAAGACCTTGTCCGGCCATGTGGAGCTACTCGAAGAGAGGCTCAATTCGTAGCCGTTAGTCCCACCGTTTACAGCCTTCTTGACCAGGTCCTGAGTTGCCAACTGGCCCGGCCTCACCCAGCCGGCCAGCGTGATGGGTCCGGTGATATTGAGACAGGGGTCGTTGGGGACGAGGCCATATTGGGTCGTCCCGTTCAGGTTGAGGGCGAGGCCGTCCTGCCCCGTCACCCACGTTGGGCTCCCATAGATAGTCCCGTCGTTGGCGGGCGGCGAGGAGTCGGCGAGCGTGGTGCCGCCGTTCTCGTCCATCCGATAGCGGGCCACCAGTCCGTCCGTGCCGCAGAAAAGCGGCGTCGGCGTGATGGTGGGGGTAAGCGTCGCCGTCGGTGTCGGCGTAGCCGTCGGTATAGGGGTGTTGGTCGGTGTACCCACTGGCACCGGCGTCTCGGTGGGCGTTGGCGTTGGCGTGCAGGGCGCCAGTCCGGCCAGGACTCGTATCTCGCAGGCGTCCAGCGCTCTGTTATAGATGCGCGCCTCGTCCATCTTGCCGTAGTAGTAGTAGGGGCTCCCAGCGCTGTTCTGCCGCCCAATTTGCAGCGCCTCTGTGTTGGACATGATGGATGTTGGCCCCGTCCCCTGCGTCCCGTCCGCCACGCCGTTGATGTAGAGCTTCATCTGCTTCGTCGTGCCGTCGTAGGTCGCCGCGACGTGAATCCAGGTCGTGCCGATGATGGGGTATTGGGTAGCGGAGTCTATCCGGTAGCCGCCGCTGCTGGCCGTCTGGTTAAGACGGAAGAACACCGTCCCCGTACTCGCCAGTGATAGTTCGTAGCCACCGATAGAACTCATGACTGCTTTCGCCATTATGCGCGCCGTGTCCTTCTCGTTCGGGGCAATCCACGCCGCCATGGTTATCGAACCCGTTATTTGTAGGCAGGTGTCATTGGGCACCGTCGCGTATTGGCTTGTGCCGTTCAGCGACAGGGCATAGGAGCCCACTTTCCCCGCCACCCACGGTGGGTTCCCGACGGTGGTAGCGTTGTTGGCCGGTGAGGAGGAGTCGATGAGCGTCGTTCCGCTGCCCTCCTCCATCGCCCAGTAGCCCACGAGGCCGCCCGCGCCGCAGGGGTCTGGCGTCGCCGTTGGCGTCGGCGTTGCGGTCGCCGTTGGCGGTACTGGAGTCGGCGTCCCCTCGCTGGTGATTAGCGCCCCATAGGCGCTGCTGGGGTAGGAGGGGATGGAGGCGAGGACGACTAGACTGCTCGTCCAGTTCTGCTTCGTGCTGGTCGGGTTGTTGAGGCCGCTGGTCATGAGGGTCTGGCGGCTCCCAAAGCTGATAGACGAGATCAGCGATTCCTTGTAGACGATGTCGCCGCCACCTTCAGCAGTTGTGTAGATAACGCGCAGCGTGCCCTCCGCTTCGTTTAGGGTAACGATCCCGCGCGTGCCGTCCTCGTCCACCCCGTAGAGGTTGTCCCACGTTCCGCCCGGGCGGCGCACGAGGAGCGCAATCTTCGGGTAGCCCGTCCAGTCATAGCTTGTCTTGACCGCTGCGTACAGAGTGCCGTCGGAACCCACTTTCATGTTCAGGTGGTCGTCGGCCATTCCTGCGCCGACCGGGAGCGCGGACTGCGATGCCGGCACCTCGTCGGCCGACCAGGTGCTGGGGTCGGCGCCGTCCGTATGCGTCTTGAACCCGAACCGCTGCGTGTTCATGTTCGACCAGAGGATGCCGACCTTGTTGCCGGGCATTGCGATCACGTCGCTGATGTCGTCCTCGGTGATGTTGTTGGCGAGGGTGATCGGGCCGCTGAATGAAGAGTAAGGAGAATCGCTGTAGTACACGTTCACGTCCGAGCCGTTCTCAGTGGCAAGCCACATGCGGCCGGTGGAGTCGATGTCGATGGTGGCGATCTCACTGTTGGGCAGCGATATGGCAGTGGACGTCTGGCGGGTCGACCACAACTGGTAGGTGTTGTCGGCAGACACGTGCTCAACCGACACGAGTTCGGGGGTGCTGTCGTGGAGCAGGATGTGGGTGACGCCACCGACGGCCTTGACGTCCGCCCTGGCATTGGTGCTGTCCGACACCTTGAGTACGTTCGTCCAGCTATTGTCGGGCTGCAGTCGCCACACCCAGGTACCGGAGCTGTTCGGCAGCACCGCCCACCAGGTGTTGTTGTACTGCCATACCTTCGACTGCGGCTTTTCGGCGGTGTCTTGGGTGACCGTCAGGGGAGTGAGGGTAGTCGTGGTGGCGCGGGTCACCGTAGCTCGTTGGGTAGCCACCAATACGAGGACCGCAGCCAAAGCCACTGTTAGCGCTGTCATGAACAAGAGTCTTGGGGTAGCCTGTCTCGGCAATATGCGCTTGCTGCGACGCGTGTTCGCCTTCATGGGAGACCTCCAATGCCGCTGTTGAATCCACAAGGAGCAGGCTAATACCGAATACGCGTTGACTGGATCACAGCCAACGCTGCCCGTCCACCCGGTGGATTTCTGCTAGGCGGGGATTCTAGGACTCAGCCACCAGTCTCAAGTCATTGCGCCAATTCAGGCGGGAATTACGACACGGCACCGCTGGACCAGGGTTTCGCCGCATGCTCTCATGCTGGCTCCGCGCCGATACCGTGCCGTAAGCCCAACTGTGGTAGGAGGCAAGGGGCATCCCTGCCACGCTGCCTCCTCTGGGAGCGCTATTCCGTTGTTCCCAGCGGAGGCGCTAGACCCGACTTGAGCGTAGGGGTCGCTGCTGAGGTAGTCAATGAGTGCGTAAGGTTGCGGGGCGTTTCGAGTCAGAAGATGAGACAATTCTCCTAGACAAATGTCTCGCACGGTTTTTGGGGGCAAACAGTAGTACTTTGAGCGGCCTGCGGCGTGGCCTGCGGGCTTCTTACCGCCGTCATCTTCGCTCCACTACAACCGCCATGATCGCAGGCCGGCCTCTGTACCGCACTAGCCCGGCGCTGGTTATCGTTGCGTCCTTCTTCTGCCCCCCCTTGCACAGGATTGTGGCCGCATATCTGCGAGGAAGTAGTTCATTCTGCATCCTCAGTTCATACTGCTTGGCCACAATGTCCCTAGATTCGGGAGCTACCAGTTCCACCAAGGGCATACCCACCATCTCGTTGGTTTCATACCCGCATCCCTCTGCAAAAGCCCTGTTGACGAACTTAAGGACTCGATCCTGCACGATCGCCACGCCATCGGTCGCTTGCTCCAGCACGTGAAGAAGAGACAGGGTCTCTCTCTCCTCAGCCAGCAGAACGATGGCGCTCCTAGTGCTGTTTGTCTTAGTCTTGATCAGGATCCTCTTGATGCAGTCCTGCACCCGTGCTCTGGAATGGAAGACCTCCTCACAGATAGCCGCATTGCTCTTCCCTTCTAGCAGCAGTTCAGCCACTCTCCGCTCGAAGGGGTCAAGCCTATCCCATCCCCAGCCGCTTTCCATTTTGTGCTCCTGTCATGTCGCGGTGTGTTCACGGCCACCCGCGACGCCTGTGAAGCGGGGAGTGCTCGCTTTTCACTACGCCTACTCACCGGCTCTCAACGGCGATCCCCATCAAAGCCGGCCTGCCCTTAAAGCGGACCATGCCTCCGCTAGTCACCGCTAATTTCTTCACCTCTCCCGTTTTGCAGAGGACGAGGGTCATGTACCTGCCGGGAAACTGGTCACCAGCAAGTCGCTGTGCGTATTCCTTGGACTGAGCATCCCTGCTCTCAGGGACCAAGAACTCAGCGAAGGGCACGTCTGTCATATCTTGGGCGGCGTAGCCCAACAACTTCGCCATCGCGCTGTTAACGAACTTGAGGAGGCTGTCCTGCACAATCACCACGCCGTCGCTTGCCTGGTCGAGGACGTGAAGAAGAGACGAGGTCTCCCTTTCTTCAGCCAGCAAGACGATAGCGCTCCGGGTGCTGTCCGTTTCTGTCTTGATCACGATTCTCTTGATGCAGTCCTGCACGCGTGCCCTGGAGCGGAAGACCTCCTCGCAGATTGCCGCGTTGCTCTTCCCCTCTAGCAGTAGTTCAGCCACTTGCTGCTCGAAAGGGTCAAGCCTATCCCACTTCCAGCCGCTTTCCATGGTATGCTCCTACCGTGTAGTATTCCCTAGACTGCTGCCCGCGCCGCCGGTGAGACGAGGAGTTCCCACTTCTCAGTGCGAGCCTCCTCGTTGGCTGTCAAGAATGATCGCCATCATGGCGGGCCTGCCCTTGAAGCGGACCATGCCGCCACTGGCCACCACCAACTCCTTTGACTCTCCTGTTTTGCAGAGGGCGCGGGTCGTGTAGCGGCCGGGAAACGGCTCGCCCTTCAGCCGCTCTTCATAGCGCGTTACCTGTTGATCCCTGGCCCCGGGAGCCACGAACTCCACGAAGGGGATACCCTCCATCTCCTCGGCGGTGTACCCCAGCAGCTTCGCCAGAGCCTTGTTAGCGAACTTGCATGCCCGATCCTGTAGGATTGCCACGGCATCGGTCGCTTGATCGAGGATGCTGAGAAGAGACGATGTCTCTCTTTCCTGCGCCAGGAGCACGAGGGCTTCCCTGGTGCTAGCTGCTCCCGCCTTCATTGTGATCCTTTTGACGCGCTCCTGCACACGGGATCGGGAGAGGGAGACCTCGGTGGCGATGACCGTGTTGCTCTTCCCTTCCAGAAGAAGCTCAGCTATGTGCTTCTCGATGGGATCGAGTCTGTCCCAAATCCAGTCGGTGTCCATTGCACCCTTCCCTGACACTGGCAAAGCGCCGAGCCATCAGTCCGCGCGGCTTCCGATGCCCTAGGTTCGAGCATCTGCTCCTGGAAGCGTCTCCTCGGCCCGGCATACCGAACAAGCCACAGCCCCGGCTGGCCAAGGCTGCGCAGAGTGTCCCGGACTAGAATCCCAGAGCCAAGCCAGCAATATAGTGACTATACACTCCCGAACGTAACTGTCAATGTCATTCCCCTCCGAATAGTAAGAAGGATAGACACTGTCGCTGGATAGACTCATGCACGCGAAACACGGTACCGATATATGCCTTCCGGTTTGTTGGCTCAGGCTGATCAGTGGTAGCGTTGGTGCAGCGTGCGATCTTCCAGCCGGAAGGTTCACTCATTTGGGCAGAGAAAGACTGGGCGGCACCGTCCCGCTATACTCAAGGCGGCAGGAAAGTCACAGCCGTCCTTGCCCCAGCATCGAAAAGGAGTCGTTATGAGTCCCCAGACCCTCTCGCCGTTTGACCCTGACTACAAGAAGGCGTTTACGGAGCCGCTGCTGACGGCGGACTCGCTTATCGACGTCGCCGGCAGGCCTCAAATCAGCCTCGACGGCCTCTGGAAGTTCCACATCGACCCCTATGACCTCAACCGGCGTCGTGCTGCCTTCGATGCCCGTTACTTTGGACTCCTGGGTCTCCCTGAGGACGAGGCCCTGCGCCGGGTTCACGCCGATTTCCCGGCCGGCGCCTGGCAGACGGCGAGGGTGCCGGGTTGTTGGAACGAGGAGCGCCCGGAGCTGATGTACTACGAGGGCTGTGCGCTCTACGTCAAGGAGTTCGCCGGGCCGCCCTCCGGCCCTAGCTACTTCCTCCGCGTCGGCGCTGCCAACTACGAGTCGACCCTCTGGCTCAACGGCAACCTCTTGGGCAGGCATGAAGGCGGTTTTACTCCCTTCTGTGTCGACGTTACGCCTTACCTGCAGCCGCAGAACGTCCTGGCGATAGTCGTCGATAACCGCCGTGAGGCTGACCGCCTCCCCGCCCTCTGGTGCGACTGGTTCAACTACGGCGGCATCACCCGCTCCGTGAGCCTGGTCGAGGTTCCGCCGTCTCACGTCAAGAGGACGTTCTGGCGCCTACTGCCCGGCGACGGTCTCCGTCGTTTGCGGCTGGACGTCGAGACGTCGTCTTCCGCTGGTGAGCAGGTGATCGTCAGTGTGCCTGCTCTTGGGATCAAGGAAAGAGCAGTCGTGGGTGATAATGGCGCGGCGTCGCTGGAGTTTGGGGCCGAGCCGAAGCTCTGGTCGCCGGAGGAGCCGCATCTCTACGAGGTCGAGGTGGCGCTGGAGAGCGGCGACCATCTGGAGGATATCTTTGGCTTTCGCGAGGTGCGGGTCGAAGGCGATAAGTTGCTTCTCAATGGGCGGCCGGTCTTCCTCCGCGGCATCTCCGCCCATGAGGAGTTCCCGGGCCACGGCCGCGCCGCGACGGAGGAGGACAGGCGTGGGATGCTCGAAGCGGCCCGCGAACTGGGCTGCAACTTTCTGCGGCTGGCCCATTACCCTCATCACGAAAACACCGCCCGTCTCGCCGACAAGATGGGGCTCCTTCTCTGGGAGGAGATACCCGTCTACTGGCACATCGACTTCGCGAACGCGGCAGTGCTGGCCGGCGCCCGCAACCAGTTGCGCGAGCTGATCGGCCGTGACCGGAACCGGGCCAGCGTCATCATATGGTCGGTGGCCAACGAGACGCCGCCGACCGACGAACGCCTGACCTTCCTGTCCGAGTTGGTGGCAACTGCCCGCGAGATGGATCCGAGCCGTTTGGTCTCCGCTGCCCTGTTGCCCTCGGCCGGTGATCCCGTCGTATCCCGGGTGGACGTGGCAGCGGTGAACGAGTACCTGGGCTGGTACTGGGGGAAAGTGGAGCAGGTGCCGGAGTTGCTCACCAATCTAGCGGCTTCCGGCAAGCCTATCATCATCTCCGAGTTCGGGGCGGACTGTGTGGCCGGCCTCCACGGCGCTGCGGACGAGATCCGCACGGAGGAGTTTCATTGCGACTTCTATCGCCGCCAGTTCGCGGGAATTCTCCAATGCTCGTCCGTGGTCGGCACCTCTCCTTGGGTTCTGTACGACTTCCGGACGCCGCTGCGCCAGAATAAGTACCAGCGCGGCTACAACCGGAAGGGGCTGATAGCCGACGACCACCGCACCCGCAAGGCGGCCTTCGATGTCGTGCGAGAGGTCTATCAGGGGTTGGCCCGCCGTTTCGGCGAGCAGGGAGGGTAATGACTAACGCGGGTACGGCTAGGTGGCCCACTCCATCGGCGCTGGGAGCGTGAACTCCGACTTGATATCGACCGGTCGCTCAGTCTCCATCGCCTTGGCGGTGCCCTCCATGATCTCGATGATGTGCGCCGCCTGCTCGCCCGTCGCCCGATGCGGTCGGCCCTCTTGCAGCGCTTCCGCCATGTCCACGACGCCGCGCGCCCATTCAATGCCCCGGAAAGGCTCCTTGACAAGGGGCACTGCTTCGTAGGACTGGCCGAATTCCGCGTACTCCACGCTGGCGCTGAAGATAGATACGTGCGCCAGATAAAGCGAGCCAAGGTCGCCGTGGAATTCCACCAACTCCCCTTCCTTCTTCTTCCAGTCGGTGTAGTAGTTGATCGTCAGCCGCGCTACCGGGCCGCTGCGGAACTCGACCAAGGCGACCACGAAGTCGGGTTTCTCCAGGCGGAACGGCGTCCCGTCTTTGGTCTGCCGCTCCGGCATGAGAACGCGTCCCCAGGCTTGGACGCGCCGGGCGGGCCCGAAGATGCTCGTAAGCAGGACGAGTGGATAAGGCCCCATGTCAAAAAGAGGCCCGCAGGCATAGAAGAGTTGGGGAGATGGATGCCAGGCTTCGATTCGCCAGTGGTTGACCTCCGCGTAGACTAGGCGCACCGTGCCCAGGCGTCCCTCGCGGATCACCTTTGCGGCTGTCTGTTGGGCTTCCCCCATGAATGTCGAAGGCGCCGATCCCAGGAGCAATCCCGCTTGCTTTGCTCGAGCGACCAACTGCTCGGCCTCGCGATAGCTGAGGGCAAGCGGTTTTTCGCAGTACACGTGCTTGCCGGCGTCCAGGCACTTCGCCACGACATCCGCGTGCGCATCCTGGCCGGTGAGGTCGAGGACGAGGTCGATGCTCTTGTCTGCCAGCAGGTCGGAGATCGACTCGTAGGCGCGCAAGCCGTGTTTTCCGGCAAAGAGGGCGCACTTTTCCTGAGTGCGACTGGCCACGCCGGCGAGCTCAACTTGCGAGTAGGGCTGCAGCGTCTGTACGTATGGCCCGGCGATCTCGCCGCAGCCTATGATTCCCACTCGAATTGGCTCGCTGTCGTGCGCTTTGTTGGTCATCGCTCAGTCGGCTCCGATCCTTCGTGATTCCTATCGTTTGTCTGTTATTGTTCCTTTGCTTCGCGTCTTCTGAAGCTCTATGCGCTCGGCTCTTCCTTTGAGGAGGGATTGCGAGATCTCGATGATCTCTCGCGCCTCGTCGGGTGTCGACGTTCCCACCGCCACCACGTCGATGTCGCGGATCGTTGCCCAGTTGAAGGCGAGTCCTACGAGGGGTAGGAGTCGACCTGCGGCAAGCGGCTTGATTGTGATCACGGGGTGCTTTGCGTTCCAGATGATGCGGTGGGTCCAATCTGCCTCCAGGTGCATGAGGAAGCCGGCGGCGTTATAAATGGAAAGGTAGGTCTCCACGTCCAGGTCCGTCTCGTCGGCGAATACAATAGTCTCCGGCATGTGTGTCGAAAGCCCGGGCACCATCCCCCGTTCGCGGATCATCTTGCAGTAGGTGTCCATGTTGTTGATGCGCCGCTCTCGGATATCGACCATACGGTCGGTGCTGACCTGGTGAGGCATGCAGATGGCCGTGCCCAGCTCCGCCTCCTTGTCGAACGTCTGCTCCGCCTGGGCGAGCGCCTCCGGGCCGTCGCGCACGTCGATTGCCGGCGTGGAGATGACTATCATCTTCTTGCCCGTGCGCTGCTCAGCTTCCCGGACGCCGTCGCGGAGCAGGGGATGCTGGAGGAGGCCGATGACGGTGTCGATGCCCTCCGCCAGGAAGACCTCTAGGATATCGGCGACGTGTTGCGGCGTTGTCGACTCTCGTATCTGCTTGTCCTTGGCGGCGCTGGTGTGGGAGAAGCCGAGCACCCAGTTGGTGCCGATGATCATGCGGGAGACGGAGAGATTGCCGATCGTTGTTCTGGGGAACGCCATTGAGCCACCTCTTCACTTCACTGCGCTAGCTGAGTCCTATCTAAATCGTACCACGCCCTCTGAGTATAAGTCTCCGGCGGCCTCTTCCTTGAGAATGGCGAGCGCCTCGACCCTCAAGGGTTCCTGACTAGAGCTGAGGAGAGCTTCAGCGCTGCTTACGCGGCGGTCGGGGTAGGAACGCGCTTGTGCTTTCGATGTAGTCCCGGTACTGAGGTTTTGTCCGGACCTGGGTCTTCTCCAGCAGCGCGACTCCCGATACCCTCAACAGAAGCACAGTCATCAGGACGGGGCTGAAGAGTGTCCACAACCCCCACAACGTCCCTGCGGCAATCACGAAGTAGCCCCACCAAACGGTGGCATCGCCGAAGTAGTTGGGGTGCCGCGTGTAGGCCCACAGGCCGCTCCGCATCACCCGCCCCTTGTTGGCAGGGTCGGCTTTGAATCGGGCAAGCTGCCAGTCTCCAACTGCCTCGAAGAAGAAGCCCATGCCCCAAATCAGCGTCCCCGCCAGGTCGAAGACCGTGAAGTGACCGGGGTCTTTGTTGAACTGGACTGCCAGGATAGGCATGGATATGATCCACAGCAGCAGCCCTTGGAGCACGAAGACGCGGAAAAGGCTGATCCACCAGAAGGCCGCACCGGCTTGCTCTCGCCACCTCCGGTAGCGATAGTCCTCACCCTTGCCCCGATTGCGCAGCAGAATGTAGATGGAGAGCCGCAGTCCCCATACGGCGACGAGGGCGGTTATCAGAATCTTGCGGCCGCCGAATCCGTCTGTGGCGATGAGATAGACCGCCGCCAGCAGCGTGAAGCCGAGCCCCCAGAAGACATCAACGACGCTCGCATCCCTGCGGGCAAGGCTCAGCAGCCAGACGCCGGTCATGTATGCCAGCACGCCGAGGAAGCTCAGACCCGCAATCTCAAGCAGTTCCATCGCTCACTCCGCTGGGGATACGCCATGACCGCCCGCCGCAGTGGCAGGCGGGCGGTCGCTTCATCCCGGCAGTCAGGGATCTTCTCCTTTCGCTTCGGCGCGGATTCTAGACTAGACTGCCCGCAGCGTCAATGAGGGCGTCCACCGATATTGAGCGGGTGCTAGGCGTGGCGTATCATGAGCCATATCCAGCGACAAGGAGATGCGACATATGGCGAAAGTAGATTTTCCCGCAGGGTTTGTCTGGGGCTGTGCTACAGCCTCCTACCAGATAGAGGGAGCTTGGAACGAGGACGGCAAGGGCGAGTCCATCTGGGACCGCTTCTGCCACGAGCCCGGCCACATCAAGAACGGTGACACCGGCGATGTCGCCTGCGATCATTACCACCGTTACCGAGAGGACATCGCCCTCATGAAGGAGATGGGGCTGAAGGGATACCGCTTCAGCATCTCCTGGCCGCGCATCTTCCCTCAGGGCAAAGGAACGGTCAACCAGAAGGGGCTCGATTTCTACAGCCGCCTGGTCGATGAGCTGCTGGCGGCGGGGATCACCCCATTCCCAACGCTCTATCACTGGGACCTGCCGCAGGCGCTACAGGACGAAGGGGGTTGGGCCAACCGCGACACCGCTCAGCACTTCGCCGACTACTGCGGCACTGTGGTCGACCATCTCGGCGACCGGGTCAAGCGATGGATGGTCTTCAACGAGCCCTGGGTCTTTACCGTCCTCGGCCATCTCGGCGGTTACCATGCCCCCGGCGTCGCCGACCCTGAACTGGCGCTCCGTACTACGCATATCGTTAATCTCGCGCAAGGCCTTGCGGTTCGCGCCGTACGTGGCACCGGGAAAGCCGAGGCGGTGAGTTCGGCTTTCAGTATGTCCTGGGCCTGTCCCGCCAGTGACAGCGAGGAGGATCGTGCTGCCGCCGAGCGCCTGCATGGCTTCGCCAACGTCTGGTTCGTAGAGACTGCTCTGAACGGCCGCTACCCTGAAGCCTATGTCGGCGGGTTCGATCCGGAGCGCTTCGGCGTGCAGGCTGGCGATATGGATATTGTGAAGGTGCCGCTGGACTTCATCGGCATCAATCTATACACGCGCATGGTCGTCGCCGATGACCCCCAGGACAAGAACCTCGGAGCCCGTCGCGCCGACCCTCCGGGAGGGGAGCGAACGGATTTCGGCTGGGAAGTGTACCCGGAGGCTATCTACAACGTTATTATGCGCATCTGGAATGACTACCGGTTGCCCATCTACATCACTGAGAACGGCTGCTCATACGGTGACGGCCCCGACGAGAAGGGCGTCGTGAATGACGGCCGGCGCATAAGCTTCCTGAAGGGTTACATCGGTCAGGTGGGAAGAGCGATCAAGGAGGGCGCCGACGTGCGCGGCTACTACCACTGGACACTCACCGACAACTTCGAGTGGGCTCTGGGCTACAGCGAGCGCTTCGGCCTCGTCCACGTCGACTTCGCGAATCAGAAGCGGATCATCAAGAATAGCGGCTACTGGTACCGGGATGTCATCGCCGCAAACGCCTTGGATGCCTGATCGGCGCGAGGGTTGACCCTTCGGTCTGGCCACTGTTCGGAGGACTAATCCAATGGTGGAGATGACGACCCACGAGCGCGTCAGCCGCATGTACCAGCATCGGGAGGCGGATCGAGTCCCCATCTACGAAGAGCCGTGGGTATCGACCCTGGATCGCTGGCGCAGGGAAGGGCTCGGCGAAGCCAGCTACATCGACTTCTTTGGTCTGGACCCCATCCGCGTCATCTATGTCGACAACTCGCCCCGGTTCCCCGCCGGCGTCATCGAGAGCTCCGAAGAACGCCGCGTCTTCACGACCGGTTGGGGCGCCACGATGAAATGGATCAGGAGCCAGTCCTCTATTGCTCTCATCGATGCGCAGGTAAAGACGCCGGACGACTGGCTGAAAGCAAAAGAGAGGATGACGCCGAGTGACGACCGGATACCCTGGGACTTCTTGAAGGAAAGGTGGCCTCGCTGGAAGGCGCAGGGCGCTTGGATCAGAGTTGTCGGCTGGTTCGGCTTTGATGTAACCCACGCCTGGTTCATCGGCACCGAGCGTGAGCTGATCGCTTTGGCGGAGGACCCTGACTGGTGTGTTGACATGTGGCGAACCGAGCAGGATCTGAGCTTTGCTCTCCTCGATCGCATGTGGGACGCCGGCTATCAGTTCGACGACATGCTCTTCTATGACGACATGGGCTACAAGCAGAACCAGTTCTTCTCATTGAGAACGTACCGTCAGCTCCTCAAGCCGATCCATCAGAGGGCAGTCGACTGGGCCCACGCCAAGGGGATCAAGGCCTATCTCCACTCCTGCGGCGACATCCGGCCCTTCATTCCCGACCTCGCGGAGATGGGGCTAGACGCTCTCAACCCTCTGGAAGTGAAGGCCGGCATTGACCCGCTTGCCGTGAAAAAGGATTACGGCGACCGGCTTCTCCTCCACGGCGGCTTCGACGCGCTGCTTTGGGACGACGTCGACAAGATGGAGACGACGGTGCGGGAGAACCTGCCGACGCTCATGCAGAACGGCGGCTACATCTTCGCAACCGACCACTCGACGCCGGATAACGTGAGCCTTGAAGCGTTCAAGAGAATAGTCGACGTAGTCAAGGAAGTGGGCCGCTACGCCTAGAGGCCGGCGGAGTAGACAGATACTTGGCCCCGGCGACATGACGAACGTGAGGGCATCCCTGCACTCCATTGGCGGCGACCTCCGTGGCTGCGGCTGCCGCTGCGAATGGCTTGGGTCACTGATTGCGCCCTGCGCTCAACCCCAGATCGGCGGGTGACGGTCCGCCCAGGGCCGCGCCTTCTCTAACTGCGCCGCCAGCCGGAAGAGAGTCGCCTCGTCGCCGAATCGGGCCACGAAGTGCGTCCCTATGGGCAGGTTGTCGCTGTTCCAGTAGAGCGGCACCGACATCGCCGGCTGCCCCGTGATGTTGCATATCGGTGTGAAGGGGACGTAGCTCGCCGACCGGATCATCCCCCACATAGGGTTATCCGGTGGCGAATCCAGCGTCCCCAGCGGCAACGGCGGCTCAGCCAGCGTCGGCGTCAGCCAGATGTCGTAGTCGGCGAAGGCCCGGGCGATCTGACGGGATATCATCTGGAGCATTTGCAGGGACAGTAGGTAATTGGGAGCGGTCTGCTGACGTCCCATCTCGCAGAGGGCCCAGGTCAGCGGCTCGAACTTCTCCGCCGTCGCCGTCTGACCGGACAGGAGGGCCATGCCGTCCATCATCATGGCATTCGCGGTCGACCAGAGGACCATGAACGGCTGCGTGACCAGCTCACCGCTTATCGGCGGCGGCTGCTCTTCCACGTGGTGGCCCAGGTCGGCGCAAAGCTTCGCCGCGTCTTGCACGGCAGCCACGCAGTCGGGGTGGACCTCGCCGCCGGTTGTCGATTGGGTTGTGAAGGTGATGCGCAGCTTGCCCGGGTCGGCGCCGACCTCCTGCAGGAACGGGCGTGCCGGTGGGGGCGCCCAATAGGGGTCGCCCACGTCAGGGCCGCAGGTCGCATCCAGCAGGGCGGCGCTGTCGCGCACAGAGCGCGTCACCGCGTGCTCGACCACTAGTCCACCCGGCGTGTCGCCGATATCAGGGCCGAGGGGATTGCGTCCCCGCGTGGGCTTGAGGCCGAAGAGGCCGCAGCAGGACGCCGGTATCCGGATCGACCCGCCGCCGTCGTTGGCGTGGGCAAAGGGGACCATTCCCGACGCCACGGCCGCTGCCGACCCGCCGCTGGAACCGCCGGTGCTGTGCTCCGTGTTCCAGGGGTTGCGCGTCGGCCCGAACAGATAGGGCTCCGTCGTCGGCACGATGCCGAACTCCGGCGTGTTGGTCTTGCCGATTACGATGAGGCCGGCTCGTTTGTGTCGCGCCACCAGCTCGCTGTCATGGTCGGGGACATAGTGGCGCAGGAACGCCGAGCCGAACGTGAACTGGACGCCTGCGTAAGCCGCCATCAGGTCTTTGAGCAGGAAGGGCACGCCGGTGAAGGGCCCGTCGGGAAGGGGCCCTGCGGCGGCCTTGCGGGCGAGATCGAACATCGGGTTTATCACTGCGTTGAGAGCGGGGTTCAGCCGCTCGATCCGCTCGATAGCGGCGTCCACAAGCTCAATCGGCTTGACCTCCTTCCGGCGGACGAGATCGGCCTGAGCGGTTGCGTCGAGTTGGGAGAAGTCAGTCATTGGGTCCTCCTGTCCTTAGGGTTTCAAGCGACGATAGCCCTCGTATGGGGGATTCTACCACGTTCCGAAGGCACGTCAACTGGGCTCCGTTGAGGAGTTTCGCTGCCCTCTCTCCGGCGGTCCCCAGCTATTCGGCCGGCCATTGCGATTCCTTGCCGAGCGACGACACGTTGGGAAAGGCGTAGAAGGGTCACCGAAACGTGAGCGCTTCCCTACCTGTCATCCTTCAGGGGGAGACCGATGGCGCGACGACCAGCTACCTCTGCGGGCTGGACCTAGTATCTACCCGTCCACCCAAAACGGGCACAGGACCGCGGCGCGGCGCGACTCTCTAAGGGCTTTCGTCTTGAATACGGAGCGGCAGCCCACTGGCTGTTCGATATGTCAACCTGTATTTAGTGAGAGCGGGGTTAAACGCTGCAACGACAGTCCAAGGTGATTCCTGGTCGGGCAGCAGCGGATCATAGTCGATACCGCCGATGGTGGTGGTCTGGGACCTTCCGTCTTCTGTGAGCATCTCCACGGATACCTGCACATTCTCCAAATTGTGACCTGAGACGTTCCTGACAGAACCGGAGCAGTTCGTTACATGGGCGGCGCGGTCGATCGTGCAGTTCTTGCTGAGGACCGTTAGATCGTAGGCAGGAAGGGGCGATGGGTGAGGAGTGAACATTGCTACGATCGTGGGCGAGACTGACGAAGCCGAGCTCGCGCTCTTTCTACCCGCTATCCGCGGCCCAAGGAGTGTTGAGAGGATGGCAATCCAGGCTACGCCAGTCGCGATCGAGAATAGGACCTGCAGGGCTGGGGGCTTGAATATCGCTCTCCAAAGGGGCAGGAGTACTGGCCACCCGATGACGGACGGCAATAGCCGCCTTCGTTCCTGAAGAGCACAGCCCGGACAGCGAATGCCAACTTCGGTGTGGACGAGGCAGCGAGGGCAAATGGGAGTATCGCATCGTCCGCAGGTGAGATCCGTTTCGGTGTTCGAGTGATAGGCGCAGCGCATATCGTCTCCTTCGGCATGCGATGGCGGGGTGTTTCATTTGTAAACCTGTGCTGTGCGCATGTCAAGTGGGTGGCCAGAAGGTAATAGGCGTTGCAGGCGCAGCCGGGCGGCTGGTGGGCTGCTCGCGCTGGTCACCCCAACAGCGGCGGCACGCGCGAGTTGAGCCCGTGTAGCTTCGCCTGCCCGAATAGCCAGAGCGAGCGCAGCGGGTTCAGAGGCACCATGCTAACCGGTCGGACCTTCATCAGCGTCGTCAGACCGGCAGTTATGCCGCGCAGGTCGTTGTGGGCGTTCACCTCGATGATCCGGCGGCCGGGGTAGCGCCGCCGCAGCTCCGCTCCCCGCTCGCCGATAGCGCACGGCCCGACGACCAGGATGTCGCCCTGCAAATCATCCAGGTCGCTCTCCTCGAGGCCCTTGCCGAAGACGATGCTGAAGCCGCCTTGACCCGCGTAGTCGTTAGTCAGTATCTCCAGGACGCATTCGGTGTTCCCCTTGCAGCCCTCGACGCAGGCCCGCTCCCGCCCCTCGACGATGCGCACATCGGGGTGGAAGCGTCGCAGGAGGGCGTAGGGGAAGCGCGTCTGGAAGCGGCTGAGGTCGCCGATGACCTCGATGTGGCTGAGATCGCCCTCGCCCAGTCCCCATTCCGCGACCAGCCGCAGGTGCTCGACCTCCTCGATGCCGTAGCCCATCACCTTTGCGCCGACCGTGTCCACCGCCACCGTGTCCCGGCCGCCGATGAGGATGTTGAGCTGGGCGCTGCACTCGTCCAGAAGAGTCCGCGGCGGCACGTTCCCGTGGGAGATCGCCGTTATCCCTTCGATGATGCAGAAGTCGGGCTGCGCCATCCGGTAGAGGCGGGCGAGACGGACGTGCAGAGTGTCGTGGTTGTGGAAGTGCATGCGGTCTTCGTGGATCGGGAACGCCTGCTGGTTCTTCACGCCCAGCGTCACTGTCGTCATGGAGTGGGTCTTCAGCTTGGGCAGGGTCAGGTAGAAGTTGCCCGGTCGCCGCGCCGGATCGACGAACGTCTCGTAGAACCGGCGGGAGATGCGTATCGGGGTTTCCTCGCCCTCCAGCGTGTAGGAGGCCGTGTCCCCCTCGTCCAGGTAGACGGCCTCGGCACCGTGGCGGCGGGCGATATGGGCATAGCCGGTCGCCGCGAAGACAAGGCGGGTAGCGACGCCGTGGGTGGCGTTCTCCATCAGGGCGAGGCGTCCGTATCCGTGGTCGCCCAGCCAGGCGAGCAGGGCATCGACCACGGCTGCGTCTGTGTAGGTTCCCAGCGAGAAATGGACCCCGTTAGGCTTGACATAAACCTTGCTGCCGGCAGGGATGACGTTAGCGACGCCGCCGTAGGGCGCGAAGATGGCCTCGAACGCGGCGGGCAGGCCACCGGTCGTGTCGGCGATTGTGACGGTTGGTCGCATGGCCGGCAAGCTCATCTCCTTGGTCGCCGCCGTCGGGTAGCGGTTTGGTTCTGCCTGCGAGGGTGTCGCTCAGTATACTCCTGGCGTTGCTGCTTGCCAAGAGGCCGTGCCCTCGCGGCGAGCCGGTGGTTGCAGGCCGTGTTTCCTCGTGTATACTGGCTCTCGAAATCGGCGCAGGGATCGTCTTTAGCAAGGAGAAGCACCAATGGCTCTAGGTATTCGTCGACATCGTTCCTGGTGGCTCGTGCTGCCGGGTCTGGTCCTCCTCGCCCTGGCCGCGATCGCCTGCCGGCAGGTGGGTTACGGCGATCTGCGCGTTGCCAACGACCTGAGCGGCATCGGACGCGACAACACCTGGATTCGCGCCTTCGCGGCGGACCCCGGCGATGTCTGGCCGCCGGCGGGGTACGTGAACCTGTGGGTCAAGGGCGACGACTTCGGCCGGGCGCCCGCCTATGGGATGGACGGCTATTTGTACCTTGTCCGCAGCAGTGCCGCTTGCCCACAGTCCGAGGGCGCTCCTGAGGTGTTCAAGCTCAGCGACGTGACTATCGTGGGCATCGTCACTGTCAAGTTGGGAAGCGTTGACCAGTTTCTCCTGATGCAGGACGCGTCGGCGAACCGTCAAGCGACCTGGGCGCTCATCGAGACAGGAGAATTCCCGGATGCCGGCGGCGGCCATCTCATCCTGCGCTGCGGCGGCGTGACTTGGTCACCCTGAGCCCTTCTGCCTTCCCGATCTGATTCTCCCTGCGCACCTACCGCTGAACCAGTGCGTCGATACCGTCGGCGTGGCGTCGACTGATGCCCGGCGGTATCCTGGTTGCCCGCTGCACTGTGTGCGGCGACGCGATTTGGATTTCAGTCCTCTGCGTCTCACAGTTAATGGGACATTGGCCGATTATTCGAATGGTAGGGTGTGAAGGGGGTCGCAGTCATGGTGGAGCAACATCAGGATGGGGAAGGGCAGCGTCAGTCTGTCGCCGACGCCCCCTCGGATCGTCGTGGGACTTTGCTGGAAGGGCCTCCCGGCTGGGGGCGGGCCAAACACCTCATGCCGCGCCGGATGAGTCCCGTGGTCGCGGCTGAGAAATCCTCCACTGAGATCAAGGACCTCAAGCGGTATTTGACGGCGGTAACGGCACTGGTCGTCAGTACCTTGCTGCTGGATTTGATCGGCACAACCAAGGACGTTCCTAATCTGGCGGCGGTGAGCGTCGCCATCATGATGGTCGTCTTGGTGCTCTGCCTGCTGACTGTGTACAGGCTGCGGGCGATCAAAGAAGGGATTGTTCGTACAGTCGAGCCGTCGGTCGTAGATACCGTTACCGGGCTGCCTGACGAAAAGTACTTCTGGCTGCGAATCAAAGAAGAACACAAGCGGATGCGGCGCTATGGGACCCCCGTATCACTGGCGCTCATCGATGTTAATGCTCTGGCCTCTGTCAACCAAACGTATGGTGAGTCGGGTGGAGATGCCGTGCTCGCCCATATCGCCAGGGTGCTGGAGTCCGTGAAGCGCGCCTCCGACGTGGCAACCCGGCTGCACGATGATGAGTTCGCCCTGATCCTGCTGGAATGCGACAAGGAAGGCGCCGCCGCGTTTGCAGAGCGCCTTGAGCATTACGTGACCCGGGAGCCCGCTGCCCTTACCGTAAATGGGCAGGAAATCACTCTCTGGGTAGGGATGTGTATCGGCGTGGCAGCGAGCATGGAAGGCGAAACGAGTTCCGAGGAGTTGGTGGCCCGCGCCCGTCGCAGCTTGGAAGCCGACAAAGAGGAAAGAAACAAACGGCGGGAACGCTGGACAGGCGCCTGGCTGTAGCGGCCCTCGGCTAGTCCCAGACAGCCCCCTGACTACGGACTAGCGCCCTTTCCGGTCAGAACTTCGGCAGCCCTGGGAGAATGCGAGCTAGGCCTGGGTGCTCGACTACGAACCGCAACTCCAGCATATATAGGATCTTGCCGACGTCCCGCATCGCTTTCAGTGGGCCCTCCCGAGCTTTGAGCAACTCCACCAACTCCTCCCGTATGTCATCGAGGAAGTCTTCGGCGGAGCTGCTATCCACCGTGTGCTTGAGATAGCTGACGATCTCTCCGTACTCGTCTTTGTCCAGCCACATACCGCTGCACTGGGAGCATATGTCTACGGCAATGGGCGATTCGCCGTAGTGTACTGTCGTTAGCGGCTGTCCGTCGCGGGGGCAAGAGTAGCGCTGCTGGCGCCGCGCTCGGAACTTGTCGGCGTCCTTCCACAGGTCGAAGTCTATCCAGGAATAGTCCCCATGGGACTCCTTATCCTTCAGCACCCGTAGCTCCTTCTTGTCATACCAGGTGCCGTCGCACTGGGGGCAGCGCTCGACCCGGACGTGACCGATAGATACGGTTTCAAGGGGTTTGTGGCATTTGGGGCAGTCCATTGGCTCTCTTCCTCTTCTAGACAGCAACGTTCTTGGGCGCCGAAATCCGGCCGGATTCGCACAGGGGTTTCGCGGCCGGTCATCGTAGTCCCGGCTTGGCAATCTTCGGGCAAGGGCAGGCGCTTGTCAAGAGGGATGTAGGGCTGAGGCACGGATGTCTGGGATCCGCCGCAAGAGCACATTCAGGCCGGCCGGCAGATTAGCTGTGACTTTGACTGAGTCGATTGCGTCCTTTGGCGCTTGGTGCGATGATGCCCGCAAACGAGGGTTGAAGAACTAAGGATGGAGAGGGTCATGTACCTGGACCTCAACCCCGATCTCACGCCCACTCAGCTTTCTCTCAAGGAAGAGTTTCATCGCTTCGCTGCCAATGTAATAAGGCCGGCGAGCGTACAGCTAGACAAGCTTGCCGATCCGGAGGACGTGATCCGGAAAGGCTCCGCCCTCTGGGATGTGTTCCGCAAGTTCCACGAGTTGGAGTACCACCTGGCACTGGTATCGGGGAATTTGGGTGATGTCAGCCTCGGTGGCGTTGAACATCACATCATCCGCGAGGAGATGGGCTGGGGGGCGGCCGACATCGCCATCGGCCTCGACGTATCGCGCTCGCCCTTTTCACTGGGGCTGATCATCGCAATGCTGGGCGGCAACCAGCGCGTCATGGATGACATCGTCACGCCCTATATGGAGGACAGAGAGGGCAAGTACATCGGCTGCTGGGCTATCACTGAGCCCCAGCATGGCTCCGACTGCCTGGCTTTTGGCACAGAGCAGTTCAGTGATCCCAGCGTTGGGTTCGACACAGCGGCGCGACGCGATGGTGACGACTGGATCATCAATGGCGGAAAGGCGGCGTGGGTCTCCAACGGCACTATCGCTACCCATGCCATGGTTCACTTCGCTATCGACCGCTCGCGGGGAATGATGGCCAGCGGCATAGCGATTGTCCCTCTCGACCTTCCCGGCGTGTCCCGGGGCAAACCGCTCAACAAGCTGGGGCAGCGCGCTCTCAATCAGGGCGAGATCTACTTCGACGATGTTCGCATACCCAAAGAGTATGTGGTTGTGGAACCGGAGGCATATGGCTTGTTGGGAGAATTGGTGCTGACCGGCGCTAACAGTGTCATGGCGCCGGTGTTCACCGGTGTGGCCCGGGCTGCCTTTGAAGAGGCGATGACCTATTGCAGGCAGCGGGTGCAAGGGGGCAAACCGCTTTGCGAACACCAATTGGTGCAGCGGAAGCTCTTCGATATCTTCACGAAGGTGGAATCGGCCAGACAGCTTTCACGCGCCGTGACCGCATACAACAGTGCCGCCGCGCCGCCGCAGTGCCGCTATGCTATCATGGCTAAGGTCTACTGCACCCAGGTTGCCTTTGAGGTGGCGAGCGATGCCGTCCAACTCTTCGGTGGCTACGGTCTGTCCAAGGACTTCCTGGTCGAGAAGCTGTTCCGGGATGCCCGCGCGGCAATGATCGAGGACGGGGCGAATGATACTCTGGCCCTCGTCGCCTCGCGGCAGATGCTTGGCGCTTCCATCTAGCGCGCCACCAAGATCTTCATTCCTGCCACGCTATGGGCGGCCTCGAGAAAAGGTTGTTGGGCCACGACAGCGGCGCCTGCAATATGCCATAATCGAAGTGAGCCAATGACCCGGATCGAGCGAGAAAAGAGGACGGTCGGCGCGATGATCGCGCTCCACTGTCGTGCAAACCACGCGACGGGTGGCAACCTGTGTGAGGACTGCAGGCAGCTCTGCGACTACGCCTTCGCTCGTCTCGAACACTGTCCCTTCGGCGCCGGCAAGACGACCTGCGCCAAGTGTCCCGTCCACTGCTACAAGCCGGATATGAGAGAGCAGATCAGGAAGGTTATGCGTTTCTCCGGCCCCCGGATGCTCTACCGCCACCCGGTCCTTGCCCTGATGCACCAGATCGACTCCCTACGACGTAGTTCGTCCTCCAAGGTCGGGTGATCCTGCCTCCTACGCAAGCGCGTTCTCCGACACAGGGCTTCCATTCCGCCCCTTGTTTGAACGAGATAGGCTGAGCATCTAGCCCAGCCTATCGGTTCTTGCCTGGTGTTGACTCATCGTCCCCGTGGAGATGCTGCTTCGCCGGCGCTAGCCCTGGGGCACTGTGAGCTCCTTAGTATTCGGCACGATTTTTTCGAAGAACGGGCAGATCTTAAGGGCGCCCGGCGTAGTCTCTATGCTTGCCCATTCGCCGGTGAATTCCCACTTCCCGTCCTTGACCTGCACGAAGACGATGAGCTCCTGCGGCCTGTGGTCATCAGGGCTGAGGGTCACCGGCGCGAAACACGCCGCGCAGCACCAATCTTTGATGCTCTCGGCGCCTTTGGCCACGCTTTCAGGGGTGAGGTCCCGGCCGGCGTTCTGCAGTGCCTTCACAATTAGCTCGGCCACCCCCCATCCGTAGGTGGTCTGAGAGTTGATTGGCACCTCTGGCTTGTATTTTGCCATCCCGTCCCGAAGTGGCTGGTAGCCTCCCTCGGCGCCGGGTGTGTACAGGTAGGGGCCGTAAGTCATTCCGATCGTCCCCTCGGCTGCCTCCGGGCCGGCCAGGGCGATGTAGAAGTCGCCTCCTGCTACCAGGCCGCATATAAACGGCACGTCCCAATTCAGGAGTTCCCGCGCTGACTTCGCGAAGTTCGCGGCTTGCGCCGGCGCGGACATGAATACGACCAGGTCGGGGTTTGTGGCCTTGAGACGCTGCGCCTGGGCGGTCATGACGGACTCGGTGAAGTCGTAGTACTCGGCGCCCACGATCTCAATGTCAATGCCTGATTCTTCGAGGTTCTCCCGAAATACCTCCTCGCTGCCCCTGCCGGCCTCATCGTTCTGGACCAGCAGGGCGATCTTCTTGCCGGAGTAGTGCTCCTGGAGATACGCCAGCTCCGCCTTGACCTCCGTGTCGTAGGAGGGAATGCTGACGAACCGCAGCTTCCCCGGTGGGTCACTGAATGCGGGGATACCGCCGCCCAGGAAGAGGTCAGGGATCCCCTTTTCTTCGAGGTACTTGAAGACGGAGTAGTGGCCGGGATCGCCCAGCCCGTTGGCGATGGCGAAGACCTTCTTCTGCTCAACTAGCCGCCTTACCGCTTCCACGGCTAGAGATGGGGCGTACTGGTCGTCCTCGATAACGAACGTGATCTTGCGGCCGTTGACGCCTCCCTGATCGTTTATGGAGTCGAAGTAGGCCTCCATCGCATAGGCGCTGTTGGCGTAGACCGCCGCTGGTGAGTTGCTCATCGGGTAGTGTGTTCCCAGGATGATCTCGGTATCCGTTACCCCCTGTACCTGTTCTGTCGCCGGCCCACTGGTCTCTGCCGGCTTTGTCGCTTCCCCGCCGTCTTCCTCCTCGTCTCCGCCGCAGGCAAGCAGCAGGAAACCGACGATGAGTATGACTCCGAAAAGTAGCCCACGCCGCGATAGCATTAGCATCGTCTTTCGTCTCCTTTCACCGGCGTCCAAGTACGAGGAATCTAGCGCAGAGTAGAAAGGGTTGTCAATGGCTTCTTGAGTCGCGGGGTTTGCGGCTGGACGAAGATCGCACGGAGGTGTTCAGCCGTTCCCGTCTGCGAGCAGGCGGCCCGGGCGCAACGCTGCATACACACCCGCCAGCACCAGGAGCCCGCCGGCTATCTCGAGCCCACTCGGCGTTTCACCTAGGAAAAGGACGGCTAGAGCCGTCGCTCCGACCGGCTCACCGAGGATCGCGATCGCAACCAGGGCAGCCGGGACGTAGCCCAGCGACCAGTTGATGGCGGAGTGGCCGATAAGCTGAGGCACCAGCGCCAGCAGGCCGAGCATCACGAATGTCTTGGCGCTGTAGCCGGTGAACGGCTCTCGTGCAATCAAGACCGCGGCTATCAGCAGCACGGCCGCCGCTGTGTAGGCGCCGCCTGTGTATCCGGCCCAAGACATTCGCCGCCTGGCCGCTCGTCCTGTCATCCAGTAGGCCGCCCCGAAGACCGCTCCCAACAGCGCATACAGATCGCCCACTATCGTACCCATACCCTCGCCTATGTCCTCGGCGGCCATCAGCCCGGCGCCGGCCATGGATATCGCGATGCCTGTCCAGACTGCGGCCGGCACCCGCTCGCGCAGGAGGAACGGCGAGGCGAGGCCCACGAACAGGGGGTTTGTCGTTACCAGAACGACTGAGGCGATCACGGATGTTTGTTGGAGCGATGCGATCCAGAAGCTGAAATGGAGCGCGAGAAAGACGCCGGCGACTAGGGGCCAAAGAGATAAACGCTTTCGACTTCCCTCTCGACGGCTCGTCGCCAGGGCCAGCGTTCCTGCCGGTATCGCTGCCAGGCCCATGCGGTAGGCGGCAATGACCAGCGCCGGCGCGTCCGCCTCGCGGATGAGTATGGCCGCGCAGGAAACGGCCGCCACACCGATGGCCAGCACCGGATAAGCGTATGACCTCCGCTCTTGCACGTGGCCATCCTATCATATCGAGCGCTGGAGGTTGGGTGTTGGACTGATCCTGATTGAGGGAGACAGGAACCCCCTTCTGTCTCATTTCTTGAACCCGACATTGTTTGATCCCGTCCTGCCAACCACCTTATACTTTGGACAGGCCCGCACGATCGGGGCTGCTCCTTGTACGGGAGGAGGTGAGAGCGATGATTTGGTTGCGCCCCTTTACCTGAGGCCGCGGTCAAAGCCTTAGGGCGTGGCTCAGGTTCTGCGCCGATCATCTGCTCAAACTGCCTCCCACCCCTTCCATAGTGTTTATCCCCGCTTGACTTCGCCGGGGATATCCCCAGGATCGATAGGCTCCTCAACGGTGGTGGACCGAGGTTCTGCTTGAGCAGTACCCACTGCCTTTCGCGTCCCCAAGGCTGAACAGCCCGGGCCGACCTGCCTTATGGCAGACGGCTCAACAGGCGTCCCAGTCAAGCGAATCTTGAATCACTACCAGGAGGAAGCATCGATGTCTGACTACCGCTCAATGTGGACCGATCTCGGTTTGGACCTGGAAAGACATGACACGCTGTTGCAGGCGCTGGGAGGGATGTATCAGGACATCTTTCTTAGCCAGCAGAATCGCCCCAAGGCGATGGACTACTTCGACTTCGTGGTTAGCGAGATCCACGGCCTGAGGGTGAAAGAACTCGTAGACCACCGCGCCGCCGGGGGGAAAGTTGTCGGTCTCTATTGTGTATTCGTGCCTGAGGACCTCATCCTAGCTGCCGGCGCGATTCCCGTCGGCCTGTGCGCCGGGGCGCAGTTCGCCGTTCCCGACGCAGAAGAGGTCTTGCCGCGCAACACCTGCCCCCTCGTGAAATCGTCATTCGGCTTCAAGGTCAGCCGCACCTGCCCCTACATCCAGGCCAGCGACTTCGTGGTCGGCGAGACGACCTGTGACGGTAAGAAGAAGATGTATGAGATCCTCGGCGAGTACCATCCCACCTTTGTGATGGAAGTGCCTCAGAAGAAGACACCTCTTGGCCGCCAGCTCTTCCTCGAAGAGGTCCGCGGCTTGAAGGCGAAGCTGGGGGCGGAGACCGGCACGACGATAACGGCGGCTGGACTGGCCCAGGCCACCGGCCTCATCGAAGGGAAGCGGCGCGCATTGCAGCGGCTGAACAACGTTCGAAAGGCGCGTCCGGTGCCGATCAGCGGTCTTGACGCCCTGCTGATAACCCAGATTGCTTTCTACGATGATGTCGCGCGCTTCACCGAGAAAGTGAACGCGCTATGCGACGAACTGGAGGAGAGAGTGGCGAGTGGCGAGGGTGTGGCTCCGGCAGATGCTCCCCGGGTCTTGATCAGCGGGAGCCCAATGGCTGTCCCCAACTGGAAGCTCCACCAACTGCTGCAGGAGAGCGGCGCCGTGGTCGTCGGCGAGGAGTCCTGCACCGGCACGCGTTACTACAACTACCTCACGCCGGCGAACGACGGCAGTCTGGAGGGTCAGCTCGCCGCGATCGCCGATCGCCAGCTTGAGACCAATTGCGCCTGCTTCACACCTAACGACGAGCGCCTGGACGACATCGTGACACTGGCGGGAGACTGGACGGCGGACGGGGTCGTGCACTACGCCTTGCAGTTCTGCCACACCTTCGCCAATGAGGCGGTCAAGGTCGAGAGGCGCCTGGCCGACGAGAAGATCTCTCTCCTCCGCATCGAGACCGACTACAGCGACGAGGACACCGGTCAACTGCGGACGAGGATAGACGCCTTCTTGGAGATGATCGGCAAATGACGTACGCTGGGCTGGACATCGGCTCTCGCACGATTGTCCTCGTAGAGTTGGACGGAGAGATCAAGGACTTTCGGGTCATCGATGCCGGACCTAACCCGTTGCAGCGGTGCCAGGCTCTCGTGGCTGGCAAGGCTTACACTCGCCTGGTCGCTACGGGGTACGGCCGCCGTCTGGCACTGAACGGCTTGGCTCAGGACACAGTGTCCGAGATAAAGGCCTATGCTGTAGGAGCCAGGTACCTGTATCCCGATTGCCACACCGTGATCGACGTGGGTGGACAGGACTGCAAGGTGACCCGCCTCGCCGATATCGGAGACGTGCAGAGGTTCGAGATGAACGACCGTTGCGCCGCCGGTACAGGAGCGTTCTTGGAGGCCATGGCGAGGACTCTGGAGATGCCAATCGAGGAGCTTGGAGAGCACGCACTGGCTGGTACTGGGCCGGTCCGTATCAATAGCCTATGCACTGTCTTTGCTCAGTCGGAAGTCGTATCACTTATCGCCCGCGGGGCGGACAGCCGTGATATTGCCCTTGGTGTTCACGAGGCGATCGCCACGCGGGTGGCCGGCATGGCGCGGCGTCTGAGCCCAAAAGAACGAGTTGTGTTTGCCGGGGGCGGCGCTCTCAACCGCTGCCTCCGGCAGTTGCTTAGCCAGAAGCTGGGCCTCGATGTGACCGTGCCGGAGCAGCCGCAGATCGTCGGCGCTCTGGGCGCGGCGCTTGTGGCCCGGGGGTGAACGATCATCGGTCGACGGTTGCAGTGGCACCGCAAACGAGTCTCTAGAAAAGGAGCGAACTTTGGCAACATTAACAGTCGTAGTCGGTGATGCGCCCTATGGGAGGCAGCGCGTCTATACGGCGCTTCGTCTCCTGCTTGTTGCCCTTCACGAGGGCCACAAGGCGAATCTTTTCCTGCTGGAGGACGGCGTGTTTGCCGCCAAGGCGGGACAGCAGCCGCCGGAGATGCCAGTCGGTGACGCAGGTATGCCCAACTGTGAGGCGCTAATCCAGGCCGCCATTCAAGAAGGCCTGACGATCAAGGCCTGCCGCGTCTGCTGCCTGGAAAGGGGCGTTACCCAAGAGGAAACGATAGCGGGCGTCGAGATCGGCTCCATGCTCGACCTGCTCAATTGGGTGCTGGAAAGCGATAAGGCGCTCTTCGCCTGAGGCTTCCGAACACGCCAGGAATGCAAGCAAACGGCGCGCGGACGGCGCTGAACGTGTGCTAGGGGCAAGAAGCGAGGACTTTGTCGCAAGTACTACCACCACATATAATGCGGCTGCTGCTGGAGGGAAGGCAAAGGCAACCGCCAACGGCTTCGGACGCTGCAAGTACGATATCTGAATCGATAAGGGGTAGGGCAAGCGCTTCCGTTGTGCTGGGTCGCTTGCCCGGCGAGGAGAATTCGTGGAGGAGTACCTCGAGGCGAACCGCGCTCGCTGGGACGAACTGGTGGGTATCCACGTTCCGTCGGCGTTCTATGACGTAGATGGCTTCAAGGCGGGGCGCATCTCCCTGTCGCCCATTGAACGCGAGGAATTGGGAGACGTGGCTGGCCGCTCACTTCTCCATCTGCAGTGCCACTTTGGGCTCGATACGCTGTCGTGGGCGCGGCTAGGTGCCAGGGTTACCGGAGTCGACTTCTCGCCGGTGGCAGTTGAGGCGGCCCGAGGGCTAGCTGCGGAACTGGGAATCGACGCGCGATTCTTGTGCTCTGATGTCTACGGCCTTCCCCAAGTCCTCGACGAGCGCTTCGATGTTGTCTTCACGTCCTGGGGTGTCATCTGCTGGCTTCCCGATCTAGACCGGTGGGCAAGAGTGGCCAGCCACTTCATGGCACCCGGGGGGACGTTCTATATGGCTGAGTTTCATCCCTTCGCCTGCGTGTTCGATACCGAAAGCGAGAGCCTGCTATTCCGGTATCAGTACTTTAACTCCGGCGAGCCGGAAATATTCGAGGAGGGCCGGGGATCGTATGCCGATCCGACCGCGGAACTTGAGAATAAGGTCACCTACTCCTGGTCTCATTCTATGGGCGAGGTGGTGAACGCTCTCATTGCCGCCGGCTTGTCGATTGACTTCTTGCACGAGTTTGCCTTCAGTCCCGAGTGGTACCGGCCGTTCCTGGAGCTTGGAGATGATGGCCTGTACCGTATGAAAGAAGACCACGGCTGTCTTCCGCTGGCCTTCTCGATCAAGGCTACGAAACGCTAGGCGAGGTCGCTCTGATGGATGATCTCGTTGCGGAAGGCGCGCCGTCGGGAGTCGCACTCTCTAAGTGATGGTGCCGTCCCAGTACCGGCGCTCCGCCTCTCGCGGCGTCTTCTCCACGCAGAACTCCCGGCCCAGGATCATCGTGCGCCGGTGTTCGGCGTCGAATGTGGGCCAGGGCAAGGCGTCGGTGGCGGGATCGCCGCTGCGCGCGAAGGCCGCCCAGGCGTCGCCCATCGTCTTCGCCAGCGCGTCCGCCTCGGGCCCCTCTCCTGTGAGCTGAGGAGCAAGACGGTACGTACCGAAAACGAAGGGTAGCTCAAGAGCGTGGCAGGCCCCAAAGAAGCCGTTTGCGATCGGCGAGCGCCAGTCAAAGCGGTACATGAACACCTTGGACTGGTGCGTTGCCTGGGCCTCTGCGAGACGGTCTGCGGGAACCCGGAACATCTTATCTGTTTGGGCGGCGCAAAAGACCTCAAAAGCGTCGGCCGCCTCGCCGCGGGCGGCGCGGATGTCGCGGTAGGCCTGGAGTAGTGCGAGCCCCTGTTTATTGTCCTCGTGCTTCGCGACCAGCCAGCCTAGTCGCTGCACTGTCTCCTCTTCCGATATGTTGGCAAGACGCGGCCACATACCAACGAACAGCTTCCACTCATCGGCGTTGGTGCCGATCAGTACCGGGACGTCCTTCGACGATCCGTCTCGAATGGCGTCGATAGGCAGCTTTGCGAGTACCCTGCCGTCGATGACAGGCTGGAAGCGCAGGGCGAGATCTTCCCCGCCCCGCATGCTCTGGGAACTCGCAATCTCCAATTTCCTCTGTCCTTCAACTATTTCGGTGGTCGGTATGGTGCGGAGGTGGTCGGCTCTCAGTCTCTCGACGCCCAACGCCTTGGCGAACAGGGCCGCGTTGACGCTAGCCTCGTCGACTGTGAGGGCGTTGTGCGCGGCGCCGCTCTGCAGGATTGCCTTCTGGAACAGCCCCGCCGCCATAGGTGAGCCCATGAGCGTCCCTACGCTCATCCCTCCCGCCGACTCGCCGAAGATGGTCACGTTGTCAGGATCGCCGCCGAACGCCGCGATCTCATCGCGTACCCATTCCAGCGCCGCTATCTGGTCGAGTATTCCGAAGTTGGCGCACGTGCTGTCCGATTCGTCGGCGAGGTCCGGCGCGTAGAGGAATCCCAGCGCCCCCAGGCGGTAGTTGATCGTCACGACGACGACGTCGCGCGAGGCGAGCGCGGACCCGCTGTACACGGGCTCGGATCCTCCGCCGGAGGTGAAACCACCGCCGTGGATCCAGACCATGACCGGCCGCTGTGCCCCGTCCAAACCGGGCGTCCAGATATTGAGGTACAGGCAATCCTCGTCAAGTTGGCGCGGCTCTCGCGGCCGTCCGAACAGGGCATCCAGCGCTTCCAGAGGAATCTGCATCGCCATGGGGCCTGCATGCGTCGCCTCGCGTACCCCGTCCCAGGCCTGGGTGGGCAGCGGCACCCGGAAGCGGAGATCACCGACGGGTGGCTGGGCAAAGGGAATGCCGCGGAAGACTAAGAGGCCGTCCTTCTGAGTGCCCTGAAGCTTGCCTTTGCTGGTCTCGACGATTGTGTTCATGACCATGTGATCACCGCACTCCTTTTCACTATCTGGCCCAGCTTGGCATATGCCTATACTAGTCGGGAAGTTCCCCTGGGTGAAGGGGCGTCGTCAAGCCTCGCCCTATGGTGCCTCGGAGCCCTATTCTCTGGCCGGTTCGCCGGCCAGTTGGGGTGGGCCTTCCTCTGGACCTCCCACGTGCGCGTAGTCCCGCAGAGGCAGATCACGCAGCATCCAAGATATCAGGAAGGCGACGACTATGATCGGCACCGCAGAGATAAACACTGTGTGCAGAGAGTTGGAAAAGGCATCGACGACGCCGCTGTGGATATCCGGCGGTAGCGCCTTTAGCCGCTCCGGGCTTGCGGTCAACGTGCGCCGGCTGAACTGGCCCAGTGCCCCTGCCGGGAGCGTCTGTGTCAGTTCGTAGGTCAGCCGGTTGTTGAGGATTGAGCCGAAGATCGCGATGCCGAAGGCCGATCCGAGGGAGCGAAACAGGTTGACCCCCGCCGTCGCTGCGCCCAGGTCGCGGTGGGGCGCCGCGTTCTGTACGGCGAGGACAATCACCTGCATCGACAACCCCAGTCCAATGCCCAGGGGGAGCATATAGGCT
>Ga0315273_10000682_pt1 | contig 36656 bp, 30 predicted proteins | sample YL17G02_0_MG_FD_205753 | JGI IMG/M metagenome (GOLD analysis project Ga0315273, IMG submission 205753) | Sediment microbial communities from Yellowstone Lake, YNP, Wyoming, USA - YL17G02_0 | ecosystem: Environmental > Aquatic > Freshwater > Lake > Sediment | place: USA: Wyoming | collected...
CCACAGTTAAGACTAGGCGGGCATCTGCGCGTCGAGCACGTGGCAGCGAAGCGTCAAAAAAGAGGGGAGAAGCGGCTCCAGCCGCTTAGACCTGAAGCTCGGCCCTTTAGTGCCGATGTAGATCACTACCAGGACGAAGAACTTCCAGCTAATCAGGATCATCGCTAGGTCGACGGACTCATTCGGATTCGGCAAAGTCGTGAATTATTATGCAGAGCGCCGAGATGCTCGTATTTCGAATGCGAGATCGCCCATGATTAATGTTAAAGACGCAGCCCACCGCTGGCTTCGATATATTGCCCCGTCACCCAGCCGCTGTCCGCTGAGGCCAGCTCGCCACGACATTCGCAATGTCCTCTGGCAGGGCCACGCGGCCCAGGGCAGTTTGTTTGCCCCATTGATTTTTGGCCTCGATATTTAGCCACGATGCGGTCATATCGGTCGCCGTGACACCCGGGGCTACCGCATTTACCGTGATGCCGCGCTCGCCTAAGACGTTCGCCAAGGGTCGCATAAGACTGTCCATGGCGCCTTTGGTCATCGAATAGATGGGAGCGGCAGCGTAAGCATTGTGCGACGCCACCGACGATATGTTGATGACGCGGCCACCGCTGCGAAGTCTAGAAAGCGCCATCTTGGTCAAAAGTTTCGCATGTCTCCCTTTTTGCTATTGCCCTCCAAGCCGCAACCTATGTCGGCCCGCACAATAGGCGACGCCTCGAAGTGCTGGTGGCCTATATCCTAGATCCGAAAAACCCCGGGCGCCGGCTGTGACGCTTGTCGATGTGCTGGTGCCACTGCTGCGATTTCCCCAACCTTTTAGTTGTCGTAAAGGTAGCAGCTGATGCTGTGATGATTGACTAAACGAGAACTTATAAAGCTGGGGCCATTGATGCACCGAGCTTAACAATGCTCACCCTGCTGACAGCAACGCTTTCCGACCTACTGGACGCGGCCTTGCGTCGGCATGAAGGCCCACAGGTGCTGGCATGTGGCAAAGCCTCTGATATCCGGGAGTTCGAACAGAACCATACCTTGCATGAGTCCCTACGCCATGGCCTGAAGCCTGACGTCGATTTTTCTCGCGACGGTGCCGAAGGAGCTATGCTATCTGTCTCCGGGCCCGTTTACTTGCGCCCCGCGTCGGCCCGAATGTCTCGAAAGGACTCCTCATGCGTTGCCTCCTCGCCGCAGCCTTGTTGTTGCCCTCTCTCCAAGCTCACGCCGCAGCACCGTTCCCTGTGGCGCCCAGGGCCTTGAGCTGCACCGAGATCAGCTACCGCTGCGACTCAAACGCCGATTGCTGCAGTGGCTTTTGCTCCTATCAGACCTGCATGGATGGTCCGTCTGGCGGCGGCAGCGAATGCCGCAGTGGCGGCGACGCCTGTAGTCTGGATAGCGACTGCTGCTCTTCGTATTGCACGTCCTACGGTGCCTGCGGCTGAACCAGTCCGGACCATCTTGGGCATGAATATCGGGGTGTTATAAGGGCGCGGCGGCGTTGTTGCATCATTCCTGCCCTGCCGAACTCCCCGTTCTCCTGTTTGCATGAGGCGGCGCTGCGAGGACCACGGCTTCCCCATGCACATTTAACTGAGACTATCGGCGAGGATGTCCTGTAAGGCCTGCTGCCAAGGTAGGCAATGAACTCGATCGATGATTTTTTGCACTGGATCGCGCGAGATGAGGAGAGACACGGAGTTTTTGATTGATCCAGAAAGTTTGTGAAGCGCTTCGACATGCCCTTCATGCGCCCTGTCTGTACTCTTGATCTCAATGAGATAGGTCCTTTTGCCGCTTCGTTCGACGATCAAATCAATCTCCATGTTTTCGTCAATACGCAAAAACGACAGGCGGAAGGACCGCTCCGCATATTTTAACAGTCGAAATATCTCGTTGACGATAAATGATTCAAATAACGATCCATATTCGAACGATTGGGGGCGTACCGGATCATCGACCGTCCCGGCCAGTGCCCGGCGCACACCGGTATCAAACCAGTAGAACTTAGGCGTGCGCTTTTGTCTTTTGCGAATCGCCGTATCATAGGGCAGGAGGCTAAAGCCAAGCAGGGTTTCCTCCAGAATAGAGTAATAGTTGGAGACGATTTTAGGGTCCACGAGGATATCTCGGCCAATGTTAGTGAAGCTCGTCACCTCAGTGTCTTGGCTTGCCGAGATCTCAAGAAAGCGTCTAAAAGGCGGCAACTTGCGAATCAACTGTTCGACCAGGATCTCTTCTTTTAGGTAGGTTTCGGCGTACGCCTTCAAAAAGAGCACCTTGTCGCGATGGGACGAAAACGCAAATACCTTCGGAAGTGTTCCATAGGATAACGCTTGGTCCAGATCGAACTGACCTTCAAGCTCGACGTGAGTCAGTGGGAACAGGTTAAACATGAACGCCCGGCCAGCCAATAGGTTGCTTGCGTTGCGTTTTAATTTTCGGGCGCTCGATCCGGTCAGGACAAACTTTTGACCGGTTGACTCGATCAGTCGATGCACTTCGTCTAGGAGCGCGGGCACCTTCTGGATCTCATCGATGACGATCCAGTCTTTCTTTTGCTTCGCGACAATGTCCGCTAAACGACTGGGCCTCGCCTCAAGCTCAGCAAGATCAATATGGCTAAGCAGATCAATACGATGGGAGTCATGAGGGCTAAAAATTTGCTGCAGAAAGGTCGTCTTTCCAGTCCCGCGCGCGCCGAGTAGGAAAAAGCTTTGTGATTTCGAAATGTTAATAATTCTTCTGAACATGATTCAAAATTATTGTCGAATTTTGAATTGTAGTCAACCGCCTCTCGCTGGACGGCTGGATCTTTGGTTAAGTATTTGTATTTTTTATCATTTATTCGCGAGTGGCGGATGTTGTTGCCGCTCACCTAAAACTGAAGGTTTTTGGTTCGACCTGCACTAATGCGGGCGCCTAGTGCGCCAATATGACGTATTGCCTAGGCCACCCTAGATCAGCTAGGACCGCGTCGGTCTGTAAGCATAAAGGGGTTTAGAGACGACAATCTCGCAACCCTCGTTCGTCCGCATTCAAGTGGCCGAAGATCATCCCCTTATCAAACTTGCCCTCAGCCTACCGTGGGCCGTACTGATGGGAATTGTCATCGCGGATCTCAAGAAGACCACAGCCAAAGGGAAATGGTGGCTTGGGCGAAAGATCTGTGTTCGCCTGCATTTGGCTGCCTATTTGCTCCAGCAGCTCTACAACTTGACCGACCGCCAAGTCGAGTATGGGATGAAGGACAACGCTGTCTATCAGGTGTTTTGCGGCCTCGGCATCGTTGGCAGCTGGCATGCTCCCGACCACACGAAAATCGAGGAGTTCCGAAGCCGCCTGACGCCGGAAACGCAGCGAGCACTTACCAACGAGTTGGCAAAGTTCGCGGTCGTGCTGGGTTTTGGCGATGCCAGCGAGGTCGATATCGACTCAACGGCACAGGAGGCCAACATCTCCTATCCTGCCGATGCGACGCTCATGCCCAAGCTGGCCGCCATTGCGAAAAAGCAAAGCGGAATGGTCCACGGACTGCAGCCGGCGATGGACGACGCTGAAACCTCTGTGGCACAACGCCTTCAGACCAAGGGCTATTTCGCGCCAGCGACTAACTACTCCCACCCGACCATGTCAGCAGCAAACATGAAAGAGTTCAAAATTTAAGGACGCAAAAATGCCCCCGAAGGCAAAGGCCAATTCGGGGGCTATCATCTAAGCACGCAACTCCCCTCTGCGACGTTGATGATGCCTCCATGAATCTCGCATTGCTCCATGCGTCGCCGGCATCGCTACCGGTGTGTCACTCCATCGCAAAACCGCCGCAATCAAATGATTCTTCGGCATTCGAATGCTAGGAAGAACCGTTACAACGCCGCCTTTGTTCAAGGTCAATTCAGCAAGATCGTCGAGTAGGTCGTCAGCCGTCGCCTGGCCTGACTGATCTAGAACTTTAATGCTACCGGTCTCTCTATCCAAATGCCCCCAAACTTGGCGATCCTCTGCTACCAACAGGCTTTGAATTTGTCCCCTGGCGGCCGCCTTTGCAATCTCCTCCAAATTGGTTGTCGCTAGCCCAGATGCTTCTGCTCTACGGAACGCCACTACTGAGCGGTTGTCGAGTTCTTCAAAATAGTACTCCATGGTGTTTAGACTTAGGTTGGTGAGAGCATCAGTATCGAGGTCATCGACGTAGCCAGCAATTCCTGGCTCAAGCAGGTTCGTATACGAACACACGTCCCTAAAGGATTGTTGCTGATGATGCGGGCCCGCAAGCACTAGTGGAATCCGCTCGCCGTGCCAGTGACTCTCTAGTTGTCGATTGAGCTGTTCCATGTTCTCGTTCAAATCCTTCGCTCGCCGTATCCTTATTCCATCAACAAGACCATGCTTATTGCTACGATCAGTTGGCAATTGCTGATCTTGAGGCCGCTTGAAAGCCATACGTTCAACTAGATTGGTCCCGTCTGCAGTAACTAGAAACAAATCTGCATGCTTCTTTCTCAAAGCTAGCAAATAATAGTTGCGACGTGATTGCACGCAGCGCAATACCGGCTTCACGTGGAAACTGTCCGCCGCGACAGCAAGATCAGAAGTTACGGTCGGGAGCTTTACGATTCCGGTGAAGTGCTCGTTATGATAGATCCCGATCCCTCCCTTTGCCCGTCTGAGGCCCACCATTGATAGTGCCTTTTTTAGGGGCTGCAACAAGCGCTCCCGAGTTTTTAAGTCGTAGGTTCGCACAATCAATGCCTCGGCCGTCTTATAAAGCCGGTGCAAATTGAGCCTCAGTTTGGTGGCGCTGTCCTTGTCCGCAACATCGGTCGCCAAGTAGAGCGAGATTGCCGGAGCCGACTTCGCTTTTACCAACTTTGCTGCCTCGTTTACGGTCATCGTTTTCATCACTAGTTCTCCTATGTAAGCGGGACAGTTCTTGCTGCCCCTTGTTTACTACATAGAGTCTATCGGCTAAACGATACTTTTCTTTAATAGATAATAAAAATAACTAGGTTCGGTTTTTGCAAAGTATCCATCTTGTAAAAGTCGAACAGGTTCCATCCATCCTGGAAAGAGCGCCACGGCCAACGTCCCTCAGCAGCGATCTTTAGAAGAACCTCGCCCATAAAAATGATGAGTACCATCCGGTCGAGAAGCTTCAAGCAATCGCCATATGCACCGCTTATGGTTTTACTGGTTTCCAATCCAACAAGTGCTGCCGCAAACAAGATCGCGCCAGCCATGAAGTTTTAAAATGCCGCCGGTGATACTTGTCGCTTGGGTGCACTCAAGATCTGCCAAACTGAAGCCCGATCATTCGGGCTGGGTGATCTTGACGATCGCATATCAGTCATCCAACTTTTCGGAGGATGGATTCAGCTTCAACTTCGGTTTGACGACGAGAGATGTAACAACGGATCCGAGAAGAATAACGCCGATAATTCCCAGAGACCATAGAACCGGAAACTTCCCACCAAATGCTTCGTTCAGCCAAGTCATCTTCAGACCGACGAAGATTAAGATTAGGCCCAAGCCGTATTTTAAGAAGCGGAACTTGTCGACGACGCCCGCTAGGAGGAAGTAAAGCGACCGCAAACCAAGGATTGCAAAGATATTCGAAGTAAAGACAATCAACGGCTCTTTAGTAATGGCGAAAATTGCGGGTACGGAATCGATTGCAAATATGATGTCGGAAAACTCGATAAACACCAGTGCTAGGAAAAGCGGAGTGGCAAATAAAATACCACTTTTGCGCACAAAAAAGCTCTGTCCGTGAATTTCTGGTGTAACAGGGAAAAACTTCTTCACTAGTTTGATCAGCGGGTTTGAGCCCGGGTCAGGCACTTTTTCGGGAGCGACAAGAATCTTCGCTCCGGTAAGTATTAGAAAGCCGCCGGCTACGAGCACAACCCAGTGGTACTGAAGCAGCGACGCGCCAAGAGCGATAAAAATCGCCCGAAAAATCAACGCACCGATGATTCCAAAAAACAAAATGCGGTGCTGGTAAATGGCTGGGACCGCGAAATAGGAGAATACGACCACGAATACAAAGATGTTATCGATAGCGAGTGACTTCTCGATGATGAACCCGGTCAAAAATTCGAGTCCAACCTGCTTCGCTGCGACCTGGGCATCGAATCCTGGTATGGCGCTAAGTCGTGCATCGCTTGGAAACGTTGACAGCGCGTAGTAGTAAAATCCTGCATTAAAAATCAACGCTTGGCTAAACCAAACAGCGCTCCATATTGCCGATTCCTTAATCGAAACAGCATGTGCCTTCTTGTGGAATACGCCTAGATCCAGAAGCAGCATCCCAAGCACAAAGGCCGAGAAACCTAAGTAAAACCACCAGTAGTCGGCAAAAGGGAAGAGGAGGACGTTTGACATTACGTCCTCCGCCGAGCTTTGCGTGACTTGCAAGAAAAGGAACGGGTCGGGACCAGTCGGAAGGAGATCATGCAGAGAGAAAGACCGAAGCAGACTATCATAGCGAAGGCTTGGGTGAGGATGTACGGCGAGAGACCCACTTTAAGTTCCTTTCTTGATCACTAAGCAAGCGAATCACTTACTTTTGCTTTTGTTAGTATAGCGGATGAGCATTGTTCGTAAAATAGATATATGAGAAACATTACTTTGGATTTAGAGAACAAATCTATAACCAACGCCCTCTTGAGGATGGTCTTTACATCCCCGTTCGGGCTATGGGCATGAGATATGCTATACTTCACTCAGTGTTGCCTGTCATTTTATGGTCTCAGTAAGTCGCAGCTGCCAAGGATGAGAGTGCATTTAAGCACGCTCTATCGAGGTAAGTCCTGCGAGGAATACTAGAGAGGATCCTTTTTATGTTGCATCGATTGAGTCCGTCTCTGATTGCGGTCGCAGTGGGCGGCCTGGTCTCCTGTAAAACAAGCTCGCTTGGAGTGGGTGAGTCCTCGCATGTTCTAGTCGCCGGCGGCAACGATATTCCATCAAGCCAGTACCCAGGGGTGGTCGAGTTTCGCACTGATTTCAGCAGTGTGTTTCAGGACACCTGCACCGGCACGTTTATTCGCGACAACGTCATGCTGACCGCAGCACACTGCGTGTGGATGCAACGACCCGTAGCGCCCGGCAAACCAACTGGTACGATCCTGGGAGATGGCAAGTACGATCCTAACGAAGACCTGATGGACTCGCTGCGCAATAGGCGAAATCCCTACGCCGGTGAGGCCGAAGCCATCGCCAGCGATCCGGGTAGTCGGCGTGTGACCTATGCGGCTTATGGCGGGAGACCCGTAAGCAGCTCATGCTATATGATTCCACGGGGCTGGGGTTTTGAATCAGGCGGGCCAGGGAGCAAATATGATATTGCCCTGGTGTTTTTTGATAAAAAGGAAGCATATCCGGCGGTGATGGATCTCTACGCCGGCAACCTCGCCAAGGGTGATCGCATCACGATGGTAGGTTTTGGCTGGAACAAGAAGGCATTTGGCGATTCCCATAAAAAGCGTGAGGGCACCAATGCCATCGCCGAAATCACGGACGATGGGATGATCTATAGCTGGTCCCCATCCGATACCGCTCCTGCCAACGATGCTGTTGGTCTACGAGAGGGGGACTCCGGCGGGCCGGCATTGAAAGATGGTAAGGTTGCAGCGGTAGCAAGTGCACTCCTGTACAGCGTCGAAAAAAGTATCTGCAATGGCTCGACATGTACTAAACAAAAGATGGATGTGACCTACCATGCAAGTATCATCTCGTCCTTTGGCCGCTCTTTTATAAGTGGCGTGTTAAAGGAGTATGAAGCCGGCAAGATCGATCCAACTAATGCTAAGGGAACGTGTACACCATCCAATCGCAGCGAATACATCCAGAAGCTGCGCCGTGCTCCAGACGGCTCGGTCTGGTAGCACGGTTAAGACAAGCAGCACAGGGGGCGATGGTGGTCCAACCTTTGCGGCTAGACTACCGACGTTACTGCCAACGGTCTCGCTCAGGCCCAATTGGCTGGGCCACTTTAGGGTCATTTAGCCGGTGGATCGTCCGTGGTGAAGGTGGCAATCGTCGACGGCATCTTTTCCGCAAAGGCAGACACAACCTTGTCGTACGTGGCCGTGCTATAGTCTAAGCCCTTCAGTGCGAAGGCTGCGGCCTTAAGGCCAGCGGTGGAGCATTCCGCGATCGTTTTCTCGGTAAACGAGCTGGAAGATCCATCGATACAGTACTCCTTGCTAGTTGCCGCCGTCGACGTGGCACAGGTCGTGCCACCCTGATTTTGGATCTCCTGATCGACGGCGACCTTGATAAACATTAAGTTGCTTTTGGACAGCATATGCAGACCGCAATCGTAACCCACGCCGCTGCCGGTGTGAGTGTATTCGATCGTGCCGTCGCTGGAGCGTTTGAGATGCGCCAGAGCCGTTGATTGCGTCTTGGCGGTGGCCTTTTTGCCAACTCTAAACCACACTTCGGCCTCGTCTGACCCATCGACGACACGAATAGCCGAAGCGCCAGCCTGACTAGAACTCTCCGTGCCACCCTCGCGCACGTACCAGTTGACCTTGCCATCGATCGTCTTGCGACCAAAAGCTCGCCAGCTCTCACCCGCAGTGTCCAAGGCCTCGGTACAGTTTAGATATTGGGTAAATTCAAGATCCAAATCTGTCGATCCGTTGCCGTCGAAGTCCACCGTGTTGGCAAACGTCACCGGAGTTGTGTCGACTAGGGTATCACCTGAGTAATCAGCTAGGCACTTAACCAGCTTTCCGTTCATCCGAGTTTCGTAGCCGTCGATGGTCGTGTCGACGTTCTTCAGAATTTGCAGAATTTCGGTTGGTCCGGTGCTAAATATGCGTGATTTGATCGACGCTGCTGGATTTGTCACAACCAGGACATCGGCTAAGGCGCTACTGGTGCCAATCAAGCCCTTCGGAGTTGCAGCGCGGACCACGGGCTCCACTGCCGGAACTGCTACCGCCATCCCAGCCTTTTTACTCTTCTTGCCACAGGCCGTCGCACTCACCGCTAAGATCGCCACACAGAACAAAATGCCACGATTCATGAAAGGCTCCTGGGTCGTTTAATTCACGCGCGACGCGCGGGTTTTGTTCTAATGATATACAAAATATTAGGATAATCAAATGCGCACTTTTAATCGGTGCTAAATATGCGTTTTTGACATGTTTCTGGTAAAAGGCAAACAAAATGAGGTTTTTTGGTTCACAAGATTCTTGTCGGATTATTGCTAGTCGGTGGTGCGTCGGTCGCCCAGGCATCAACTGCAGTTGCTGATGGCGAGGTCACGGTCGATCAATTGCCGAGTAGCGATGGTTCAGTACCAGCAAACGTTCAGCATCATTGTGATCGTTGCATCGTTTCCAAATCTGAGTATAGCTGCGGTTGATGCGCAATCTAGGGTCCTAGTTGATTCGTTGGTGGGCAAAGTAAAGATAGGCAACCAATGGCGTTTTGACAGTGGACTATTCGTGACTGCCGAATGGATTGGCTACGAGCAGCCACTGCTGTCGGCACGTAGCTCAGCGAGTTCAGCGGCGACCGGTGATGCGGATGTGAGGAAGGCGCTAAATGAATTGAATACGAGTATAGGCAACTTGTTGACGGGGCGGGGTAACCTGAGCTCGGAGCTAGGATTCGGATGGGCCTTTTTAGCTGAATGAATGAGACATGACGGCGCAGTCCGCCGATTGGCGCTTCGGCCTGCGGATGAGTTCCGTGTAACCATCCTCGGCCACCGTGGCTAGGGCGGCCTTCTTGCTGTCAAAGTGACGGTCCAGGGCGGTGTGGCTGACGCCAAGTAGGGCGGAGGCCTAGCCTGCTTCGTCCTCTGCTTTGCCTGCAAAAAAAAGTGCTCTTTCCTTTTATGATGTCATTTAGATAGATGGTTCTGCGGTACATTCGGGACTCCGCCACAGCATTTCGTGTTTTGTGGTGGTAGTACCTCGAATCGTCAAGAAGCGCGCCCGCACCCCAGGAGTTCGAACAGAACCACACCTTGAATGAGTCCCTACGCCATGGCCTAAAGCCTGACGTCGATTTTCTCGCGACGGAATCGAAGGAGCTATGCTATCTATCGCCGGGCCCGTTTACTTGCGCCCCGCGTCGGCCCGAATGTCTCGAAAGGACTCCTTATGCGTTGCCTCCTCGCCGCAGCCCCACTTGCCGCTCCTTTTCGCTGTCCTGATCCAGTGCGCGCAGAAAGTCTTGCCGACGTAAGACATCGGGTAAGGTAAAGAGGGCTGGAGCTGGCACCGAGGCTAGGTAAGCCTCGTCGGTTAGTTCAAAGCCGAGGCTGTGGCCCGGTGTTTTCTCAAGGAGGCGGTGGCGCGTGAACGCTTGCAGATTGGCCATGCACCGGTCGGCCTGGGGCGCTGCCTTCAGGGCGGGGCGGCACTTGGCGAAAAATGCTGCGATATACCGAGCATTTGCTTCATAGCGTCCATCAGCCAAACGATTAAGTTCCTGATCTCGCCACGTGCGCCACTGACTGTTTGAGGTTGGACATGCAGGTCCAGTTTCTTTCGTTGTAGTCTCCATGTTGGAGCTCTTAGGGATACGCGGCTGATCAAGGGCCAACGACGCCAGTGCGACACCTAAGACCAGAAGCAAGCGGGTGCTCCTTCCTGAACACCCCTGCGCTGAGTTCATCAAATGGTGGCCCCAAAGGTAAAAGTAGGGAACATAAATAAGCTGTGGTCGATAGACTCGATGCCCACCTGGATGGGGCCGTTGCTCATCACCTGGCGGATGCCGCAGCCGAGTTCGAAGTAGACACTGGTTCCTTTCAGATGAAAGCCCAATTCAAAATCGGAGGTTTCGAATTCTCGTTTAGAGTTGCCCGCTGGCAAATGCACCCATCCGGCTCCGGCCTTTTGATAGATGCCAAGGTGCGGTTCAAAGAGTTCAAGGGCCTTTACATATAAACCAGCCTCAAATGCTGATCTGCCACTGAGGGACTTTTGGTCGTAGCGATACTCGCGGCCACCGAGCTGCAGGCCAATTCTAAGTGTGGTGATGCCGCTTTCCGATACCTTGGTATCGGCGGCGACATGTCCTCCTACCGGACCTGCGCCGTCGAAACTCAAGCTAAGGTCTAGGTCTTTCGCCTGACCCTTGGCGGCAAAGGCAAGAAAGCCCGCTGCAATGAATCTTAGGACAATACTTTGTTTCATTTTGATCCCCTACTATGTGCTGCGATCAACAACTATTTTTACGATCTTACTCACTATCTTTAGATTCCCTTACCCTTAGCATCCGCCTTTGATGCAGCAGGCGGCTGCTTGCCCTACCGTGTCGATCGAGACGGCGCAAGCTGCAGCCACAACACCGATGTTCGCCGCGCAGGCTCCCCCGCCGGTCGCTGCGGTGCCGACAGTGCAATCGGCAGGCAACACTGCCACGCCAATTTGGCATGCGGCATAGGATACGACTGGCACCTGCATGGCGTAGCCACAAATATTAAGCGCTTGCTTGGCGTCCGGAATATTGATCACGTTGCGGATGTGGCAGTCAAAGAGGCACTCGTCGACGATCCCGACCACGGCGACGTCCGTACTGTCGTCTTTAAGCAGGGCGACCTCATAAGCGGCATTGCGGTCGATCTTTTCTTGATAGCCGAGGTGGATGCCGACGACTTTGCCTTGTTGCAGCAGTGGAGCGCCGGAATAGCCTGGTAAGGTGTCGCAGGAGTGGGAGAAGACACCCGACTTGGCTACTCGCTCTTCGAGACGACAGTTGCTGGGAGCATAGAGGCCACCCTTGCCGGTATCAAAGCCGACCAGTTTTAGGCTGTTGCCTTGCAAGCTACCGAGTTCAAGAACCTTGGGGAAACTGGTGTCGGTGGTCAGCGCCAGATAATCCTTTTTTCGGTCCAGGGTCTCGATCTTGACGATCTTGGCGCTAACGCCTGCGCCAGAAGTAAAGCTGAGGGCTGTCAGGTCCTTTGTTTGCGTGTCTTTGAGACAGTGAGCGGCGCTGGTGATCTGGTTTGTGCCGGTGACGAAGGCGGTGCAAATCGAATCGCTGATTTTGAGTTGGCCGATGGTGCTCCGCAGCAACGGATCTTGTTCGGGAGCGAGATCGTTTTCTCCGATGATCGCGGTCGTTTTTGAACTCTGGCTGGCGGGCTTGCCGGTACAAGAGACGCTGAGTACGATGCTCAAAAGGCTAAGCTGTTTGCGACAGGTGATAGACATATAGATGCTCCTGTGTTGTTTAGATTTGGCGAAACGCCTATTTAAACAAGTAGAAAGCAAGGACTGTGCCAGGATGTAAACCCGCGATTTTGCGTAGTAGTCCTAAGCCGACGAAGATCTTGTGGCTCGATTTGCTGCTGTCTGGACAGGTGCTGGTATAGTTACAGACCGGGGCACCTACCTGCGACTATTCATAAACCGGGCTTGATCCGTCACCACTTGGCCGACGCTGTCGTCCAGGCTGTAATCGTAGCCACCGGTTTTCCAGCCAGAGGGAAAGACCTGCCATATCAAGGTGCCGGCGAAGTCTGCCGCATTTGCGGCATCGTACAACTGCCGCAGCCAGTAGGAGGGGTTGCTATAATAGCCAAGGCTGCCGTGAAAGTTTGGATCGTTGCTAAAGCCTGATTCTTCCATCACGATCGGCTTTCCAGCCCAGTGTGCCAAATCAGCACGGCGGTGAACGAGGTTTTGCACCACCCAAGGCATGTCCCAGGACTGGATGTCGTTGTTGTCTGGGTAGGTGTGGGTCGTCATAAAGTCGATGTTTTTGAGCCAGATATCCGCTTCAAAATTGACACCTTTGAGACCATTGCTGATCCATGCATGGTCGTAGCTGTCGAGTTTTGGATCAATGGTGGTCTTGTAGCCTTCCTCGCCGGATGAAATCAGGTGATTCGGGTCGATGCTGCGGATATACGTGCTCATGTCATCCAAGTAGCGATTGACCAGGATTCCAGAATAGTCGTAGCCATCTTGAGTATGCGGCTCATTCATGACTTCGATGGACAAAAAGGTTGGATCATCGGCGTAGCGTATGGATTTGCCGATGGTCGACTGGTAGCGGGTGTTGACGCGGTTAAGCAGAGTCGCAACATGGCGCTTATAGACTCGGCTGACGCGTTCATCTTTGTAGAACTGTTGTTTGTCATCGCTGCCGGTGATGCTCTTCACCCACCAGTTGATGCCGCAGTACTCGGGTTCAAAATTGACCAGCGGCATAATCACCTTGAGGCCCGCAGCCCGTGCCGCGTCTAGGGTGGCATCGAGGCGCATGAGGGCATCTTCGTTGTAATGCACGCCTTTGGCATCAACCCGCTCGATCATCGGCTGCCCATAAAAAGCACCCTTGCAGGAAAAACCCCAGAAGCGAACGACTCTAAGGCCATGGGCGGCATACTGCTGCATGGCCGAGTAGACATCGGCTTCGCTGCGGCCGTCCATAATGGCGAAGTTAGCGGCGTTAGTGCCCTGAAAATAAAAGGGCTGTCCGTCGAGGACGAAGTGGGTGCCTGCGGTGGTCACGAATCCTGGGCGCGCCGCTGGTTGCGCTTTGCTTTGTGGGGCAAAAATTGCCAGCAGCATGGTTGCAGAAGCCAGGACATGACGGTAATTGATTGAGTTGGTCAAGGGGGCACTCCTAGGCTGGTAGCTCGGCGGCAGCTTAGCCTGTCAGCACCCACAGCGCCACAAGGTAAAACGCTATGAAATCTGATGCGTTGCGGCCAAAGCGCGGCTCAGGTAGGTTAGAGGCCATGACGACGACGCCAAGCACCGCAAGACTTTCAGCCTCCCAGCTAGCAAGCAACGCCGGACTGGTGTGGTTTTATCTAAAGCCCCTGATTGGGGGACTCCTGGCGGCTGGGGTGATGGCCGGGGTCCTCGGTTTAGTGACTGCCGTGGTCGGCGCCTTGGTGGGGCCCTGTGTCCAAGTCCTCACGGCGCCAAAAGAGTCGATCTTGCCGCTGGTCGATCTGCTTGGTCCGCGCCTGGGAGATGTGGCGGCAGGTATCATCGGAACGCCTGGAGTAAAGGCCGGCGAGCTGCTGCATCACCTGCCGTTGCTGCTGGTGGTGTTGGCGTTCTTTAAGGCCACGCTGGGACTTGCTCAGTGGTACCTGTGGGAGCGGGCGGGTGAGATCGTATCTATGCGCCTGCGTGATGATCTGACGCATAGCTTCGTTGATTTGGCGCCCGATGAGCGCCGAACCAGCGAGGGTCGCAATATGGAAGAGCAGCTGTCTAGCGCCATCACCACGGACGTCAAGCTCCTGCGCGAATACTTGGTGCACTTTTACGGCGGGCTGCCGCGCGAGGCCTTTCAGGTCGTGTCGATGGCGGTGATGCTCGTATTGTTATCGCCTAAACTCACCTTGATTTTCTTACTCGGCGTGGCTCCAGCGGCGGCCATTGCTTCGCGAGTCGGACGCAAGTTAAAGCGCCGCGCGTCGAAGGCGCTGTCTGATTACTCGCAGTTGACGGAGTGGTTGCAGCAACGCTTGCTCGGTGTCGAGACGATCAAGCACTACCAAACCGAGGGCATTGAGATCGCCAGCATGGAGCGGTTGACCAGCAGCCTTTACGAGCGCTTTTTGCGCGCGGCACGGGTCAAGGCGCGGACTTCGCCCTTGCTCGAGTCCTTGGCGGTGACGTCGATGGTTATCGTGTTGATCATCGCCTTGCGAGACATTCAGGCGGGCCGTACCACCGGGGCTATCGAGCTGTCCTTCTTCTCAACTCTTGGATTGTTATCTCAGGCCGCAGCTAAACTCGGGCGCTATCTCAACTCTAACCGAGAGGGGGCCGCAGCCGTCGAACGACTGCGAGCGCTGTTTCAATGTTTCTTGCCGCATCAACAGGACGTCGCGACGGCCGCTCCGTTGGTCGTTGGGTCAGCGACGAGTTTGATCTGTCAGCATCTGACGGCTCGTTATCCGGGAGCGGCGCAGCCTGCCTTGACGGACCTGTCGTTTCAGTTCAACGGTGGTCGAATTTACTGTTTGGCTGGACCATCGGGCGCAGGTAAATCAACGCTGTTTAATTTGCTTCTCGGTTTGGTCAAGCCGGTCTCGGGCCATGTTGAGATGCATGCAACGCACGCTGTCAGTGGCGCCCCTGTCGCCTATATGCCGCAAAAAGTCCTCCTGCTGCCGGGTAGTGTCGCAGCCAACGTCGCCTATCCTGATGCGAATCCTGACCTGGGCAGAGTGGCTGATGCGCTCGACCGTGTCGGCATGACCCAGGCGGTGCGAGGCATCGATGGTGGGCTGGACGCCCGGATCGGTGACGGTGGAGCTGGTGTGTCGGGTGGCCAAGCTCAGCGCTTGCTTCTGGCGCGTCTTTGGTACCACCAAAAGCCTTTTGTGTTGGTCGACGAAGGCACGTCGGCTCTTGATCCAGAGATTGAGCAGACCGTCTACGCCCTGCTGCGTCAGTTGGCGGACCGAGGCGCCGTCGTCATCACCATCGCGCACCGCTTGGCCGCAGCGCAGATCGCTGATGAGCTGCTGCTGCTTCAGGGCGGGCGGCTCACGGCCTCCGGGACACCCACAGAAGTTATGGCTAGCCCAGCGTTTGCACTAGCGTTGCGCTAGATTTCTAGTCCGGGTTCTGCACTTGGATCAAAGAAAAGACTCGGTGCGCCTGGTGGGACGCCCCGAGTCTACATTCCACGTCGGATCTGGATAACGACCAGCTTAGTGCTCGAGTAGCTGCTTCAGCTTTTGCGTCAAGATCGGCACAGCCTGAAACAAGTCGGCGACAATCCCGTAGCTGGCGACCTTGAAAATCGGCGCTTCCGCATCGGTGTTGATGGCGACGATGGTCTTCGAGGTGCGCATGCCAGCCATATGCTGAATGGAACCACTGATGCCGCAGGCGATATAGAGGTTCGGGTTGACCGTTTTGCCGGTCTGACCAACCTGCATCTCGTGACCTGCATAGCCAGCGTCCACGGCCGCGCGCGACGCGCCGACGGTGGCGTTGATGACATCCGCGAGTTCATTGAGGATCTTGAAATTGTCAGCGCTCGCTAAAGAGCGACCACCTGAGACAATCCGCGACGCTTCCGTCAAGTCGGGACGCTCACTCTTGCCCTTGCGCACTTCTAGGGTCTTAATCCGACTGTCGGTAGGGGCCGCAACGGCAAGTTTCTTGGCAACTGCGGCGCCAGCGTCTTTCTTCTCGGCTTTGATCGAGTTGGGGCGAACTGAGACGAATTGAACACCGGCGTTTTGCAGCGCGACTTTCGCCAAAACCTTGCCGGCATACATCGGCTTAACGCCTGAAACCACGCCGCCGCTGGCTTCGAGCGAGGTCACATCGGTCAGAATGCCACCGTCAAGGCGGGCTGCTAGGCGAGGGAACAAATCGCGTGTCATGGGAGCTGCACTACCGACGACGGCGCTGGCACCGTGAGCCTTGATCGCTTGCTCTAAAGCAGCGGCGTAGGCGATCGGATTGTAGTGGTTAAACGCGGCATCATCGACGATGTAAACGGTGTCTGCACCGTAGCCCTTGAGCTCAGCGCTCAGGCCCTCGACACCGTGACCGATGATCACTGCGGCGAGGTCGGCGGGGCTGCCAGCTAAGGCGACGCCGGCGCTTAGCGCCTCGAGTGCAGAGGCTTTGATCTTCTTTTCTCTTTGTTCAACAAATACCAGAACCTTCATCGCGCTCTCCCTTCTCAGATGACTTTGGCTTCTTCGCGCAGCAGCTTCACTACTTTTTCCACCATGACGCTCACGTCTTCGCCTTTGAAGACTTTGCCCGCTGGCTTTTCTGGCGGTGGCGTAAAGCCTTTGATCACGGCTTTGATGCCGCTTTTTAAAGCGCCGGCATCGAGGCCAAAATCACCGGGCTTTTTCACGTCAAAGGGCTTCTTTTTAGCCTTCATGATGCCTGGTAGCGAGGCGTAGCGAGGGGTGTTCAACGCTTTGTTGGCGCCGAGAACCGCGGGGAGCTGGACTTCGTAGACTTCGACCTGGCCGCCTTCGACTTCGCGTTCGACGGTGGCGGTCTTGCCACTCAGCGACAGCTTGTCGACGACGTTGACATGCGGCCACTTGAGCAGCTCGGCAACCATCACGGCGACATGCATGTTGTCATCGTCGATGGCTTGTTTGCCGGCGAGCACTAGGTCGGCACTCTCGGCCTTGACGGCAGCGGCGAGGACCTTGGCGATAGCCAGCGAGTCGGCGGCCTCCAATCCTTCGTTGCTGATCAACAGGCCGCGATCAGCGCCCATGGCCAGCCCCTTGACGATTAGCTCTTTGGCCGCGTCGGTACCGAAGCTGGCGATGACGACTTCGCCAGCACCAGCCTTTTCCTTGAGCTTCAAGGCTTCTTCGATGGCGTATTCATCATAGGGATTGATGATGGACTTCAAGCCGGCCGTTTCGATTCTGGCGCCATCGGCGCTGATGACGATCTTCGATTCGGTGTCGGGAGTCTGCTTTAACAGCACGACGATTTTCAAGGCTGCTTCCTCCTGCGTGTTTGAAGAGCGAACGATATCAGAGCTTGTCCGGACGGGCAATATCCGTCAGGCCAAGGCTTTTACGAGTTTTACGTTGTACTACAGCACGGCGAAGATTGCAGCGCTCAAACCAGTACGAGGCTTTGCATCGCGGCTTTTACACCGACGCCGCAGTCAAAGCGGTGGCCTTCTTCGCGTAGCGCAAACTCGAGAGCGGCGATGCCGTCGAGGATGTCAAAGCGGCTGACAAAGCCGAGGTGAGCAAAGCGTATGATCTTTCCCTTGAGCTCATCTTGGCCGCCGGCCACGTACATGGCAAAGCGCTGACGGATGCGTTTGATCAGACGTTGACCGTCGAGGTCTTGAGGTACGGTGATCGAGGTCAGGCTGCGCGACGGCGCCGTTGCCGCAAAAAGCTCCAGATCCAGGGCTTTTACCGCCGCCTGAGTCGCTGTCGCTAGGGCTGCGTGATGTTCAAGGACGTGATCAAGGCCGGCTTCAAGCATCTTGTGCAAGGCAACGTCGAGCGACAAGACCAGCGTCGATGCGGGCGTCCATGCTGAGCGTCCGTCGGCCTGGCCCTTACGTTCGCGCAAGAGATCGAAATAAAAACGCGGGCGTGACGATAGCTGACCCCAAGCCCGATCGGAGAGTGCGACGAAGGATAGGCCCGGTGGCAAGCCAAAGCCCTTTTGGCTTCCTGCCACGACGGCATCGATCTGCCATTCGTCCATCCGCATGGCATGGGCGCACAGCGATGAGATGGCATCGACGATGATTAGTCCGCCGAACTTTTGCCGCAGCTGGGGCACCAAGGTCTCGATGCTATAGTAGGCACCGGTCGAGGTCTCATTGGCCTGCAGGAAGATCGCCTTAGTCTGGCGTTGGCGAGCAACGGCGTCGAGGATTTGCTCCGCGGTGGGGGCATGACCAGCTTCGACCGCTACGACGGCAGCGTCACAGCGGTAGGCTTTGGCCAACTTCTCCCAGCGCTCGCCGAATTTACCGCCATTGACGACGACGACCTCGTCGCCGACATCGGTGAGGTTGACCAGAACCGACTCCATCGCTCCGGTCCCAGACGAGGTCAGAATCAGCGGCGGATTCGCCGTGCCAAAGATCGGCGCGAGACGATCGGCACAGCGGCGAAAGACTTTATAGAAGTCGTCGCTGCGGTGATACATCGACGTCTGCGTGCCGGCATGGCTCACCTCACTCGGAACAGGAGTGGGTCCCGGGCAATACAGACGATCGGTGGTGAATAAGTCGCGTTCAAACATAGTGGTATCACCATCGCCGATCATCGGCCGGATGACAATCCCAAATGGCCGGCCCGGCAACGTTTAACGCGATCTTTTACAGGATGCCGCCGCCAGCTGACGAGCCTGAGGTCGAGGCGAGCTCAGGCACTGGAATGGCGATGGCTCGACCTGGTTTGAGCCGGGCAGCGGTTAAGTCTGGGTTCACCGCCATGATGTCAGGGACGGCAACCTTGTAGCGGCGAGCGAGGCGATTCAAGGTATCACCTCGGCGAACCTTGTACATCTGGACGTCCTGGACCGCGGCGGCGGCGAGCTTCGGCTCGATGCTGGGATACAGCGCGGCTAAACGCTCGGACAGGCGCAGTGCATAGCCGTTTTTCATCGGTGGGGTGATGCCGCGGACGAGTTCGGGATTCCACCGTTGCAGCGTCGTTACCGGGACGCCGAGGACCGACGCTAGCTGTTTTAATCGTACCGGCTTGCGGATGAGCACCTCGGCTGTCGGCAACGCATCGGAGTGGTCGGGCTCGACGGCAAAGCCGTGCGCCTTGGCGTCAGCCGCGAGCAAGATGGCGGCGAGCACCTTAGGCACGTATTCCTTGGTCTCTTTGGCCAAGTCGGTGGTGTCGCAGAGCTGCCAGAAATCGGCGCTGCCGTTGCGTTTTAGCGCCTGACGCACGCGGCCAGGGCCGGCATTATATGCCGCCATCGCCAGATGCCAATCGCCCAGGTCGAAATAGAGATCTTTAAGGTAGCTGGCAGCGGCAACGGTTGATTTCACAGGGTCGCGGCGCTCATCCACCCAGTGGTTGATCTTCAGCCCATAGAGTTTGGCGGTACCACTCATAAACTGCCAGGTCCCAGCTGCTGCGGCCCGACTGTAGGCCTTGTTGCTGAGGCCAGACTCGATCATCGCCAGGTAGAAGAATTCCAGAGGCACGCCGCCATCTTGCAGCAATGGTTCGACCGTCTGCTTCAAGGTCTCGCCGCGAACCAACCAGCGCATGAACATCTTGCGGCCGCCGGTTTTGAAATACTGCACCCAGAAGTCCACCTTGTCGTTGGTGACGATCGGGATGGCGCCAAAATGCGGCGCGGCGCGGCCAGCCATGACCTGGTGGGCATAGGCTAGGCCGGCGAATTCGGCGAGCTTGTGGGTGTAGGTGGTATTTTCCCGGCGGTAGCGCCGGGAGTGGCGGCCTTTGCTCGCCTTGCCGGTGCGGCTGGCCAACTTCTTCGTCGCCTTGTCGCCATGCGCGTGCTCTGCACTGTACCGTTCCAAGAGGTATTTAGCGTAGATGTCGTCGGCGCAGAAGCCTTCTTCAAAGTCCTCGGCGCGGACGTCCGGCTCATGGTCACCGCCAAACAGCGAGGCGTCTGGCCCCATGTCGCTGGACTTTGCCTGATCGTCGCTGGGCACCGCAGGCGCCGCCTCGGGCACCGCAGGCGACTCTTGGTCTGCTGCCACGACGGCTTCGGATACTGCCGTGTTACCTGATTCGACATTGGTACAGCCGGCCAAAGCCAGCATCGACCATATCATCACAAGGGGGGTCCGACTGCGCATCGGTGCTCCTCGGCAGGGGTGGTAGGAATGGGGGCAAAGGACTAGGGTATCAAGAATCGAACTAGGGTCACAAGGAGCGCCATTTTAACATCTGTTTAAAAAATGTACAGACGAATCGCTGGCGGGACTTATAAATATAAGTTAAATCATTTGGTTAGATCGCCATAGCGGACCCCTTAAAAGCCCCCTAGGACGTAGCGAAATCCCCCGACGATGACCAAGCGGTCCTTGCGAAAGCCATCTGGAAGGGGTGCAAACGGGGAGGCATTCTTGATCGCCTCGACGACTGCCTCGTCGAGCACCGCAAATCCGGATGTCTTTAGCACCCTGACGGAAGCGACATCGCCGTTCTTCGCAATGATGAACTCCAAGCCGACTTCGCCCTGCTCGCCCTTGCGCGCGGCCTCCATCGGGTAGTTCCAGACCAGCTCGATGGCTTTGCGCATCGTCGTGAAATAGCCGATGTAGCGGTACTCGCTGGTGTTCATGTCGATGCGGTCGCCTTCGAGCACCTTGTCGTCGACGAAGTCTTGAAAGCCAGCGTTCATCTGTCCGGGCAGATCGACAACGTTGGTGGGCAGCAGCGCTTCGTAGTCATTGCGAGGCTTGCGTTGCAGAGGTGCCATCGACAGGTTGCCGGCCTTGCTCTTGGTGGACTCGGCTTGCATTTTTTTGGTCTGTCCGGCTGGCTTGGGCTGTTCCGGTTGGGACTTGTTGTTGGGTTGCGGGGGCTGTGGCTTAGCTGGCGTCGGCTTGCCCTTTAGGCCTGGATCGGCGGCCTTCTCGCGTTTAAGCCGTTCCGCTAGGCGCATTTCTTTGACGGCTTGATGGTTGACGACGCCGGCGTAGTCGGCCTTTTCTGGCTTGGCCGTCGGCGTCTGCGGTGACTCGAGGATCTTTCTCGGCGTCTCTGCCTCAGGGGGGGGGGGCTCTTCCGCCTTTTTTTTCTTTTTGGCTCTAGCACTGCTCACCTTGAACTTCACCGTGCCGGCCTTGGTCGGTGCCGGCAAGGGCTTGGGCCGCTGGGCAAACTTTCCGAGTTCGATCACCGAGAGGATGTGGATCAGCGCGGAGATCATTAAAATAGCTAGGAGAAACGCCCAGTAATGGCGCGCAGGGAGGCGCCAGCCGGAGGTCTCCGGCGGCTTTGCCTCGTCTCTGTCGCTAGACCGGTGCTTCGGGTCCACAGCCATCCTTATCAGCATTGGCGGCTTTAGCCGTAAAATCATTGGCGGCTTTGACCGTACCTAGATTAATGTCAAAGCCTCAAGACGCGTATAGGTTCCTTGCTGAGTTCATCCTAGGTTATCGGCATGACAGCCTACATATGAAGCGCGTCGCTTACCGGAGAACGCCCCTGATGCGCCTTAACGCGCTTGTTCCATTGCTCTTCGCCAGCCTCTGTCTGGTTTTTCTAAGCGCTTGCTCGGAAAAGGAATTTGACCCCAACAATCCGGAAAAGTCATTCGGCATCGCCAAAGAGCCCTATGATGACGAAAATTACGACATCGCCATCACCCGGCTCGGCGAGTTTAAAGCTAGGTTCCCCTACAGTAAGTTTGCCTCCGAGGCCGAGCTTTTGATCGCCAATGCCAAGTATGAACTCGGTCATTATACCGAATCCGCCCTGGCTTATGAGCAATTCGTTAAACTCCACCCAAAACACCCTAAAGCAGACTTCGCTCAGTACCGGATCGGTCAGAGCTATTGGAAAGATGCCCCTGAGGCGATCGACCGCGAGCAGGACTACACCATCAAAGCGATTAAAGAGTGGGACAAGCTGATCCTTAAGTATCCGGACAGCACCTACGTCAAGGAAGTCAAAGCCCTGATCGCCGTGGGCAAGCGTCGGGTTGCCGAGAGTGTCCTTTTTGTCGTGCGGTTTTACTGGAAGCAGGAAGTCTACCACGCCTGCGCCTATCGTTCGATCCAGCTGGCTGATGAGTATGCCGAGTTTGGCGACATCCGCTTGGAGGCCATGGAGTTTGCCATCAAGTCCCTCGATCACGTCGCGGTGAATAAGGCCCTAGATCCAACCAGTGATAAAAACCTCTACTTTAAGACGATGACCGCCGAGCAGATTCGCGAGCGTGCCGACAATTTTCGCAGGCTACTCGCTGACTACCGTTCGACGCTGCACGAAGAGAAGCACTAGACGACTCTCCCCGCTTGTTTGCACGGGCTGCCTCGATTATGACATAGGCGCGCAAAAGGGCGCCTAGGAGATCGCCATGGCTAGCTTGGTACCAGCTGTCTTCAGCGTATTGCTGTCGGCTCTTTATTTTATCGGTGCAGATTGGACCAAGGACCTCGAGGTGGCCCGCAATGGCGCGTTATTGGTCCTGGCCGTGTGGATGGTGCTTGTTGCCCTGCGTAAAAAGCCAGCCGCCGCCTCGTCGTCCCAAGGGCTAGCCGCCACGCCAAACACCACCGCGGGACTTAATCCTGGGCCCGCTGCTGCCACCCTTGCAGCACCCAGCGCGCCGCTACCAAAGGGGCGCGACGTGCTGAGCTTTCTTGGCTTGCTGCAGGAGAAGGGGCGGCTACTGGACTTTCTTATGGATGACATCAGCCGCTATGGCGATGCTCAGGTCGGCGCAGCCGCCCGAGTCGTGCATCAGGGGGCCGGGGCAGCGGTGCGTGAGTATTTCGACATCAAGCCGGTCGCCGCGGGCACTGAGGGTGACACCTTAACCTTGGGCACCGACTACGACGCGCACAGTTACCGCCTCATCGGCCGCGTCGTCGGTGAACCACCTTACCGTGGTCAGGTCTTGCATCGTGGTTGGCTGACCACCAGCATTAGGCTGCCCGAGCTGCGATCGTCCAGCAGCTCGGACGCCAGCAACCAAAACATCATCACTCCAGCGGAAATTGAGCTGAGCTGAGGAAGACCGACATGAGCACGTCCACCACCGAACAGAGCGCGCAACCAGCATTGGTGATCGGGATCGACTTGGGCACGACCAATTCGGCACTGACTTATTGGCAGGACCCGGCCGATACCAGCCAGAGCTCTGCCATTGTGACCCTTGGCATTCCGCAGCTGACAGCACCGGGCCAGATTGGTCGTCTGAACACCCTGCCGTCGTTCCTGTATGTGCCGCATCAGGGCGAGTTGACCGAGCTTGACAGCGCGCTGCCGTGGGACGCTTCGGGCCAGGGTGAGCCTCACTCAGTCATCGGCGTTTGGGCCCGCGAGCGTGGCACGCTGGTCCCCGACCGCCAGGTCAGCTCAGCAAAGTCGTGGCTGTGCAGTCAGGCCGTCGATCGCCACGCGGCGGTGTTGCCGTGGAAATCAACCATCACGTCGGGTAAATGCTCGCCGGTGCAAGCGTCTGAACGCTACCTGGCGCATCTGATGGCGGCGTTTGAGCAAGAGCGCCGCAGCCCCGAGCATGCGCTGAGCACGGCCGAGCCCACGGTGGTGTTGACGGTTCCTGCCTCCTTCGACGAGGTCGCGCGCAGCCTCACTTTTGAGGCGGCGCAGCGCGCGGGCTTGACGCAGGTGACCCTGCTGGAAGAGCCCTTGGCCGCATTCTATTCCTGGATTGATAGCAACGAGCGCGATTGGCGCCAGGCCGTTAAGCCTGGCGACTTGGTGCTGGTCTGCGACCTTGGCGGGGGCACCTGCGATTTTAGCTTGATCGCCGTCAGTGAGGCGGGAGGACAGCTGCAGCTTGAACGGATCAGCGTCGGTGATCATTTGCTGCTCGGCGGCGACAACATGGACTTGGCTCTGGCTTACACGCTGAAGAGCGAATTGCAGCAAAGCGGCAAAAGCCTCGACCACTGGCAATTTCTCTCCTTGGTCGGCAGCGTCCGAAGCGCTAAGGAACGTCTGCTTAGCGATGCTGCGCTCGATGCCGTGCCGATTGCCGTGGCGACGCGTGGAGCCAGCCTGTTTGCCAACACGATCAGCACTAAGTTGACGCGGGAGCATGTGCTCAACGTCCTAGTCGACGGCTTTTTGCCGCGGACCAAGCTAAGCGACATGCCGCAGCAGCGCCGCAGCGTGGGTATCCAGGAAGTCGGATTGACCTACGAAAGCGATCCGGCGATCACCCGGCACTTGGCGCGCTTTCTGCGGCGTAGCTGGTTGAACGTTCAGGCGAATGCCAAATTGAGTGCATTGGCGCAAGGCTGGATCCGCCCCGGTAGCGAAGTGCTTGTGCCCACGGCGGTGTTGTTTAATGGTGGCGTGTTTAAGGCACCCCTCATGCGGCAGCGCCTGCTCGAATTGCTCGATCAGTGGAGCGATGGCGCTGGCATCAAGGAGCTGACCGGCCATGATTTTGAACTCGCCGTCGCGCGTGGCGCAGCCTATTACGGCAAATTGCGTGCGACCGGGCGCGGTGTGCGCGTCCAGAGTGGGACCGCTCGCTCCTACTACGTTGGGCTTGAGGAATCGGCCCCAGCTGTTCCCGGGTATGTGCCTCCGGTTAAAGGCCTCTGCCTGGTGCCGCAGGGGACGGACGAAGGGACTGAGATCGCCTTGGCTAGCCAGCAATTCGGTCTGGTCGTTGGCGAGCCGGTGGATTTTCGGTTTTTTAGTTCGGCGGTGCGCGCGGGTGACCAACCCGGCACGCTGATCGACGATGCTCCAAGCGAACTCGACGAAAGCACCAGGTTGAGCATTACGCTTCCTGCCGACGGTCGTAGCGAGGGCGACATCGTCCCGGTTCGCTTGAATGCCCAGGTGACAGAGACCGGCATGCTGCAGCTTTATATGCGCGACCTCGCCTCGGAGCGTCGTTGGAACTTGGAGTTTAACGTGCGGCCTTATGACCACGCCTAAGCTAGAAGGCAGCCCTCAGTCCATGAGTCCAACCGGTGCCGCCCCGGCGCGTTTTATCATCGGCATCGATTTGGGTACGACGAACTGCGCCCTTGCCTATATCGATACCAAGGCGCAAGGCGACCTAGCGCAAATCCTCGAGATCCCGCAGTGGGACAGCGAAGGTAGCGTGATCAAAGCGCCGACGCTGCCCTCCTTTTACTATCTGCCGCCCAAGGCGGAATGGAAGCGAGGTCAGCTTAGCTGGCCGCCTAGTGCGGGCGACGTCAGTCCCATGATCAGCGACGTTCAGGACTACGCTGTGGGACGCCTGGCGCGACTCAAAAGCAGTCAGGTTCCTGGTCGGGTGATCCATGCGGCTAAGTCTTGGTTGTGCCACGACGGCGTCGACCGGACGGCAAAAATTTTGCCTTGGCATGTCGGTGAACTCGTTGGCGAAGAACGGCGTTCTCCGGTCGACGTGTCTGCGGCCTATTTGCGCCACCTGCGTCTGATCTGGAACCAGACTTTTGCTGCGGATGACCCTGCTAGTCGGTTTGAATGCCAAGACGTCATCTTGACGGTTCCGGCCTCGTTTGACGAGGTGGCGCAGCGCTTGACCTTAGCCGCTGCGGAGCTGGCCGGTTACACCGTGGCACGTGTTAAATTGCTGGAAGAACCTCAGGCCGCGTTCTACCACTGGTTGGCTGGCGCGGGAGGTGGTGTCAGGCAGGAGCCACTGCGTGGCTCCGTATTGATCTGTGATATCGGCGGCGGCACCTCGGATTTTAGTCTACTTCAGGTCACAGCACCGGTCAGTGCCGGTGGCGCGCCGCAGATTGATCGCACAGCCGTCAGCGATCATCTGCTGCTCGGTGGCGATAACATCGATCTTAGTTTAGCGCATCGTCTCGAAGAGCAACTTGCTGGGCCAGGCAAAAGGCTTAGTTCGCGGCAGTGGGCGCAGTTGGTCTTCGTCACTCGGCAGCTTAAAGAGAAAGCACTTGGTCAGGATGACGCAGCGCTTGCGCCGGACCTTTCCGAGTTGCATGTGTCGATTGCGGGCGACGGTGCCAATCTTTTTGCTTCGGCCATGACCGCAAGCATGAGCAGGGAGGACGCACTTCAGCTTATCCTCGGTGGCTTTTTCCCGCAGGTTGAACGTGATGCCCAGCCACAGCGGCCGAGGTTGGCTTTGCAGCAGCTCGGCTTACCCTATGCTCAAGACTCAGCACTAACCAGACACCTCGCTGCTTTTTTACAGGGCAAGGATATCGATGCGGTATTGCTGACCGGCGGTACTTTAAAGCCGAAGGCGCTGCAGCGTGCTCTGATCGATCAGATCAGCCTCTGGCAAGGGCGCCGTCCTGAAGTCCTCGCATCTGGAGACATGGATCTGGCGGTGGCGCTTGGTGCTGCGGCCTACGGTGCGGTTCTTCGCCGGCCACAGGGCCGCATTCGCGGCGGTTACCCGCGTTCGCTGTATCTGGTCATTGGCGATAGCGATGTCGAACGCAAACTGCTCTGCATCCTGCCGCAAGGTTATGACAAAGACACGCCACTACAGATCAGTGGCCTGAATTTAAAGCTGCGCACCGGCCAGCCCGTCCGCTTTCAGTTGGTGTCGTCAAATCGTCGCCCGCAGGACCAAGCCGGAGATTTGCTGGGCTTTGACGCCGCATCCTTTCATCCGCTGCCGCCTTTGGATACTCAGCTTCAATCCGGGCAGGTGAATGCATCCATGCTGGTCGATGTGAGGCTAGAAGCGACTCTGGCAGACACCGGACTGTTTCACCTTTATTGCACGCAGCATGGTGGTGGCGCAGAGCAGCGCTGGCAGCTTAATTTCAACACCCGCGGTGCGCACGGCGCCGGGCAGGTCCGCCTTGACTCCGTCACCCAGACGGGTGAGAGCGAAGGGACGCCTAGCGTGGCGCCGGCCAAGGTTCAGGCGGTCCAAGATGTGCTCGTCAGTTACTACGGCAAGAAGAAGCCCGGCAGCTTGGATATAGCTCCGGCAAAAAACCTCATGCGCGAGCTCGAAGGCCTTTTGGACCAGCCGCGTGAAGCGTGGGCGACACCCTTTCTCCGCGCGCTTTGGCCAAGCCTTGAAGGTGGCATCAACCGACGGAGTCGGTCGATTGGTCACGAGGGGACATGGCTTTATCTTGCCGGATTTGCTCTGCGTCCGGGCTATGGCTATGAATTAGACGAATGGCGTATGGCGGACTTATGGCGCGTCTTTGAACTCGGATTGGCCTTTCCCAAGGAGAAGCAGGTCGAGGAGCAAGCGTGGTTGATGTGGCGCCGTGTTGCCGGTGGCTTAAATAAAGCCCAACAAGAGCGGATTTTTGATCGCATATTTCCCGCCATCCGCAAGAACGAGGCAAGTTCACCTGAAGTCTATATGCTTGCCGGTTCATTAGAACGAATTGACATGGGACAAAAGATCCGTTTAGGCCAGCAGCTCGTGCAGCAGATCGTTGGCGGCAGACAGCAGTTTGTCAATCAGCGCGTATGGGCGCTAGCGCGCATTGCTAGTCGGGTGCCGCTTTATGGCGGTGCCGAGACGATCGTTCGGCCAGAGGTGGTGGGCACGTGGTTCCAGGAGCTGCGCAAGCTCAAGCGGCAGGACCCAGCATTTGCAAAATTGGCGCTTTTTCTGTCGCAGGCCGGTCGCTTGGTCGATGATCGGGAGTTTGATTTAGATGAGGCCCTACGCGAAGACTTTTTGCGCCAACTGGTGACGGTTGGTGCTAGTGCGGAACAGTCGCGTGTGGTTCGAGAGTTCGTGCCGGTAGACAACGCCGCACGGACTCAGCTGTTTGGCGAGAGTCTGCCGGCTGGACTACTTCTCGGGTAGGCAGTCGCTGGCGCGACATGTCCATGGTGCGCCAGGGTTTCGCTACTTTGAATGGGGTGCGGCCTTGGCGATGACCTTGAGCGTTGCTGCGTGCAGCTTACCGTTGGTCGCTACGCCGCTGCCCGCGTGGATATCGGGTTTACCATCAAAGGTCGTGTAGCGGCCGCCGGCCTCTTCGAGAATGACCAACATAGGTGCAGCGTCCCAGACGTTGAGCTGCGGATCGACCATGATCTCAGCGCGTCCGGTGGCAACTAAGGCGTAGCCATAGCAGTCGCCCCAACCGCGAAAGACCCCAGTTGCTTCGCACAGCTTGCCAAACACGTCGACCTGCTCAGTGGCGACAAAGCTCTGCATCCAGGTCGTGCAGAACATCGCGTCGCTCATTGAAGCAACACGAGAGACCTGGGCCCGATGCGTTGGCACGACCGAATAGCCAAAGGCACCATCCCAATGCATCCCGCGCTGCCAAAAACAGCCTTCGCCCTTCGATGCATAAACGATCTCACCCAGGGCCGGGAGAAAGATCACACCGATGCGTGATTCGCCATGATACTCGGCCCCGATCAGCGTGCCAAACAGTGGCACGCCGCGGACGAAGGCTTGAGTTCCGTCGATGGGATCGAGGTACCAGGTCCATCCGGAGGTGCCGCTAGTGGTCCCGTACTCTTCGCCGACGATGGCGTCGTTTGGGAAGTCTTGGGTCAGTGCTGTGCGCAGCTGCCGCTCAGCTGAGCGGTCGGCCTCGGTGACCACCGTCTGATCGACTTTGGTTTCGACTCTTAGGTCGCTGTCTTGAAACGAGCGGTGAACGACCGCGCCGGCGACCTTTGCCGCCGCTACGGCGAATTCCAGGCGCTTGGCCGTCGCGACTGCTAGTGAATCATGCATGGACTTCTCGACATGGTGGCCGATTCCTCGGTATGGGATGGTCAGTTTTGTCTGACGTCGATATGAGTGTCGGGTACAGGTAGACCGCGGCGGCGGTATTCTTCGCTGAGAAAAGCGGCCCATTTTGGACCGAGCTCTTGCGCTGTGATGACCAGCTCGCGGCCTAATGCAACGTAGCCCACTTCTGGTGAGGCCCAACCTGCCAGGGTCTTTAAATAGAGAATCTTGGCAGGTTTAAAGCCAAATCGGACCGCCGCCTGCCACAGCGGCTGGTTGATCACGGCTGATGCGGTGTTTTCATCGGGCTGAGCCAATAGCTCGCGACTCATGGGGTCTTCTAGGCTTTGCTGCAGCTTGTACACATGCTGGGCGTAGCGCGCGGCAAAGCGTGGCGCCGAGACTAAGTCGCGCAGGACTTGCCTTCGACTGATCATCAAGTCGGGAAAGCGGACAAAACTATCGACGTCATTGGCTGGCGGTGCGTCTAAGGTCTCGCTGGTGAAGGGCAGATTGCCAGTCGTGCCGAGTTCAAGGGCGGCCAGGATACTGGCCGTGCCTTCCGCAACGCCGTCCTCCTCCGCCTGCTGCCGCAGCGAGGGGATGGTCGTCTGAGACTTTTGTTTATAACGGCCGCCGATCGTGTAGTCGATCAAGTGCGCCATTTCGTGGGCAATGGTGAATGGGTCGAGGGCGGGAGAGGAGAAGTGCAGTGCCGTATGCGGCCGCTTTTTACGCCAGGAGACGCCGAATGTCGGCCGCGTTTGGTCCTTGGTCAAAGTGATGACCACGTCGCGCAGTTGCGGCAAGCGCAGCTCGCGGAGGAGCACATTATAGTCGGCGATCACCTGGTGGGCGTAGTAGTACGTATGCACATAAGCCAGGCGGTCATCGTTGACATCGTAACAGAAGCAGCCATCGATATCGGGCTGCAGGGATTCTGGTAGTGGCCCAACCTGAACCAGGGCATCAGCGAGATAGTGCCCGCTGGTGAAGGGCGGCAAGACGACGGTCTTTAGTACAGGCTTGTGGTGATGCCACACGGCGACATGGCCGGTGATGGAGTCGGCGCTTAGCGCCGTCTCGGGGATCAAGGCGGAGGCAAGCCCGGCGCCAAGGAGCAACATGACGAGCAAGTCCCAACATCGCATCGCTGAACGAAGCTTGACCAAACTCATCACCACTATATGCACCTCATAAAAACAGCTATCCGGCGACGGAAACCGCGCCAGCATCGGGGCGACGGTCTTGGGCCAGCAGCGACTTGGTGAGGCCGCTGCCTCTTACCAACCAGGCGGCGCCAAGGCAAAGTAAAGCACTGGCCCAATAGGGCCAGCCGATATCCTGGTCATAGAGAAAGCCGGCGATGATCGGTCCTAGTCCCCGGGCCGCCGAGGCCAACGATTGGCCGAGACCTAGGATGCCGCCCTGTTCGTCGCGCCCGGTGCATTTTGACAGCAGGGTCGACAGGGTTGGTGAACTGCATGCTTGGCCCACCGAGAGAACCCCAAGTGCCGCGACAGACAGGCCCCAGGTCATGGCAAAGGGCACGCAGATCAAGCCCAGCGCCATGATCAATGCGCCGAAGATGGCCAACCTCTGTTCGCCAAAGGCTTTGGTTAGTCGTCCGATCAGTCCGCCTTGAACGATGACGACGACGACCCCGATGAAGGTAAACACGTAGCCTAGATCCACGGGCGTCATCGCAAAGCGTTTAGCTCCCAGCAATGCATAAGTCGTCTCCATGCCGACAAAGCCCATGGTGACCAGGAAGGTCGCTAGCAGGACCGGACGAATCCCAGGATCGCGCAGCGCCGTGCCTAGGCCAGCAAAACTAAAACGGCGGCCATGCCCACCAGCACTTGCCAGGGCTTCCGTACGCTGCGCCTTGGGGCGAGATTCCTCTAGGCGAAAACATGCGGCGATCAAGTTGAGTGCGGCGATGCCCGCCGCGACAAAGGCCGCCGTGCCGTAGCCAAACCGGGCTAAGCCCGCACCGATCGCTGGGCCAAAGACAAAACCCATGCCGATAGAGGCTCCGAGCAGCCCCATGTACTTGGACCGCTCCTCGCGATTGGTCACATCCGCGACATAAGCTTGAGCTGCGGCGATACTGCCGCCAAACAAGCCGGCCATGGCCCTCGCGGCGATCAGGACGCCGAGGCTTCCGGCCAGTCCGGTCACGGTCAAGGACACGACCGAGCCAGCCAAGGCCAAGAGCAGCAAGGGACGTCGTCCATAAACATCAGACAGGCGGCCGACGATCGGAGCGCCGATAAATTGGGCCGCTGAATAGGCGGTGGTGAGCACGCCAACCCACAGGCCGGTGGCGCCAAAGGACAGAGCATAAAAGGGCAAAATCGGCAGGATGATGCCAAAGCCAAGCAAGTCGATAAAGACGGTGGTGTAGACGATGACCAACGAGGCCATCTTCGATTTGGACAGAGGCGGGGGAATTGGCGCTATGGTTTTGGGCTGCATATGGGATCAAGGCCTCCATCTGCCTCAGTCTATGTGCGATGCCTGCCGAGGGCAACCTCCCACTGGGGACTTCGGCTGACGCCGGGGTTTTGCGGCTAACCGGCTAAAATGATATTATGATTTCATGCCTATACGCAAATATTGTGCGCCCCTTGCCGGGCTGTGTCTGTTTGCGACCGTCACTGTGGCGATCGCTACGGCGGCTTTTGTGCTGCGCGCTGGCAGCTTGATTAAGGATCAGCTCGTCGCCGCGGCTGAGTTTAAGGAGCAAACGTTTGCCCTGACCAGTGAAGTCTTCGACCGGCACGGTGAGAAGATCGGCGAATTTGCCGCCGAGCAGCGCTACTACGTGACGGTTAAGGATTTGCCAGTGCCGGTTATTCAGGCCTTCGTCAGCGCCGAAGACAAAAGCTTCTACCACCACTACGGGATCAACCCTTGGTCCACCATGCGCGCTGTCTGGGCGAATCTCAAGGGTGGCGGCTTGAAGCAGGGTGCTAGCACCATCACCCAGCAGCTGGCTCGGCTGCTGTTTCTCGATCAAAGTAAAACCTTGGAGCGCAAGATCAAGGAAGCATTGCTCGCCGTGGCTTTGGAACGGCGGCTGAGCAAAGATGAGATCCTCGAGCTTTACCTAAACAAAATCTATCTCGGTAATCATAGCTACGGGGTCGAAGCCGCCGCGCGTAACTATTTTCGCAAGCATGCGAGTCAGCTCAGCATCGCGGAAGCCGCCGTACTGGCGGGATTGGCCAAAAGCCCCAACGCTTACGCTCCCCACCGTCACCCCAGTGCCGCGAGTCAGCGCCAGCGGGTCGTCCTGCAGCGCATGGAGGAGGACGGCTTTCTGGCACCGGGCGAGGCGGCGACTTGGGCCAAGCAGCCGCTGACTGTTGCAGACGGCCCTGAGGGCTATTCTGAGGGCGCGGCAGCCTACGTCGTCCAGGCGGTGCGTGCGGAGATCGGTCGCAAGCTCGAGTACAAGCAGCTGCCGCATCGCGGGCTGCGCATCTATACGACCATCGATGCGTCACTGCAACGAGCTGCGGCTAGGCACCTGCGCGAATCGCTACGATCCTCGCGACGAAACAGCAGGCACCCCGACGGAATGGAAGGTGCCTTGGTCAGTCTGGATCCGTCTAGCGGTGCGATTTTGGCCATGCAGGGTGGAGCTGACTTTGCGCGCAGTCAATTCGATCGAACCACGGCGACAAAAAGGCCGCTGGGCGCGCTGTTCCTACCGTTTTATATCGGTCTAGCGCTGGAGCATGGCTACACCATGATCAGTCGTATTGGCGATGATCCACTCGGCGGCCACCAGATGCCACAGTCGTCTGGGGCGCCCTCGCTTTACGAAGTCCTGCGCGATGGCGACGTCATTGGCGGAGCGCCGCTTTATGCAGCTTTGGGTCATGGGTCGGTCCAGGACTTTGTGCGTCGGCTTGGGCTGGTCTTTGAGCATCAAGATCTGACGCAGGCTTACGGAAGCGGGGCGGCTTCGCCCCTGCAGGTTGCCGTTGCCTACGCGGCCTTCAGCAACGGTGGCCGTTTGGTGGTACCCCACCTTATCGAACGCATCGTGACGACAAACGACGTGACGATCTATCAGGAGAGGTCTGGCCCAAGCAGTATTCAAGTCATCAATCCCCAGGCGGCCTATATCGTTCAAGAGGTCCTACATGATGCGATCGCTTACGGCCATGCAGCAAAGGCTAGGGGCGTGTCGGCCAGTGCAGCTGGCATCGGTGCCATGACCCAAGATCGCCATGATGCCTGGTTCGTCGGCAGCCTACCAAATGTGGTCAGCGTGCTATGGAATGGAGCGGAAAACGGCAGGGCCCGCCTCGACCGTGATCAGACCCAGGTCGTGGACGGGCTCGCGGCGGCCTGGGCTGCATATATGCGTGCAGCACCGAAGGCTTATCTCCAGTCTGCAGTGCATCAGATGCCGCCGGATGGGATCTCCTATGCGAAAAGACCAGCAGCAGTGCCAAAGGGCGCGCCGAGCTTGCCCTTCCTATCTGGAAGTGAGCCTAAGCAAGCGCAGCGCCGACTGTTCTAGCGGCATGGGTCGGTACCTTGGACGGAAGCATTTTGACTTCTCCCGTGGCCTTGGCTTACACTCCCGGCTCGTCCAGGCCTGGGCTCAACGAGTTCCAGGCGGCGGTCAAGGAGACTCGCAACAGCAATGGCCAAACGTTACCGCTTACCGTCGATGAAACGCAGCACCAATCTGATTCGTATTGCCCGTACGTGCTGGACTGGCGGGAGAGGTTCGGCCAAAGCGATTTGGGTGCCGGCTCCGGCAGCGAATGACGCCGCCTTGATTTGCCGGTCGATCAGGCGCTTGGCGATTCTTCCCGACAAAAGGTCGCCGCAGGTTCGCTTTCATCTGCGGCCGACCAAGAGTCGTTAAAGGTCGCGTCTAGGCCTTACCGAGTGCGCTTAAAAAGCCCTGCCACGTGGCATCCAACGCGTTCATTGGGACCGGCGTCGTCCAACGGTTCGCTTGGGCCTGATAAACAGTGCCAACTGCTTGCAACAGAACCCACGAGGCCGCGGCATCATCCTGCGGAGTATTTTTTTTGTCGTGTCCGATCAGGCGCTTTAAGTCTTGAAGCAGCGCCGGGTCATGGATATCAGCGACTCCCAAGCGCGTCTGGAGATCACTCAACGAGCGGGTGCAGCCAGCCTCGTGCAGCAGTTCGCTTAGTTCAGAGGCCGCGCCCTCAGACAGGTGCCCTAGGTCGCGGCTTAGCAAGACCGAGAACAGCAGGCCAAGGCCGACCGCCTCGCCATGGAGTAGGGTTGTCTCGCCTTTGGTTCGCTCCTGAGATAAGGCCTCGAGAGCGTGTCCTAGCGTGTGTCCCAAATTGAGGATGGCCCGTCGGCCGATCTCCGCCGGATCGTCTGCGACGATCTGTACTTTATAATCCATGATCGCCGGCAGAGCTGCAGCGATGGCGGTCTCATCTCGTGTCTTCACCGCTGCGGCAAAGGTTTTTGCTGCGGGAACAGCGCCGGCAAGTATCAGGTGTTTGATGCATTCAGCGCTGCCGGCTCGTAGTTCGCGCTCGGGTAAGGTGCGCAGCCAGCCTGGCCAGACGTAAACCGCGCTTGGGAAATAAAACAGCCCGAGTTGGTTCTTCCCATAAGGCGAAAAATTCACCCCCGTTTTGCCGCCGACGCAGGCATCAGCCATGGCCACCAAGGTCGTCGGTACGAACTCCACCGTCGCCCCAGCCAAACCCGCGGCAAATGCCGCGACGTCCGCCAGAATCCCGCCGCCGAGGACGCGCCATGCTTGTGGTGATCCGGCTGCCTTAGCCGCTTTGAGAATCTGCGCGACGGACGCCAAGGTCTTCGTATGTTCAGTTAGTGTGATGACCAAATCATCGGCGCCACGAACCGCGGTGGGCCAGTGCCGTGCGACATGTCCATCGACGATCTGCCAAGACCCGCCCTTAAGTCGCGGCGGTGTGGCGCCGGTCCAAACGCTTAAGTCATAGCGCCCCTGGAGTGGTCTGCGCACGACTTTGTCTCCGGCGCGGCGGCGCGCCACACCCCGTTTATACACGCGGGCGGCGTCGCGTACTTCAGGTCGGTCGCTCTCCCAGCCGGTTGCCCGACCAAGTTTCATGTCAAACGCTTCGCCGAGGACGCTTAAGGTCCCTGCAGCCCAGCCAAGGCCTGCTTCGAGCTCCGCCTCTTGAGTCGTCCCTGCGGTGGACCCCTCATATTCTGGCCAGACGTGCCAGCTCACTGGCGCGACCGGGGGGTCTTTCATACTCCACGAGACTTTCAAGACACTGTCATCCATCGCGGCCGTTCCTATGGGTGTTCCACATAAGACTAATCTTATCAGCTGGTTATTCGACTTTGAGCGGCGTCAGCAGGGCTCCAAAGCTCAAGCCGACCGTGGCGCCGCCGATAGATACAATGGACCTGATAGCACTTTAGCGCTGGGGATGAAACAACGCCATGAAACACAACAAGTCTGCACCACGAGCTGACAAGACGTTGCGCCGGCAGATTGAGTCCATCAAGCGTCAGAAGATCATCAATAAAAAGGTGGTCAGCCTGGCCGACTTTCGCGAACTACGCCAGCGTATCGACACCCGGTCGATCCTGGTCGTTGATGACGATGAGATCATGCGCGCCGCGCTCAAGCGCATTCTGGAAAACGAAGGCTACAAGGTGATCATGGCCGTCGATGGGCTAGAGCTATCCAAGGTTTTGGAAACCACCCGGCTGGATCTTATCTTGCTGGACGTTAACCTACCCTGGGTGGACGGTTACGAGCTGTGCAAGTTGATCAAAGATCATCACTCACTGAAAGAGGTGCCTTTGGTCCTGGTGTCGGCACGGAAGAGCAAACAAGATATCCAAAATGGATTTGATGCGGGCTGCAATGATTATGTGACAAAGCCTTTTGATATCGACTATATAACGGGCGTGATTAACAAGATGCTGCTGAAGTCGGGTTGAACTTGAGATAGGCTCTTGACAGTGTTGGGGGGTGTCAGGTACCACACTAGATCTGTTGATCTTTTCGTTGTGATTTTTCCTGAGTAGCTCAGTTGGTAGAGCAGGTGACTGTTAATCACCGGGTCGCAGGTTCGAGTCCTGCCTCAGGAGCCATCCACACTTGGGGAAAAACAAGTTTCCGCTGCCTTCCAGCGTCGGAATCGCCCAAGTCACCTGCACCTTGTTCGATTTAAAAACCACAATCTTCTTAAACAGTTGACGGAAGATGCCACGCTGCACTTCGGGCTCTGCCGCTGTTAACCTATCGAAGATAATCTTCAGCGACGACTTGAGCGACCGGGCGTCGATGGACTTGCCGCTCAAAGCCGCCAGCTCGGCTTCCAGTTCGAGCAGCGTGCGCTGCAGACTGGAACGCTTGCCTTCGATCTCAGCGAGGCGCTTGTCCAGCCATTCGGCGATGCGCTTACTGCCCGCGTTGCGGATTTCGTCCCCGAGCCCGTCCTCGTCGCGCTGAACATCCTTGAGTTGGCGCTGAAGGTCTGCGACCTGTTGACGAACAACATCAATCATAGACGAGTGGCGTTTGCGCACCTCGCCGACGCATTCGATCATGCGCTGGTCGTTTTCGTAGATTCGCAACGCATCGACCACCGCTTGCTCGATTGCAGGCGCATCGAGGCTGAAATTATTTTTTTCGTTGCGATAGTAACAGTATTTCCCACCGTCACGCCCAGTCCCTGAAAGGCCGCGAAAGCTGCTCCCGTCCTCATATTCCAGCAGTCCTGTCAGCGGATAGATACGCTTGCCGCGCCGGTTCATGTTCTTGAGTCGCGCTTCGATCTGGTTGACGCCACGCTGAACTTCCTCGAACAGCTCTCCTGG
>Ga0315273_10000683_pt1 | contig 36654 bp, 31 predicted proteins | sample YL17G02_0_MG_FD_205753 | JGI IMG/M metagenome (GOLD analysis project Ga0315273, IMG submission 205753) | Sediment microbial communities from Yellowstone Lake, YNP, Wyoming, USA - YL17G02_0 | ecosystem: Environmental > Aquatic > Freshwater > Lake > Sediment | place: USA: Wyoming | collected...
GCCTCGTCGGAGTCGGTCCAGCGGTAGCCGAAGACGTCCGGGCCGCCGGTGCCGAGGATGCCCGGAGTCGGGTCGATCTCGTCCTTGCCCAGCGCGAGGCCGGTGTGCTGCGTGACGCTGCCGCCCGAGATGATGTTCGTCCCGGACGCCCAGTTGAGGCCGGAGCCGCCGGTGTTGCACACCTTTACGGTGCGTGTCGTCGTCGATGACGGCGGCAGGAATGCCGACAGGCTCGACGGTGCGACGTTCATTTCCGGTGCGACGATCGCGTCCCCCTGAAGCGGCAACGTGATCGACGCCTCGTCGGGATCGTCGCTTACGATCGTCAGCACGCCGGTGAGCGTGCCCGTCACGGTCGGCGCGAAGGTGACGGCCACCGGGATCGCGCCTCCTGCGGGAACCGCCATCGGCGTCGTGAGCCCGCTCTGGCTGAAGTCACCGCTGACGGTGACTCCGGTGATCATGAGCACGTCGGTGCCGACGTTCCGGATGCTCGTGTTCAGGGTCCGCGTGTACCCGAGGTAGGTCGTCGGGAACGTGAGCGACGCCGGCAGGGCGTCGATGTCGGGGATGCCGGTGACGTGCAGCAACACCGGAACCTGGATCAGGCCGTGGGCCGGGTCGTTGGTGCTGATGTCGAGGTTGGCCCCGAAGTCGCCACCGATCAACTGTGTGGCGTCGAACGTGACGTCGAGATCGATAAATCCGCCCGGGAGAATCGTTCCCGCGTCCGGAGACACGATCAGCCAGCCGGCCGGTGGCCTGAACTCGACCGCCATCGCGTTGTGGACGTACGGAGCGTTGAAATCAACGGTCAGGCCGTCGTTCTTCGTGGCGTTCTGGATGCCGATCGTCGCGCCGGCGAGGTCGTTGGTCGTCATGCTGAGGTACTGGTAGACGATCCGGCCGTTGCGGTAGAGGACGACCTGGAAGGTGTAGAGCTCACCGCTCGGGCTGTAGTTGTCCCAATTCGTGTACTGCACGATGAACCTGTTCCCGTCGCTGTAGTACTTGGCGTTCCCGTTCCTCTGGTGCAGGTCGTCCCAGAAGACGGCCAGCAGGTTGGCGGGCCCGGAGGTGCTGGGAAGCACGTAGTTTGTCAGGTACGTCCCCGTGTCGGTGAACGAGAGGAACCCGTTGGTCCCCGCGTTGACCGTGCTGAAGGTCTGCCCGTAGAACGGGAACGGGAACCCCAGCGGGATCGGCCCGAAGTTCGAGTCGTCTTGGGACGCGAAGACGATCGGCGTCCCGATTCCGCTGATGTCGAACCAGCTGAAAGCCGGTCCTCCCGGCTGGTCGGAATCACGCCAGGTGTAGCCGTAAACGTCGGGACCGCCCGCGCCGAGCACGCCCGGCCGGTCATCCGGGTCGTCCTTCTTCAACTCGGGACTGTGATCGACCGCGACCGTCGCCCCGCTGTTGAGGCCGATCTGAGTGATGAAGTTGAGATCGCTACCGCCGTTGTTCTCGACGTGCAGCGTGCGATGGAGCACGTCGCCGACGTTGGCGGCCTCGCTGAACGACGCGGGCGACCACGCGGCCAACGGGGGCACGATCGCGGTGCCCGTGACCGGCATCTGTCGATTGCCGTTCACCGGGTCGTCGCTGATGACGTGCACCCGCGCGCTCAAGCTGCCGGCAGCCGTCGGGGCCCACCGCAGATTGAACAGGCGCGCGGCTCCCGGAGCCAGCGGGAACGCCGCCTCGGGGATCTGTTCCCCGCCTGCGGCCGTGGCCTCCAACACCTCCAACGATGGGTCGTCGGAGTAGACGTCGCTGACGTTGAGCGTGTCGGTGCCCGTGTTGACGACCTGGAACGTCGTGAGGTGCGAGTACCCGGTGAACCGGGTGCCGTATGCAAACGACGACGGGACGATCGACGCGATCGGCGCGCCGATGACGGTGAGGGTCGCCGGGACCCGCTCGTGCAACTGGGTCGGAACGTTGGTGTTGAGAACCACGGCGCCGTTGAGGACGCCGCCCAGGCGCTCCGTGGAGTCGAAGGTCACGTTGAAGTTGGCGCTCTGGTTTGGCGGGATCACGGCATGGCTGGGCGTCACACTCAGCCAATCCGGGGTGCGGCTGATCTGGATGGCCAGGTTGTTCTTGACGTACACCCCGTTGGCGACCATCTGGAGGAAGTTCGTGGGCGTCGTCGTCTGGAGATTCTGCATCCCGACGGTCCCGTTATTGAGCGTCCCGGTCATGGTGAGGTACTGGATGACGATCTTGCCGCTCGGGTAGAGCAAGATTTCGAAGTTGAAGTCTTCGGTGGTGAGGCGTTGGAAGACGTTCTTGTACTGGATGATGACCTTGGTTCCGTCGTACTTCCAGTACGCCCGCGACGTGCGCGCGGGGGTCCCGTAGGCGGTGCGGAAGTACAGGTCGTCCCAGTACGGCGCGATGGTGTTCTTGGCGAGCGTCGTGGTCGGGAGCGCGACGTTGCTGTACGGGTTGGCCGTGTTCGTCGTGTCGAAGCTGATGAAGCCGTTGGTGTTGACCCTCACCGCGGTGAAGTTGCTGCCGTAGAACGGGAAGGTCATGCCCATGTTGGTGATGATGACGCCCGCGTCGTCGCCCGTGAGCGAGAGCAGCGTGCCGGTGGAGCTGATGTCCACCCAGTTGAAGGTTGGGCCGCCGGAAGCGTCGGAGTCTTTCCATCGATAGCCGAACGCGTCGGGGCCGCCAGCGCCGTTGACACCCACGTCGTCGGCGTAAACGAGCTGACCGCCACCGAGATCGGCAGCGGCATCGACGACCAAGTCGGGGCCCCCGGTGTTGGTCACGGTGAGGGTTCGGGTGACCTGGTTGCCGGAAAACAGCGTCTCGCTGAACGAGGTCGGATCGGCGATCATGACCGGCGACGGCACCGAATCGCCCGTCACCGAAACCGTGATGCTGGGCTCGCCGGCGTCGTCGCTCAGAACGGTCAGCGACCCGCTGAAGAGTCCGAGCATCGCCGGCGTCCACGTCACCGTCACGTCCTGCGACCCGTGGGGCGGGATGTTGAACGCGCTGGGGTTGGCGGTCAATTCGCCGGGATGGCTCGAGGTGATGCCCGAGACGTGCAAGGTGTCGGTGCCGATGTTGGCAACGATGAGGGTCTGAGCGTAAGGCTGGCCGAGGAACTTGGTGCCGTAGGCCAACGAGGTCGGCTGGACTGAGGCGTCCGGAGCACCGATGACGTGCAGCGCTGCGTTGACCACGAGCGTCGGGTGTGCCGGGTCGTTGGTCAGGATGTTGACCAGGCCCGGATACGTCCCGCCCTCGAGGCCCGACGCGTCCATGTGCAGGTTGATCGCCTTGGAGCCGCCCGCGGCGATGCGTCCGGAGGTCGGGAAGGCGGTGAGCCACTGCGGAATCGACGAAATCCGGACGGCCAGGCCGTCGTGGACGTACGTCTGGTTGAAGGCAACCGTGAGCCCGACGCTCTTCGCGGCGTCCTGGATGCCGATCGTGGCGCTGTCCATCGGAGTGGCGATCGATAAGTACTGGAACGTGATGGAGCCGCCGGCCTCCAGGATCGCCTGGAAGGTGTAGGGACCGCCGGCACTGTAGTGAGGGACATTGGTCCACTGGATGATGGCGCTGTTCCCGAAGCTCTGGAAGTAAACCTGGCCGGTCGTCGCCATGGTGAGATCGTCCCAGAAAGGCGCGATGAGATTCTCGGGCGCTCCGGAGTTCGGCAGCGGCTGGTTGGAGTACGAGGTCGCGGTGCTGGTGAAGGACAGCCAGCCGTTCGTGCAGACGCGGAACGAGTCGAACAGCGTCCCGTACAGCGGCATGTTGAAGCCGAGGGCGATCGGCGCGCTCGTCGCATCGTCGCCTGTGAGCGTGATCAACGTGCCGGTGCCCGAGATGTCGATCCAGTTGAAGGCCGGACCGCCGGGCTCGTCGCTGTCGCTCCACCGGTAGCCGAACGTGTCGGGGCCGCCGCTGCCGGCGACGACGGGGTCGCCGTGCCGCGGGTCGGTCTCGTCTTTGCCGAGATCGAGGAACGGGTTGACCGACATCGGCTCTCCGAGGGTGGGAGCCGGAATGTCGAAGTCGAGCGTCCCGTCGCCGATATTCGAGAGGATCACGACGTGATCGGAATGCTGCCCCGTGAGCAGACTGGACGAAACCGAGGTCGGGGCCACTTGTCCGGTCGGCGGAGGTAGTGTCGTGCCTGTCGCGATGTTCGAGAGCGGGCCTGCGTTGCCCCATTCGTCGAACGCCTTGACGGCGAAGAAATACGGGGTGCTCGCATTCAGGTTGCGGACTTCCATGGCTTCGGAGGTTCCCGCCGGCCCGGGAGCCGGTTCGTTGCCGGCGCGGGTCGCGGTCGCCCAGTTGGTGCCGTCGATCACCACGGTCGAATAACGAACCTCGTAGGAGTTCGCGGTCCCCACCGCGCCGTCGTCACCCGTCGCCGTCCAGGTCAGCCCCATCGTGTTGGAGCTCGGATCAGTCGTCGCCAGGTTGTCGATCATTCCCGGAGGGGTCGTGTCGGGCTCGGCGATGGCGAAGAAGATGTTGAGACGGCCATTGCTGACGCACTTCCCGGCCATGGCCGGAATGTGATCGACGGAGCTCAGGAGGATGTTCTTCACCTGGGCCACGGGGATGCCGGGGACGCTGACCGACAGGGCCAGCGCGTAGGCGCCCGCCACATGAGGCGTGGCCATCGACGTCCCTGAATTCAGGCCGTACTGGTTCCCGGGAAGGGTGCTGAGGATATCCACGCCCGGGGCGGCCAGATCGACCGAGACGGCGCCCCAGTTGGAGAACGACGCAAGCAGGTCGTTCCTGTCGGTGGCCGCGACCGAGATGATGTTGGCGAGGTCATAGGCCGCGGGGTAGGCCGGGCTCGTGTCGCTGTTGGCGCCGTTGTTCCCCGCGGCGGCCACGAACGCGATGTTCGCGGCGCCGGCGGCGGCGATGGCGTCATACAGGGCCTGGGAGAAACTGCCGCCGCCCCACGAGTTGCTCGTGAGCCTGACGCCCATCATCGTGGTGTACTGGACCGACAGGATCGCGTTGGCCGTCGTTCCGGAGCCGCTGGAATCCAGGAACTTGACCCCCATGATCTTGACGTTCCAGTTGACGCCCGTGACGCCGATGCCGTTGTTCCCCACGCCGCCGATGGTTCCGGAGACGTGGGTGCCGTGGCCGTAGTCGTCGAACGGGTCGCCGTCGTTGTTGACGAAGTCCCAGCCGTGGATGTCGTCCACGAAGCCGTTCCCGTCATCGTCGATGCTGTTCCCGGGAATCTCGCCGGGGTTCGTCCAGATATTCGCCGCCAGGTCGGGGTGGTTGTAATCGATGCCGGTGTCAATGACCGCGAGCAGGACGCTGGAGCTCCCCGTCGAGACATTCCATGCGGTGTCCGCGTCGATGTCGGCGTCGATCGTCCCGCCCGACTGCCCCGTGTTGTTCATCCCCCATAGCTCGGGATAACGTGGGTCGTTCGGCGTAACGTCCGCGTGCAGTATGTAGTTCGGCTCCGCGTACTGGACCGAGGGGTCGGCCTTCAGCCGCGAGACGGCCTGGAGCACGTCGACGTTCGGACCGAGGCGCCAATGCACGGCGCTCGAGTCGAACGTTCGCAGCTCGGTCGCGCCCAGTTCTCCGACCAATCGGACTCTGTCGGTCGCAACGGCCGAAGTTTTGAATTTCAAGAGCACTTCGCCGGGGACGAAGGAAGGACTGGGCGGCGGACCGCCCAGCATTCCGCCGACGATCGGCAGGGCGACGAGCATGAACAGCGACACGAAGACGGCAAGACGGAACTTAGTCATTGGACCTCCCCAATAGGCGGAGCGGCGCCCGAGACGGGGCCGCTCTCCGTTCTCGATCTGGCGATGGCGTAATTGGCTTTCGCAACTTCCCCCGGCACCGTGCACTCAACCGTAGGACCGCTTCGCGACCGACGAACGAGAGTTGCCTCGGGGGGGGAGGCGGAAGAAAACCTCTCGGGATCGAACGGTCTCAGAAACGTTGTCCCACTTACCGGTCAGCTTCGAGTCCGTGGACTCGAGACACCCTGCTGAAGTCCACCTGTGTACGTCGACCAGCGCGGCGAGTCAACGAATGACTGTTCCGATTTCCGCCAAGTTCGATCAGTTGAGTCTAGATCGGCGGCCGCCTCTCCGTTACTTCGCAAGCGCACGAATTCTCGGGTTCATCGGGAAGGATCGAGCGGGCGTGATCCGCGATACCCTATCGTTATCTTTTGCTGTGGGCGGGGAGGGAGACGACGGTGGTCGCAAAAAGATCTGATCGGACCGGTTCGGCACACACCGTGGGCGGCCTCGCGATCCTGGCGTTCTTTTTTTCCGGCGTCGCGGCGCAAGCACCCGCGGTGAAGCCGGACCCCGTCAAAGCGACCGGCCTGTTTCCCATCGCCTCTCAAACGTCGCTCGTGATCCGGGGAGTTCCAGGCCAGATCGTCGTCACGACGAAACCCGCGCGGGAGCTGCACTTCACCAGCCGGGCCAAGGACAAGTCCGGTAGCGAGCGCCCCATCGCGGTCGCATTCGGTGAGACGACGGTGACGATGTCCTCCCCACCCGGCGACACGCTTCCCGACGGCATCCTTCGCGTGGAGGCGCCGGCGTCGTTTTCCGTGCGCGTCGAGGCGCAGGGCGGCACGGTCGTGGTGGATGGGTTCGCGGGCGCGGTCGGGATCGTGGGGAAGGGGACCGTGGTGCGCGCGCAGGCGCTCACGGGGCCGCTCGATGCCGGCCTTGAAGGCGGCTCGTTGAGTCTCACCAACCTCGGCGGCGGCCTCAACCTCAACAGCCGGGACGCGACGTTCAGGGTGCAGGGTCTTGCCGGCGCGTGCCGTCTCGAGGCCCGAGGCGGCTCGGGGGAGTTGACGGGACTCGCGGCCGGAGGTGACCTTCGCTTGTCGGAGTCCGCGCTGCGCCTGACCGGAGGGAAAGGCGACCTGACGGTCACCTCCGACGCCGCGGTTGAATTCTCGAACATGACCGCGTCGATGCGCTTCGAGATGGACGGCGGGTCGCTGCACGGCAAGGGGAATCAAGGATCGGTCAGGGTTCGGGCGCGGCGCACCGAGGTCAAGCTCGAGGGGATCACGGGGGAGCTCGATCTCGACACGACCGGCAGTGGCGTTGTCGTCTCGCGCAACACGGGCCCCGTGACCGCCGTCGTCTTCGGCGGCGACGCGCAGCTACTCGAGCTCCAAGGCGCCGTGCGGCTCGACATCGGGGGGGGGAACGCCGACGTCGCGTGGGCCGCGATCGCGGGCGACAAGGACAGCCTCCTGAAGAGCAACAACGGTGACATCACCGTCCGTTTCCCCGCGAACGCGTCCTGCCGCGTGACCGCCAAGTCGAGCTCCGGCCGCATCACGAGCGACATCCCGACGATCAAGGTGCCGGCGGATGCAACCGAAGCTCAAGGCGCGCTCGGGCAGGGCCAGCGGCCGCAGATCGAGATCGAGGCGGAGGGGAACATCCACCTATCGACCGGCGCGAAATCTCCGGCGGCGGCTTCTTAGAAGACGGAGGGCACGCAATGGCGACGAGCGACGAGCTACAGAAAGCACACGAAGCAAAACTGGACGAGGTGCTGCGCGCGATCGGCGGCAAAAGCCGGGAAAGCGACTGGGCGCTGGTCCGCGCCCTCATCCACAAGGCCGTGCATTTCAACGCCGACCGGAAGGCCGGTGAATTCTGCGCCATTGCGACCTTCCTCGCCGAACAGACCGGGCATGCCCATCGCCTGCTCCACGGTGGAGACAAGGCGACCACGCCGCACGACGACTTCATGCACTGAAGCGGTGGAGCCGTTCATCTTTCAACGGACGCCGGGACATCCCCTTCGGTGAGAAGCCGTCGAGGTAGGCCTCGCAGTCGGCCTTGAGATCGCGGTAGTCGCCCCGTTTGTAGAGGTCTCGTAGAACATCGTCGGCGATTCCCCCAATGAAGTTGGCCATCCAGCTCAGCTGACCGTTATCCACGTGCGGACCTCGCCTCCCGTCCTGAGTGTGCAGGAGTTCAGTCGAGTTACCGCCGGGACACTCGGGGAATGCCCACGGTGACGGGAGGGCGGGCTAACGGGCCGGGCGTCCGACAGCTTCCTAGATCGCCTCGATCGCCCTTCGCAGCTTGTCGCTCGCTTCCGCGGCCACCGCGTTCAGGTCCTTGTCGGGAAACATCTCGACCATCGCGTAAGGCTCGATCGCCTCGACGCGGACGGCGTTCCCCTCCTGGCGAACGACGACGTTGCACGGGAGCAGCAAGCCGATCCGAGGCTCGATCGTGAGCGCCTTGTGGGCGATCGACGGGTTGCAGGCGCCCAGGATGACGTTCTGCTCGACGTCGACGTCGAGCTTTTCCTTCATCGTCGCCTTCACGTCGATACGGGTCAGGACGCCGAACCCCTGCTCTTTGAGCGCCGCCTCGGTGCGCGCGACGACCGCGTCGAACGCGCCGGACACCGTGCGACCGATCCCGACGTCGTGCTTGGGAAGTTGTCTCTCCATGTCACGCCTCCTTGACCCCGCAGGACCGGAGAATCGACATCATCGGGCACCAGCCGGTGAGCGCCGACTGGAAGAGATTCGCCCCCACGAACGCGGTGAACAGGAAAAACCACGGGCTCACGAACACCCCGAGGGTGACGGACAACATGACGAAGGCACCCGCGATCAGACGAAGCCACGAATGGACATTCATGATGACTCCCTCGTCCGCGCGTAGGCGGACAAAATGTCTCTCTTGAAATTCTCGGGAAGCTCGGGGGCTTCCATCGACGCGACGTGCGCGACCGCCCGCCGCAAGGATTCGAGGAATTCCCGGCAACCCTCACAGTCGGCCATGTGATCCTCGACGTCCGCGCAGGCTCCCCGTTCGAGCTCGCCGTCCAGATACTCGGACAGCTTGGCAAACAGCGCGACACATTCGGGGGCACCGTGAGCGTGCCGGCCGCTCATGCGCGCCCGTTCGCGCGGCGATCCGCTGCGTACGACTCTTCGAGAGTCTTGCGGATCATCAGGCGGGCGCGGTGGAGACGCATCTTCACCGCCGAGATCTCGAGCCCGAGTGCGGCGGCGACCTCCTGCGTTTTCAGCTGCTCCATGTCCCTCATGACCAGTACGATGCGATAGGCGGCCGGAAGGTCACCGATCGCTTTCTGAACGCGCGCCTTGGTTTCGGCGCGAACGGCATCGTCGTACGGAAGAGAGGCCGGATCGGGGATCTGGACGCGGGCATCGTCCCCCGGGCCGGGCAGGAGCTCCTCCAGGGAGATCTCGCGCTCCGGCTCGAACTTCCCCTTGCGCCGCTTCATCAGGCACGCGTTCGCCGCGACGCGGTAGAGCCACGAGGTCATCGCCTCGGCGTGCTCGAGATCGCGCAAGGACCGGTAGGCCTGGAGCAGCGTGTCCTGGAGGACGTCTCTCGCATCTTCCCGCTCGCCGCAGAACTTCATCCCAAAGGCGTAGATCGGGCCCGCGAAACGCGCGACGAACTCGTCGAAGGCGCCGGGCAGGTCCGCACGAATTCGGGAGAGAAGCGCGGCGCTATCGGAGTGTTCGTCCATGCACGGGAGGGTAGCATCCAACTTGGTGACCTTTTCGAATCGGTCGCATCTCACCCCACGAGGGTGGCGCATCCTCGGGAGAACGCATGACTCACAACCCCAACGTGTCCATCCTTCGGCTCGCGGTGATCGGATTCGCGCTCACGGCGGCGACGTTTTCTCGGACGATCGCGGAGACCCTATTGACCCCCGACACGGCCGCCGCGATCGCCGCGGAGCGCCACCCTCTCGTCAGGGCCGCGGCCAGGGAGGCCGACGGCGCCAAGGCCGACCGCACGTTGGCGCGTTCCGGCTGGCTGCCACGGCTCGATTTGACGGAAGACTACGCGCGCTCCACGAACCCCGTGTTCGTGTTCGCGTCGAAGCTGAGCCAGGAGCGCTTCACCGAGCAGGACTTCGCGCTCGGCGCGCTGAACTCACCCGATCCGTACACGAACGCCGCCACGAAGGTCAGCCTTCGGCAAAACGTCTGGGACGGCGGACGAGCCACGGCGGCCCAACGCGCCGCGAAGCTGGGCGCCGCCGCGGCCGGTTCGGCCCTGTCCCGCACGCGCGACGAGATCGCCTTCGACGCGCAACGCTCGTTCTGGGACGCGGTGCTGTCCGACGAGATGGTCGCGGCCGTTCGCGACGCCGAGAAGGCGGCCGCCGCGAACGCCGATCTGGCCGGCAAGCTCGTCGACGAAGGCATCGCGGTGCCGTCGGACCGGATGCAGGCCGACGTGCGGCTGGGCGAGGTTCGCGCGATGCGCGTGCGCGCCGAGCAGAGCGCGATCGTAGCAGCCGCCGCCCTGCGCCGTGCACTCGCCGCGACGGACGCGGAGGAGTTTACGCTGGTCGCGCCCGAGGTCAACCCGGACGAGCCACAACCGGCAGGAGACGACCCGAGCGCAACGGTCACCGAAGCGCTGACCTCCCGACAAGATCTGCGCGCGTTCGATGCGCGCATCGGCCAGGCGCGTGAAGGGGAGTCGCTCGCGCTTTCGGGCCGCCTCCCCCAGATCGGCCTCGGCGCGCAGTACGAGTGGGACGGATCGCAGCCGTTCGACCCGAGCGGAAACAACTGGACCGTCGGCGTCTTCGTGCGCATTCCGCTCTACGACGGTTGCGAAGGGCTCGCCCGCCGCGAGCGCGCCCGCGCCGATCGCGCCCGCCTCGAAGCGATGCGCGAAGCCTATGCTTCCGGGGTCGACCTCGAGATCCGCGGGGCGGCAGCGGATCGCACGTCGGCGGCCGAACGGTTGCGCATGGCGGCAAGCAACGCAGCGCTCTCGCTCGAGGTGCTGCGCATCGTGCGCGAGCGTTACGGCGAGGGGCTTGCGACGATCGTGGAGCTCCTCGGCGCCGAGGCGGCCACGACCCAAGCCCGCGCCTCGAAGGCCCAGGCGTCGCGGGACCTCGCCGTCTCGCGCCTCGCCTTCGAACTCGCGGCCGGCCGGCCGCTCGTCCCACCGTCCTCCGAAGTCGCCGAGAAGGAGTGACCGCATGAATCGCACTCGCGTCCGGATTTCTCTCGTCGTGCTCGCGGCATCTGCTTCGCTGTCCCTCTCCTGCGGCGCGCCCCGCGGCGAGGCTCGGCCCGAGGCCGCGCCTCCCCTTTCGGTCGGGGTCGAAACGACGGCTTCGGTGCCGTCCTTGGGCGGGCTCGAAGCGATCGGGAGCGTCGAGGCCGCGCGACGGGCAGCCCCCGGCACGATCCTCGCCGGGCGTGTGACGAGAATCGTGAAGCGCGAAGGGCAGCGGGTGCGGCGGGGGGAAACGCTCGCCTACGTTGAGAGCGGCGACGTCGCGGCGCGCGTGGCCCAGGCCGAGGCCGCGGTGGTCGGCGCGCAGGCGGCGGAGACCAACGCGCGCTTGATGCGCGAGCGTCTGGAGCGGCTCGTGGCAAAGCAGGCCGCCTCTCCCAAGAATCTGGAAGACGCCGTCGCCGGTTACGACGCGGCGCGCGCCAACCTCCATGCCGCCGAGGAAGGCGTGCGGGCGGCCCGCGTGATGCTGGGTTACGGCGAGGTGAAGGCTCCGTTTGACGGCGTGGTCGAGCAACGGCTGGTCGAAGAAGGCGACACCGCCTCCCCCGGCATGCCGATGTTCATCGTCGTCGATACCGCGCGCATGAAGATCGAAGCGGCGCTCCCCGAATCGTCGGCGCGCGGGCTCGCGCCCGGAATCGCGGTCGCGGTGGTCGTGGATGGGACGGATGGAGCCTCGCGTGAGGCCACGCTCGCCGAGATCCTCCCGGCCTCCGATCCCGCCACCCGCACCGTCACGGCGCGGATTCTGCTCGACAACGCCGACGGCGCGCTGCGCCCGGGGATGTTCGCGCGGGTGCGGTTTCCAGGGGACGGCCCGGCGGCCGTGTTCATTCCCGCAACCGCGATCGTGCGCCGCGGCCCGTTGACCGGGGTCTTCGTCGTCGATGAGAACGTCGCGCACCTCAGGTGGATCACCCTCGGCGGCTCCCTCGACGAGCGCGTGGAGGCGGCCAGCGGGCTCGCCGCAGGAGAGCGGATCGTGACGGCGCCCGCCGCGGAACTGGCCGACGGCCGCCGGGTCGAGATCGCGCGATGAATCGCGTCGGGATCTCGGGGCACATCGCGGCCGCGTTCCTGGAGAGCAAGTTGACGCCTTTGCTTGTGATCGCGGCCCTCGCGTTGGGGGCCCTCGCGGTCGTGGCCACCCCGCGCGAGGAGGAGCCGCAGATCGTCGTCCCGATGATCGACGTATTCGCCGGCTGGCCGGGGTCTTCCTCTGCTGACGTCGAGCGACTGGTGACGGTGCCGCTCGAACGGGCGGTGCGCGAGATTCCCGAGGTCGAATATGTGTACGCGACCTCGCGCCCTTCGGGGGCGATGCTCGTCGTGCGCTTTTTCGTCGGAGCCGACCCCGAGCGCGCCATCGTCAACGTGCGCTCGAAAATCGAAACGGCGCGGAGTCAGCTTCCCGAGGGAGCGCAGGTTCTGTCGATCGTCCCCCGGTCCATCGACGACGTGCCGATCCTCGCCGTGACCCTCTCGTCGGGGCGGTACGACACGATGGCGCTGCGCCGCATGGCGGCCGAGCTCGAAGAGGCCGTTCGCGCGGTGCCCCACGTGGCGACGACTACGCTTCTGGGCGGCGCCCGGCGCGAGATTCGCGTCGAGCTCGACGCGCAGGCGTTGGCAGGCCGCGGGCTTTCGCCCGCCCTCGTCGCCCGGACGCTCTCGTCCGCGGGGATCGCCATGCCGTCCGGGAGCTTCGCGGCGCGCGGCGAGGAGACCCTCGTCGAATCGGGCGACCAGCTGCGCACGGCCTTGGACGTCGGGGCGCTCGTGATCGCGGCGCGAGATGGCGCGCCGGTCAGGATTCGCGACGTCGCGCGCGTGGTGGATGGCCCCGAAGAGCCGCGCGACTACGTTTTCCACGCGCGTCCCTCGCGCCCGACCGAGCCCGCGGTGACGCTGGCCATCGCCAAGACGCGAGGCGCCAACGCGACGATCGTCGCGCACGCGGTCCTCGACAAGATCGCCTCGTCTCGCCCCCACCTGCTCCCGGCCGACGTGACGCTCACGGTCACCCGGGACTACGGAGACACCGCCGAGGAGAAGTCCAACGAGCTGATGCAACACCTTCTCTTGGCGACGATCTCGGTGACCCTGCTCGTCGCCCTGGCGCTCGGCGGCCGCGCCGCGCTGATCGTCGGCGTGGCCGTCCCGGTGACTCTTGCGTTGACGTTGCTCGTCTACTACCTCTTCGGCTACACGTTGAACCGGGTCACGCTGTTCGCGCTGATCTTCTCGATCGGTATCCTGGTGGATGACGCGATCGTCGTCGTCGAGAACATCCACCGGCGTCTCGTCGGGCACGACGTGCCGCGTCACGCGGCGATCGCTGCCGTGGACGAGGTCGGCAACCCCACGATTCTCGCGACCTTCACCGTCATCGCGGCCATCTTGCCGATGGCGTTCGTCTCCGGGCTGATGGGGCCGTACATGCGGCCGATCCCGGTGGGCGCCTCGTTCGCGATGCTGATCTCGCTCGGCGTGGCTCTCGTCGTCACGCCGTGGCTCGCGCTCAAGTTGCTCGCGCACGCGCCGCACCCCAAGGGCCCGGAGGGCGGCGCCGAGGACCGGATCGAGCGCTTTTACCGAAGGATGATGAAGCCGCTGCTGGCGAGGCCGAAGCTGCGCTTCGGCGTGCTGGCCGGGGTTGCCGTGCTTCTTGCCGCGTCGATCGCCCTCGTACCGTTGAAGCTCGTCACCGTGAAGATGCTCCCCTTCGACAACAAGAGCGAACTGCAGGTCATCGTGGACGCCCCGGAGGGGACCACGCTGGAAGCGACTCTCGCCGCCGCGCGCGCCATCGCCGACGCGCTCGCGGCCGAGCCGGAGGTGCGGAACATCCAGGTCTATGCGGGGACTTCCGCGCCGTTCAACTTCAACGGCCTCGTGCGTCACTATTTCCTGCGCACCGGCCCCAACGTCGCGGACCTCCAGGTCAACCTCGCCCCTCGAGGGGAACGGAAAGCGTCGAGTCACGCGATCGCGCTGCGGGTGCGCCCCGTCGCCGCGGCGATCGCCAAGCGGCACGGCGTGCGCGTCAAGATCGCGGAGATCCCGCCTGGTCCTCCGGTGCTGTCGACCCTCGTCGCGGAGGTCTACGGAGACGATGCGGACGCCCGGACCGAAGCCGCCCGGCGGGTGCTTGGCGTGTTCGATCGGACCGACGGCGTCGTGGACACCGACTGGTACGTGGAGGACCCCCAGCCGAAGGCGCGCTTCGTCGTGGACCGCGCCAAGGCGGCGCTTTCGGGCGTCGACGAAACGCAGATCGCGGCGACGTTGCGCCTCGCGGTGGCCGGTCTCCGCCCCGCGGTCGCCCACCCCGCCGCCGAGCGCGGGCCGGTGCCCGTGGCTCTGACGCTGCCGAAAGCCTCCCGCACGAGCCTCGATACTCTCGGCGAACTGCGTCTTACGTCGGCTTCCGGCGCGGTCGTTCCCCTCTCCGAGCTCGCGCGCGTCGATCGGACGCCTCAGGCCCCGTTCCTCTATCGTAAGAACGGGCGAGCGGTGACCTACGTGGTGGGCGACGTGGCGGGGCGGGAGGAATCGCCCGTCTACGCGATCCTCAAGATGAACGACGCGGTGCGCGAGGCGGGAGGGCCGGGCGGGGTCGTGTGGGACGGCGAATGGAGGGTGACCGTCGACGTTTTTCGCGACCTCGGGATCGCCTTCGGCGCGGTCCTGATCCTGATCTACGTTTTGGTTGTCGCGTGGTTCCGGTCGTTCGTCACGCCTCTTCTCATCATGGCCCCGATCCCGTTGACGCTCGTCGGCATCCTCCCCGGCCACGCGGTGACGGGGATCTTCTTCACCGCGACGTCGATGATCGGGATGATCGCGCTCGCCGGGATCATCGTCCGCAACTCCATCCTTCTCGTCGATTTCATCGAAGCGGAACTGTCTCGCGGCGCGAGCCTCGAGGAAGCGGTGCTCTCCGCGGGGGCGATTCGCTTCCGGCCGATCGCGTTGACGGCGGCGGCCGTCATCGTCGGCGGCCTGGTGATGGTGTTGGACCCGATCTTCCAGGGCTTAGCGATTGCCTTGATGACGGGCGTGTTCGCCTCGACGGCGTTGACGCTGATCGTGATCCCGCTGCTCTACTACGCTACTTCCAGGGCGGCGGCATCGCGGGGCTGATCTTGTTGGATTCCATCCACGCGTCCATCACCTCGTGCAGGCGCTCGGATCGGAAGAGGAACCACCGGGCGCGCACATCGGCGTGTTGTCGCAGCTCGTCTTTGAACTTCTGGGGCGGGCCCACGGCGACGAGGTCGGAGAGGGTCTCTTTCAGCTCCGCGGCGATCGCGTCGTCGCCCTCGATGAACTCGTCCATCCAGTCGATCTCGTCGTCGTCGGTGAACGAGACGACGTAAAGGCGCGTGGTCTCGCCGCGCGGTGCGGCTTCGTCAGGGACAGCGTCGTCCATTTCGGCGTCTTCGTCGAAGTGAGCGTCTTCGCCCTCGCCATCGAGGATGACCTGCCCGGTCACGAGATCGACGTAATACGTGAGGTCTTCGTTCCGGTTTTCGAACGCGGCCTCGAGCTCGTCCCAATCGATTTGGAGTGGCTTGTGCTTCATGCCGCACGGAATGTAACGCCGTCCCCCTATGGGAATCAAGCCGGATACAATCCCCGCCGGAGGAACACATGGTCGGTTTCGACGATTTGTACCGGCAGGGCGGCGCGGTGACGTGGCAGGCGGGCAAGGAAGACGTGGTCCACCAGGTGGTCGAGCTCTTGCTGGGGCTCGGGCCGGGCGGCCGGGTCCTCGACTTCGGGTGCGGCACCGGATGGACGGCCCCGATCTTGACCGCGAGCGGCGCCCGGTACCTGGGGATCGATCCGTCCGCCGAGGGGATCGCGCAGGCCGGGAGGCGTTCTCTAGGGGTCCCGCGGACGCGCTTCCACCGCATCGAGATGGGCCAGTCGCTGACCGACGCGCTCCACGGGGCGAAATTCACCCACGTTTTCGCGCTGGACGCGCTGTACTTCGTGCCCAATCTCGAATCCACGCTTCAGGCGCTTTGTGACGCCCTGGAGCCCGAGGGGATGCTCTGCTCGATTGCGCATCTCTACCGCGAGAGCCGGGTGGCCGACAGCCTGATCGACGACGTCACGAGGGAGCACGGCTACCCGCAGTTCCTCTCGGGGGTGCAGTGGCAGTTGTTGCTGGCCCGCTCAGGTTTCAGGGACGTGAGGCGCTACCGCTTCTACGACCGGCGCCCGTTCAACCCCGCCGCGTTTCTGGGGCAACCCCCCGTCGCGATCGCGCTGGCCCGTGAGCTCTACGAGCGCGAGGGCGCCCTCGTCGTGACGGCGCTGAAATAGGGGACTCCCCTTTTTCTTCCAAAGCTCCCCGGATACCGCTTTGTTGCGAAAAAGGGGAGTGTCCCCTATTTCGGCTACACCACGACTCGCGGCAGACTCGGGTGGATCCGCGCGACGATTTCGTAGGCGATGGTCCCGCGCCAGGCGGCAAGCTGCTCGGCGGTGATGCGCTCGTCCCCCTGCCGGCCGAGTAGCGTCACCTCGTCCTCGAGCGCGGCCCCGGGGATGTCGGTCACGTCGACCATGCACATGTTCATGCAAACGCGTCCGCGCACGGGGGCGCGCTTCCCCCGAACGAGCACGTGCGCGAGCCCCGACAGCTCGCGATCGTAGCCCTCGTAGTAGCCGACCGGGAGCACCGCGATCTTCGTCGTTCGCGTCGCGCGCCACGCGCAGCCATAGCCGACGTACTCCCCTTCGGGAACCTGTTTCACCTGCGCGATGCGCGTCTTCCAGGTCATGACGGGTTTGAGGTCTAGCGAGGGCTTCCCGCGCTCGAGGCAGGAGACGAAAGTCTCTTTCGAGGGCCAAAGCCCGTAGAGCGAGATGCCGACGCGGGCCAAGTCGAGGTGCGTCCGGTTGAACAGGAGCACCGCCGCGGAACAGGCGTTGTGGCGGAGAAACGGCACGGGATGAAGCTTGGCGATCGCATCGCCGACGCGGGAGAACGCCGCCATCTGGGACTCCGCGAAGGCGTGGCTGGTCGTGTCTTCGATATTCGCGAAATGAGTCGTGACCCCGGCGAGCGTGAGGGCACGGGCACCACGCAGGCGCGCGACGAACGCCGGGACATCGCGCTCCAAGACGCCCTGGCGATGCGTGCCGGTCTCGATCTTGACGTGAACGCCCACGGTCGCCCCGCGCGCCGATGCGATCGCGTCCAGCCGATCGAGGGTTTCCAGGTTGTAGACGATGGGCTGGAGCGCACGTTCGACGACCTCCCCCAACCCGTCGAGCGGGACGTACCCCATCACGAGGATCGGAAGCGTGAGCCCCGCGTCCCTCAGCGCGACCCCTTCGTCGACGTTGTTGACGCACAGCCAATCCGCCGAAGCGTCCGCCGCAACCCGCGCGACCTCGATCATCCCGTGGCCGTAGGCGTTCGACTTGACGACGGCGCCGAAACGGGGCCCCTGCCCAAGGCGTCGCTTGAACTCGGCGATGTTGTTCCGGAGCGCGCCCGCGTCGATCTCGACCCAGTTCAGCACGCGCGCTCCTACCAAAGGACGTACGCGCCGTCGCGGATCACCACGATTCGGCGGCCGGAGGCCTGGACGAGCTCGGCACTGGCGACCGAGATCGGGCTTCCCTTCGCGTAGACGATGTCCTGGTGGACGACGTGCGAGGGGGAGCGGAACTCCGCCAGGCCGACCTTTCCGCCGAGGTGGTCGCTGCGGCCGTAGGCCCAGTGGAAGCCGGCTTTCTCGTCCTCGAGGACGTTGCCGGTCACCTTGGCGTCGTCGTTGCACCCGAAGGCCACCTCGGCGACGTTTCCGCGCACGGGATCGGCGCGAAAGAAGCTCCGGTAGCGTTCGGCGACGGCGCCACCCCCGATCACCTCCACGATGCGGTTCGCTTCGACGCGGAAGACGACCGTTTGACCGTCCTCGTGGACGGGAAGCTCGCCCTGCGTGCGCGATGGATCGCCCTCGATCTCACCCTCGTAGGGCACCTCGAAGGTCTCGCCGCTCGGCAGGTTGATCACCGGGATGTCGTCGTTCTTGTCGCGGTGCAGATAGCCGTCATCGGCCTCGCAGACGCGGTGCCGGAGGTCGAAGAGGCAGCGGTGGCCGGTCGAGAACAGGACCTCAGCGCGATCGGCCTCGAGGAACGCTTCTTTCAAGACGCGGCAGCGCCGCGCCACTTCCGTGTAGTCGGCCGCCAGGGAGGTCTCTTCCATCCACTTCTGGACCCCGGGCATGCTCGCCGCGCGGAACACGTGGGCGCCGGGTCGGCGCTTGCAGAGGTCGCAGAGCGCCGCCGTCATGGAGAACTCGGTCAGAGCGAGCAGGAGGCTCGTTCCGTCGAGAACGGCGGCCATGGGGATCGTGCATTCCGCCGCCTCGCCCTCGACGGGAAAGTCCGCGCCGCTCCGGCCAGTCGTGGGGAAGCTGACGAGGGGCATCGTCTCGAAGCCGATTTCGGCTCCGAGGCGCGCCAGGCCGGAACGCCACGTCGCGGCCATCGCGCGGCGCTCTCGCCACGCGTCGTTGTCGGGCACTCCCGGAATCGGCCTGTCCACGACGACCGCGACGCGCTCGCCGGCCACCGGATCGAAGACATCGACGAGGAACTTCTCCAGATCGAAGGCCTGGCTCATAAGGACCTCAGGTTGGCTCGGGCAGTCTACAATGACGGCCTCTTGGGAGGCTCGTATGGAGACCTGGCTGATCACAGGCGGGGCCGGATTCATCGGATGCAACTTCGTGCGTCTCATTCTTCGCGAAACCAACGCTCGCGTCGTCATCCTCGACAAGTTGACCTACGCCGGCAGCCTCGACAGTCTCGGCGAGGTGCTGGCGGACGCTCGCGTCACGTTCATCGCCGGGGACATCGCTGACCCCGCCGCCGTCGAGGCGGTGTTCCGCGATCACAGCCCCACGGCGGTCGTGAACTTCGCCGCGGAGAGTCACGTGGACCGCTCGATCGACGGCCCGCGCAATTTCGTGACCACCAACACCGTCGGTGCCTTCGAGCTGCTCGACGCCTCGCGCCGCTTCGTCGCGACCCTGAGTGCCGAGGCCGCAAGCGCGTTCCGCTTTCTCCAGGTCTCGACCGACGAGGTTTACGGCGCGCTCGGCGACACCGGATCGTTCTTGGAGACGACGCCGTACGCTCCCAACTCACCGTACGCCGCGTCGAAAGCGGGTGCCGATCATCTCGCGCGGGCCTACTACGAGACCTACGGGCTGCCGACGCTGATCACCAACTGCAGCAACAACTACGGGCCGTACCAATTCCCGGAGAAGTTGATTCCTCTGACGATTCTGAACGCCGTCGAGGCGAGACCGATCCCGATCTACGGCGACGGCCTCTACGTCCGCGATTGGCTTCACGTGGACGATCATGGTCGAGCGCTTCTCGCCGTCCTGACACGGGGACGTCCCGGCCAGACGTACAACATCGGTGGAGACAACGAGCGCACCAATCTCGTTCTGGTCGATCTCATCTGTGCCTCGATCGAGTCGCTCATGCCGGCGGCCACAAACGACGCGCTGCGCCGCGGCGGCAAGACGGCCTATCGCGAGCTTCGCGTGCACGTCCCCGATCGCCTCGGCCACGACCGCCGGTACGCGGTCAACGCGTCGAAGATCAGGGCCGAGCTGGGCTGGGCGCCGTCTTGCGGCTTCGAAGCGGGCGTGCGCGAAACGGTGCGCTGGTATCTCGAAAACCGCGCATGGGCCGACGCCGTGCAACTCAAGGCGCGATACGAGCGCGAACGACTCGGCATCGGCGCCAACCCGAGCAAAGCATGAAGGGGATCGTTCTGGCCGGCGGGGCGGGCACGCGGCTCCATCCGGTCACGCGAGCGGTGAGCAAGCAACTCCTCCCGGTGTACGACAAGCCGATGGTGTACTACCCGCTCTCCGCGCTCATGCTCGCGGGGATCCGGGACATCCTCATCATCACGACGCCCGAGGATCGCCCGTCGTTCGAGAGACTGCTCGAGGACGGCTCGTGGCTCGGGATTCGGATCGCCTACGCGGAGCAGCCGCGACCCGAAGGGCTGGCCCAGGCGTTTCTGATCGGCCGAGCGTTCGTCGGGCGCGACCGTGTCGCGTTAGCGCTCGGCGACAACATCTTCTACGGGCAGGGGTTCGCGAACCTCTTACAGCGTGCCGAAGCGCGGGAGTCCGGGGCAACGGTGTTCGCCTACCGCGTGCGCGATCCGGAGCGCTACGGCGTCGTCACCTTTGACGCCTCGGGGCGCGCGATCGCGATCGAGGAAAAGCCCGCCGCGCCGCGGTCCGACTATGCCGTCACGGGCCTCTACTTTTACGACAACCGGGTGCTCGACATCGCGGCGTCCTTGAAGCCCTCGCCGCGCGGCGAGCTCGAGATCACCGACGTCAACTTGGCCTACCTGCGCCTGGGCGACCTGCACGTCGAGGTCCTGACGCGGGGGTTCGCGTGGCTGGATACCGGAACGCACGATTCGCTCCTCCAGGCGTCGAATTTCATCCAGACTCTCCAGGACCGGCAGGGCTTGCGGGTCGCGTGCCTCGAGGAGATCGCCTACAAGATGGGGTTCCTCGATCGAGGCGCCGTGTCCCGCCTCGCGGATCGGATGGGCAAGAACAGCTACGCCGACTACCTGCGCCGCGTGCTGGACGAGGACGGCGCCTGAAACCCCGCAACGGACTCCTCGCGGTCGTCTTCATCCTTCTCACGCTCGTGTGGGGCACAACCTGGGCGGCGATCCGCGTCGGCCTCGACGGTATGCCGCCATTCACCAGCGTCGCGTGGCGCTTCGCGATCGCGACCGCGATCCTCCTCGCGATCGCCAAGGCGATGAAGGTCCGCCTGGGGGCGGAGCCCCACGAGAAGACGCTCTGGCTGGTCAATGGCGCTCTTTTCTTTTCCGTGTCGTACGGCGTCGTCTACTGGAGCGAGCAGTACGTTCCGTCGGGGTTGGCGTCGATCCTCTTCGCGACGTTTCCGCTCCTGGTCACGCTCTTCGCGCATCTGCTTCTCCCGGGCGAGCCCCTGCGGTTCCGTGCCGGACTGGGCGCCCTCATCGCCTTTTGCGGAGTCGTCGTCATCTTCTCGGAAGACCTCGTGAAGATCGGCGGACCGAAGACCAAGCTCGCAGCAGCGGTGCTTCTACTCTCGCCGCTGGTTTCGGCGCTCTCGAGCGTGTCCATCAAGAAGTGGGGGGCGAGGATCCATCCGATCTCCCTCGCCGCCATGCCGATGGCGATCGCAACCGTCGTGATGACAGCGATGGCGCTGCTGTTCGAGCGCCACCGCCCCGTCGTGTGGACACGCGCTTCGATCGGCGCGCTGGCCTACCTCTCCGTGTTCGGCTCCGCGATGACCTTCACGCTGTACTACTGGCTTTTGCGGCACGTTCGCGCCAGCCACGTCGCGTTGATCGCCTACGCGACGCCGATCATCGCCGTCGCCACAGGCGTGCTGTTCCTGAACGAACCCCTCACCTCACGCATGGTGCTCGGAGGGGCGCTCGTGATCGCCGGCGTTGCCTTTACGGCGAAATCGCGCTACTGAATCTCTTCGGGCCCGGGCACGACGTTCTGATCGCGCTCTCCCGGGACGAGGTAGAGCTTCGGGGGCGGCACGGCCGTTCGCTCGCGCATCCCGCGCAGGCGGGAGAGATGATCCTGGAAGACCTCGCCCAACTCCGCGATGTTCGTGTGCAGTCGCAGCAGCGATTCTCTGGCATCGTCGAGGCGCTCACGGATCGTCGAGTGGCGCTGGAACGCTTGGCTCAGGGCGGCGGTGTAGGGCTCGGAGCTGTCTTCGAGGTCGATGCCCCGGCCGAGAAACAGGGCGCGGACCTTTTCGACGAATGATGGCGAGGCCTCCGTTTCCGACGCGAGCCTCACGATCGACTCTTCGAGCGTGACCTTGCGCGACCTCATGGCGTCTCGCACCGTTTCCCCCTCGACGCACCCTGATGTACGGCGAATCGCCCGCCCGTCAAGCCCCGCCGGCGCTGTCGTGCGGATTCGAAACCCGGAAACTACCGCCATGCGCTCTAATGGCGTCTCATGGCCATCCCCGCCCTTCACGTCGCCGCTTCGGCCCCGGACCCGTCTTGATTGAACTTTGCGCTGCAAAGTAATTTGCTGTATGTTTTCCTGCGATGAACGCCAACCTCTCGCTCGTCCGCCTCATCGTTCCCGCTCTGCTCCTTGGCGCCCTGTCGGGGTGCTTCTTCGGAGGGCCGGACACCCCCTTGGGCCGCGCCGCCGGCGGAGGAGACCTTGCCGCGATGACCGCCCTTCTTGACCAGGGGGCCGACCCGAACGCGGTCGGCGCGCACGGAATGACTCCTCTGGCTTCGGCCGCTCGGAACGGGCGGGTCGAGGCGATCGGGCTGCTCTTGGCGCGCGGCGCCGACCCGCATCGGGGGTGCGGGGTCAACGGATGGACGCCACTCCTTCATGCGCTTCACAAGGACCAGCCGGCCGCAGCGGAGCGGTTGATCGCGACGTGCACCGCCCCCTCCGCCGAGCTGGACGATGCGCTCTTCATGGCCGCGGGTTACGCCCAGGTTGACGCGGTCGCCGCGCTGCTGAAGCGGGGCGCGGACCCGCGCAAGGACTTCGCCGACGGCGCGAACGCACTTTCGAACGCCGTCTCCGGCGCGTTCGACATCGACTTCAGCTACCGAGGTTGCGCCGCCCACACCGCCACGGTGCGCGCGCTTCTGGCCGTTCCCGACCTGAAGCTCCAAGGCGCCGCCGGCGCCGCCGCCCGACGCGCCGCCCTGCGTCGCGGCTGCACGGACATGGTGACGCTGCTCGACGGAAGTCAGGCCTCGCACGACACGGTCAGATGATGACCATCGTGCCGCCGCCCAGTCCATCGCGCAGGGCGTTCGGCGACGCGATCCGGTATTGGGAACCCCGCCGCCTCGCCTACAACCTCGTTCTCACCGCGGTTGCCGTCGGCTGGATCATGACGACCTGGCCGCATTTCCGCGACGCGCTGACGTGGCCGTCACTCGGCAAGCTGCTCGTCCTCGCCGGGATGGCCAACGTTTGCTACTGCGCCGCGTACCTCGTCGATATTCCGATGCAACTCTCCCGCTTTAGGTTTGGCCTCTGGCTCGCGGGAACGCTCTTCGCGGTCTTGATCGCGAACTACTGGATCGCGGATGAGATCTACCCGTACGTCCGCTGATTGGGGACAGGCACCGATTTGGGGACAGGCACCGATTTGGGGACAGGCACCGGACTCCGGACGGAGTCCGGTGCCTGTCCCCAAATCGGTGCCTGTCCCCAAATCGGTGCCTGTCCCCAAATCGGTGCCTGTCCCCAATCAGCGGACGTACGGAAATGCGCGGCCGAGCTTGCGCGCGATCCGGTCGGTGAGCCAGTGCGCGTCCCACCACTCGACGGGGCTCACCGGCAGGCCTTGCAGCAGGATCGCGAAGTGCAGGTGGTCGCCGGCGGCGAGCCCCGTGTCACCGGTGCGGCCCAGGATCTGGCCCCGCGTCACCGTCTGCCCCTCTTTCACGTCGATCGCCGAGAGGTGGCCGTAGAGCGACATCAGTCCGTAGCCATGATCGACGACGACCGCGTTCCCGTAGATGCCGAAGAACCGGGAGAGGACGACCACACCGTCGTTCGCCGCGGGAATCGGCGCGCGCGAGACGCCGGCCATATCGAGGCCGAGGTGGTCCTGCTGGTCGACCGCGCTGCCGCGGTAGACGTAGCTCCGCCGGTCGGCAAAGTGCGCCATCACCTTCGTCGAACCCATCGGCTGGAAGGGGCGGGTCCAGAGAAACCGCGGTTGCGAGCTCTTGGCGAGCGCGACGAGTTCCGCGTTGTCGGTCTTTCTTAGGTCGCGGTTGATCTGAAGGTAGTTCGCGAGGAGGTCTCCCTTGTCGGTCAGCTCGGGAGTTTGCGAGAGGATCGACGGCACGACCTTGCCGAGGAACGCATCGTCGAGCGGGATCGTGTCGCGGTGCAACGGGCGCGCGAAGAACTTGTCGATCATCGAAGTCGAGGCGCGGTTTCCCACCTCGTCCTCGGCGATCAGTTTCACCTGCGACGTCTCGCCCAGATCGTAGGGCACCGCGAACAGGGCGAAACGATCCTGCGGTCCGCCTCCCGGGAGCGGGAATCCGGGGAAGAACCATGCTCCCGCCTTGACCCCGTCCATCACGGACGTCTCGCCGACGCGATAGACGACGGCCTCGCAACCGCCCTGGCTGACGTAGGTGAACGACGACACGACCGCGATCGTGGGCGGCGTCAGGCGCACGGGGAGGACGAGCTCTTTGACCACGGGTTCGGGGTGCCGCAGCCAGCTCGAGGCGCGAGTCGCGGTGACGCGAATCGTCGCGGGGAGCTGCTTGAGGTTCTTCTGAACGTCCCGTCCGAGCTCGAACTTGATCGCGTCGCTGCCGGTCTTGCTCCCCCAAAAGGCCCACGGGCTGTCGGGCGTGTACGTCTTGGCGACGAGCGTCTCCGCACGGTCCCCCTGCACGAACTCGACTTTGACCCCGGTGAGCCCGCGGGTCGGCTCGGCGGCGGTCACCGTCACCGACGTGCGCGCGCCGATCGCCTTGGCCGAGGGCGTAATCGCGAGCTCGGGGGCGGGGCCGGCGCGAAAGGCGCCTCGCAGCGCGACGACGAGCCCGCCAACGAGGACGAGGACGAGCAGCACCCGCGGCATCAGGCCGCCTCCGGATCGACGCGCGCCGTAGGTCGGGCGCCGGGTCATCGCGACAACCCCGCGTCATTCAAGATCGTCTCCATCATGGGCACGTAGAACCTCCAGTAGAACGCCGTCTCCGACGGGGCCAGCTTGAGCCCTTCGACGAGATGGCGGAAAGCGAGGTAACCGGCCAACGGAACGGGACGCGGATCCATCGGATTGTCGGCGAAATCTCCGGCGAAGTACCAGGCCGCGCCACCACGCGGCGGGGCGCGGCGCGTCACCGCGGGGAACCGCTCGGGAAGTTCCCGGGCCTTCAGCCGTAGGCGCCCGGCGTCTTTCGTATGCCAGGTGAACGAAGCCAGACGCGTCGCTTCGGGCGTGTCCTCGACGATGTCGAACCAGTACGGGTACGGGACGCCGTCGGCCGCGCGCGCGAGATGCGGGTCGACGGGGCGCTCGCGCTCGATCGTCAGCCCGACGGTGTCGACCTCGAACCCCGCGCGGAGCACCTCGCAGTGCGCGTCGCCCTGCATGAGGACGTACCCCGGGCCTTCGAAGCGCCAGGGCTTCTTCCACTCGCGCTCGTAGTCGTTTCGCATCCACTGCGGAACCTCGCCGACGTCCCCGAGTCGCGAGAAATAACGGCCGATCCAACGGGTCCAGCGAACCCCGAGCGCGGCCTCGAGAGTCGTTCTGGCCGCCTCACCGGTGGGGCTTCCCAATGTATTGAACTCGGCGACGAGCGTCTTGCCGGCATCGAGCGCTCCCGCGCCGGCGCGGGCCTCTTGAAGCGTCAGCCCGCCGTAGACCATCGGGCTGCGCTCGAGCGCGGCCTCCATGCGCCCCTTGCTCTTCAGGTCGTCGCGGTAGACGCCGTAGGTGTCGGCCAGGTAGATCAGGCGCGCCCCCGCGACGTCCTCGACCGAGAGGTCGCGCGTGCGCTCCGGCGGGTCGCCCGGGACGGGGGGCGGATACGCCCCCAGGTAGTCGCGCTCGAAGGCGTAACTCGTGCCGTCCGCCTTCACGACGTTCAGGTGGAGAAGGAGCCAGTACAACGAGCGGTGTTCGTACCAATTTCTGAAGGGAACCGTCTTGTCGAGGACGCAAAGATCGAGGCGGCGCGCGGGCCGCGTCTCGTAACAGGCCCACGGCATGAAGACGGCCAACGTCGCCGCCAGGATGGGCCACGCCCAGCGGAGCGATTTCATCGCAAGAGCGTTGGTTCGGCCACGAGCGTCGCAACGCGCGCGAGGGCGGATAGGAGCGCCTCGCGTCCCGGTTCGACGAGCGTCACGTGTCCCAACTTGCGTCCGGGCCGCGCGGGCTTCCCGTACAGATGCAGATGCGCACCCTCGATGCCCAGAAGCGCCGAGGGGTCCGGCGTCTCGCCGATCAGGTTGACCATCGCCGACACGCCGATCGCCTCGGTTGCGCCCAGGGGAAGGCCGAGGACCGCGCGCAGGTGATTCTCGAACTGGCTCGTTTTCGCACCCTCGATCGTCCAGTGCCCCGAGTTGTGGACGCGCGGTGCCATCTCGTTGGCGAGCAGCCGACCCTCGTGCTGGAACAGCTCGATCGCGAGAACACCCACGTAGTCGAGCGCTTCCAGCGTCTTCGCGGCGATGGCCGCGGCGGCGTCGGCGAGCGCCCCTTCCGCATCGAGCGCCGGAGCGATCGACAGCCGCAAGATCCCGTCGCGGTGCACGTTTTCGACGAGCGGCCAATACCCCGTCTCGCCGGTGCGGCTGCGCGCCGCGAGGATCGAAAGCTCACGCTCGAACGGAACGAACCCCTCGAGGAGTAACGGGCGGCCGCCGATCGCCGCAAAGGCGGGATCGAGGTCGGCGCTGCGGCGCAGCACACGCTGTCCCTTGCCGTCATACCCTTGCATGCGGGTCTTGAGCACCGACGGGAGGCCGATCGCGGCGACGGCGCGGTCGAGATCGTCCCGCGTGTCGACCGTGGCGAACTTTGCCGTACCGATGTCGAGGTCTCTGAAGAGGTTCTTTTCCTTCAGGCGGTCCTGCGCCACGTGGAGCGCGCCCGGCGGCGGAAAGACGGGAACGTGTGCTGCGAGCCTCTCGGCGGCGGCGACCGGGACGTTCTCGAACTCGTAGGTCACGAGATCGACGGTGTTCGCGAACGCGTCGAGCGCGGCGCGATCGTCCCAGCTTGCAACGGTCAGCTCGCCGAGGTGCCCCGCCGGTGCCTCGGCGTTTTCGTCGAAGAACGCGAACCGCAACCCCAACGGATAGCCCGCCAAGGCCAGCATCCGTCCGAGCTGGCCCGCTCCCAACACGCCGACGACCGTCATGGTTTCGGGGGGGCTTCGCCGTCTTCGCGCGGATCGGGCGACGCTAAGACCTTCTCGGTCTGCGCGGCGCGGAAGCGCTTCAGGGCCAGGCGGATTTCGGGATACTTGGCGCCCAAGATCGCCGCGGCGAGCAGGGCCGCGTTGGTCGCCCCGGCCTTCCCGATCGCGAGCGTCCCTACCGGAACACCGGCGGGCATCTGAACGATCGAGAGCAGCGAGTCCATCCCCTTGAGCGTCTTCGTCTCGACGGGAACGCCGAGCACGGGAAGCGCGGTCTTCGAAGCCGCCATCCCCGGCAGGTGGGCCGCGCCGCCGGCCCCAGCGATCAGAACCTCGAGCCCGCGCGACTCGGCCGTCGACGCGTACTCGAACAGGAGATCGGGGGTGCGGTGAGCCGACACGACCCGCACTTCGTGGGGAATTCCGAGTTGCTCCAGAGTCTGGGCCGCGGACTCGAGCGTCCCCCAGTCCGATCGCGACCCCATGATCAAGCCCACAAGCGGTTTCATGCCCGGATTATAGGGGGACAGCTACTTCATTTCGAGCACCGGGGCGCCGAACGCCTCCCCGGCTTCGCGAAAGACCTCCGCCTCCCTGCCCTCGTATCTCGGGGAGAGGTGGAACACCGCGAGGCGCTTGGCGGCGGCGCGGCGCGCCAACTCGCCGGCCTGCTTCGCGGTGAGGTGCTTCCGCTCGAGGGCCAAGGCGCGGTCCTCGTCGAGGAAGGCCGCCTCGCAGAGCAGTAGGTCCACGTCGCGCACGAAGTCCTCGGCGCGCGCGAGGTTTTCGCCGGTCCCCGAAAGGTCGGTGAGGTAGGCGACGACCTGCCCGGGCCCCTCGACGATCAGCCCGTCCGTGTCGTTGGCGGCACCGCCGCGGATCGCGTCCTTCCGCTCCCTGAGCCAGGGGCCGGGGACGAGCCCGCGCCGCAAGAGGAGGTCTTTGTTGACGCCGAGATGCCGGGCCTCCCGCAAGACGACGCCCAGCACCGGGATCCCGTGGTCAAACGTCGCGACCTCGACGCGAAACGCGCGCTCGGCATGGACCGTCCCCGCAAACGGAGCGTCGGGGAGCGTCACCGGTTTCATGCGCGACGCTCCAGAGTACTCCTCCGCGTGAAGCGTATCGCCCTCCACTTCCTGCACTCGCAGATGAACCGGGTAACCCTCGATCAGGTTCCACGAGTACGCGCCGATGCGCCCGCGCACGCTCTCCAGGAACCCCGGCGGCCCCGTGACCGCGAGAGGCGCCTCGCGCCGGAGCGCCACGCGCAGGAGCTGGTCGAAGCCCACGAAGTGGTCCATGTGCGTGTGCGTGACGACGGCGTGCGCGAGCTTCAACAACCTCCGAGGCGGGAGATGCGCGAGCGAGGGGAGGTCGCAGAGCACGGCGCGGCCCTCATCCGGGAGATCGATCCAGGCGCCCGGGTCGCCGGTTGGCGGGTGGAGGAAAGTGGGATGGAACAGCGTCCGCATCAGTCGATGTGAAGCGTGAGCGGGACGTCGGAGGACCGGTTCGCCTTCGCCGCATCGAGATCGATCGCCAGGGCAAGCAGCCGCCCGCAGGGCCGGGACAGCGCAAGTTTCAAGACGAGATCGACGACGACACCGACCGCCCCCGCCAGGGCGAGAGCCCGGACCGCGGCCGCGTCCACGTGCCAACCCGAAAGCCGCAGCAGCGGCGCCGCGGCCGCCGCGCCGATGAGGACGTAGGCCCCAACGCGCACGACACTCCAGACATTCCAGGCAAGAAGGAGCACCGTTCCCGTGCGCTTGGCGGCCCGGAGGAGCGTGGTGACATAGGCGTTCATCTCGTTGAGGAGAATCGCTCCCATCGCGAGCGAGGCGAGATTCGCGGTGGCGATCGCCGCGGCGGTGTACCAGATCGCTTCGCGCAGGTGCGAAGCCGCCGTTGCGGCGGGGCGCTTTTCGGGGCCGCTCCCGGTTTCGAGCCAGGCGAGCATCGAAGCGCGGTAGGGCGCCGCGCGAATCACGCGTTCATCGGTTTCGCGCGGATGTCCGAGGAACACGTAGACCGAAGCAGAGGTCGTCCCCACGACCCACGCCCCGACCGAGGCCGCCGCCCAGGCCGGGCCGACCACGTCCCAGGCGAGCAGAAAGGCCGCCCAGCCCAGCGCACTCTGTGCGAGGGGGAGCGCCACGCGATTGCCGATCCGCCAGCCGACACGAAAGCCTGCCACTCCGCACAGAAACCCGAAGGCGAGGAAGTACGGTGGCGTGAGCGTCCAGGAAGCCAGCATGGCGGGATTGTGGCACGGGCGAGGGCGCCACCCACAATGGCGGCTTGCCCCCGAGGTCCGCCGCCGGTATCTTCATCGGGCGTGCCCTGATGATGAACCGAAGCAAACTCGTCGCCGTCCTGCTCGCCGCGCTGGCGGTAGCACCCGTGGTCGCCGCGGCGCGTCCGGCGTGCTGCAAGGCGCCCGTGGCGCCGGTTGTGTCGCACGGCTGCTGCGCCGCGATGTCAGGAGCGAAGGCCTCCGCCCCGAGGGCATGCTGCAAGGCGCCGGTTGCTCCCAAGGCCGAGACGAAGGCCAAAGACGGAACGCCGATCGCACTCTCGATCCCGCACACGCTGGGTGCGCCTGCGCTCACGTCGGCCGGACTCCCCGAGGCGGTGTCGGTGCGTCTCGCGCGGCGCGCCCATCACGCCGTCGCTCCGGATGACTCCCCGCCCGACCTTCTCGCCCAAATCCGCGTCCTTCTGATCTGAGCCCTTCTCGACTTCGTTCGTGACGCGCGGGGCGTGGTGCGCCCGTGCGGCCGTTCGTCGTTCGTCGTTCGCGCGCGGTCTTTCGCGCACAACGGAGTGAAGGCTCATGAAATGTGTCGTCGTTTCTTTGATTGTAGCGGCCGCGTACGGCCTTGCTGGGCCAGTGTCCGCCGAAGATCGCACGCCCATCGATCTTCCCGCGCTCCTTGACGAGGTCGATCGCGCTAGTCCGCAGCTGCAAGCCGTGCGCGAACGCGCGGAAGCCGCGGCCCTCGTCGCGCCTCAGCGTGAGGCCCTCCCCGACCCGAAGCTCTCGGTCGCCTACACCAACGACGGGCTTTCGGCGTTCACGCTCGGCAGCTCCGAGTTCTCGAACCTCACGGCCGCTTGGGAACAGGAGGTTCCGGCCAAGGGGGTGCGAAGTAGCGCCGTCGCGGTCGCGCAGGCAGAGGCGGACGCGCAACGAGCGACGGCAGCGACGCTTAGCGCCAGAGTGCGCGCGCGCGTCATCACGCTGTACGCGCAGCTGTGGCGCCTCGACCGCACGAAGGAGCTCCTTGCGGAGAGCCGGGCCCTGCTCGCCACGTCCGCCGAAGCCGCGCAGGTACGTTACGAATCGGGGGAAGGCATCCAAGAGGGGCTCATCCGCGCGCAAACCGCCGTGCGCCGCGCCGACGTCGAGCTCGAGGAGCTCGCGCTGATGCGCCGACGGCTCGAGATCGCTTTAGGCGCCGCCGTCGGCCGCGCCGGCGACCCCGCGTTCGGCCCAGCGGTCGCGCTCCCCGTGGTCGCCGGCCCGCTCGAGGCGGAAGAACTGGGTGCTGCCGCGGCTTCTTCTTCCGCAGACGTTTTGGAGGCGCTCGCTCGCGAGCGCACGGCGGAGGCCGAGGTCGACGACGCGCGCGTGCAGGTGAAGCCGCTGTACTCCTGGGTCGCCGCGTATCAGTTCCGCGGCGGGCTCGACCCGATGGTGATGGGCGGCTTCTCCGTGCGCCTCCCCGTCTACAAAGACCGCAAACAGGAACGTGCCATCGCGGGAGCCACGATCGAACGCACCGCGGCGGGGCATGATCGAGAAGAGGCCGAACTCCGTGCCCGCGCGGGAGCCCGCGAGCTAGCGGCCGACGCCGCCTCGATCGACGTCCGTCTGCGCCTCTACCGCGAGGCGATCGTGCCGCAATCCGCGGCGGCGCTCCATGCGGCGGAGGCGGCGTTGGCCTCGGGACGTGCCGAGATGTCCTTGGTCTTGGATGATCTCGATCGCTGGATCACCGCTCGCAAGGAGGAGCTGGCCCTCTCGGCGCAGCGGGTCGAAACCGTGGCGGAACTCGAGGCCATGACGGGGACGGGGCTGTTCGAGCTGCCGAGCCATGGGAGGTTGCAATGAAGAAGGTGCTGATCGTCGCTGCCGTCGCGGTCGCCGTGGCCGGCGGCCTCGCTTTGGGATATCTCGCCGGCCGCGCGGGAGGCCAACCCGCAACGGAGATCGGGGTCGTGGGTCACAGCGCGCTCTACCACTGCCCGATGCACCCGCAGATCGTGTCGGACAAGCCGGGGCAGTGCCCGATCTGTCAGATGACGCTGGTGAAGAACGTCAAGGAGCCGCGCGCGAAGCGCGTGATCTACCGCTCGACGATGAATCCGAATGAGACCTCCGATCACGCGAGAAACGACTCGATGGGAATGGCGATGGTGCCTGAGGAGCTCGAGGAACCGATCGGCGGCGCTGGGCCTTCCGTCGAAGGCCTCGCGCCGCTCGTCCTGTCGGCTCGCCAGAGAGCGCTCCTCGACGCGCGCACCGTTCGCGTTGCGGCTTTGCCCTCCTTGAAGACCCTTCGCACCGTGGGGCTGGTCACCGTCGACGAGAGGCGCATGCAGCACGTCCACACGAAGATCCAGGGCTGGATCGAGCATCTTCACGCCGGCGCCGTCGGGGAGACGGTGCGCCGCGGTGACCCCCTGCTGACGATCTACTCGCCGGAACTGCTGGCGACCCAACGCGAGTTCCTGGTGGCGCTGGACAACCGTGCGCGGGTCTCATCGACGATGCCCGAGGTCAACGCCGATGCGGAACATCTCGTCGAGGCCGCACGGAAACGGCTCCTGCTCCAGGACATGACGGAAGCACAGATCGACGAGCTCGCGACAACCCGCGAAGCGAGAAAGATCGTGACCCTGTACGCTCCGGTTTCCGGGACGATCACCGCGCGCAACGTCAGTCACGGAGAGCGCATCGAGTCCGCGACGAGCCTTCTCGACATCGCCGACCTGAGCCGCGTCTGGGTGGTGGCCGACATCTACGAGTCGGAGCTTCCCTTCGTCCACGACGGTGCAGAGGCGACGATCATACTGTCGTATCTCCCTGGGCGGGCGTATCACGGACGGGTGTCGCTCATTTCACCGCTCGTCGATGAGGCCACGCGCACGGTCAAGGCGAGAATCGAGCTCGAGAACAACGACCTTACGCTCCGGCCGGGGATGTTCGCGAACGTCGAGCTTCTCGCCGACCTCGGCGAGCGTATCGCGGTGCCGAAGGATGCCGTGCTGCGCTCGGGGACGCGCGACATCGTCTTCGTCCGCACGACGGACGGCTCGTTCGAGCCGCGCGAAGTCGAGCTAGGAATCGAGCTTCCCGATGCGTGGGAGATCCACAAGGGGCTTGCGGAGGGAGAAGACGTGCTCGCCGCCGCGAACTTCTTCGTCGACGCGGAGTCGAAACTGAAGGCCGCGCTCGCGGGAGCGAAGAGATGATTGCCGGCGTCATCGCGTGGTCGGCGCGCAACAAGTTCGTCGTTCTGCTCTTCACGGCGGTCGCGATCGGCTTCGCGGTTCACGCGCTGTACCGTGTCCCGCTGGACGCCATCCCCGATCTGTCGGACACCCAGGTCATCGTGTATTCGCGGTGGGACCGTAGCCCCGACCTGATCGAGGACCAGGTCACCTACCCCATCACGACGGCGCTGCTCGGCGCCCCAAACGTCAAGGCGATTCGCGGCTACTCCGATTTCGGCTATTCGTTCGTCTACGTGATCTTCGAAGACGGGACCGACCTCTACTGGGCGCGCAGTCGAGTGCTCGAGTACCTGAGCAAGATCCTCCCGCGGCTTCCCGAGGGCGTGCGCACGGAGATCGGGCCCGATGCGACCGGGGTCGGTTGGGTCTACCAGTACGCCCTCGTCGATCGCACGGGCAAGCACGATCTCGCGGAGTTGCGGTCGTTTCAAGACTGGTACCTGAGGTATTGGCTCCAGGCCGTGCCGGGGGTCGCCGAGGTCGCGTCGATCGGAGGTTTCGAGAAGCAGTACCAGGTGCAGGTCGATCCCAACCGACTGCTCGCCTACAAGATCCCGGTCGAGCGCGTGCTCGAGGCGGTGCGCGAAGGGAACGCTGACGCGGGCGGAGGTCTGGTTGAAATCGGCGGGGCCGAGTACATGGTGCGGGCGCACGGCTACGCGCGCTCGGTGGCCGATCTCGAGAAGATCGTCGTGGGAGGAGATCTCAGGGGAACCCCGGTGCTGCTTCGCGATCTAGCAACGGTGACGACCGGTCCCGCGGTCCGTCGCGGCATCGCCGAACTCGACGGTGAAGGCGGGGCGGTCGGCGGCATCGTCGTCATGCGCAGCGGCGAGAACGCGCTGTCCGTGATCGAGCGTGTCAAGACGAAAATCGAGGAGATCCGGGGCTCGCTCCCCGAGGGGGTTGAACTCGTCCCGACGTACGACCGCTCCGGATTGATCACGGAATCGATTGCGACCCTGAAGCGCGAGCTGATCGCGGCCCTCATCGTCGTCAGCCTGGTGATCCTCCTGTTCCTGTGGCACATCCCGTCCGCGATCGTTCCGATCGTGACGATTCCGGTCGCGGTGCTTCTGGCCTTCATCCCGATGTACCTGTTGGGCGTCACGTCCAACATCATGTCGATCGCGGGCATTGCGATCTCGATCGGCGTCCTCGTGGACGGCGCCATCGTCGAGGTCGAGAACGCTTACAAGAAGTTGGAACTCTGGCATCACGGGGGCCGCAAGGGGGACTTTCACGCGATCCGTCTGGCAGCGCTCCAGGAGGTCGGGCCGGCCGTCTTCTTCTCCCTTCTGGTCGTTGCGGTCGCGTTCCTGCCGATCTTCACCCTCGTCGACCAGGAAGGGCGCCTCTTCAAGCCTCTGGCCTACACCAAAAACCTGACGATGGCGATCGCGGCGCTCCTGGCCATCACCCTCGATCCGGCGATGAGAATGCTCTTCACTCGCATGGATCCCTTTTCGTTCCGGCCGCGGTTTCTGGCACGAATGTGGAACGCCGTCGCCGTCGGCACGTACTACCCGGAAGAGAAGCACCCGATCAGCCGCCTCTTGTTTGCCGTCTACGAGCCTTTGTGCCGCGCGGTGCTCCGGTGGAGGAAGACCACGATCGCAGTCGCGATCGCGCTCGTCGCGACGACGGTGCCGGTGTACCTGCACCTCGGCCGGGAGTTCATGCCTCCGCTCGACGAGGGGACGCTGCTCTACATGCCGATCACCTTCCCCGGTGTGTCGGTGACCGAGATGGAGAAGCTCCTCCAGACGATGGACGAGATGTTGAAGGACACGCCCGAAGTCCTGCGTGTGTTCGGGAAGGCCGGGCGTGCGGAGACGTCCACCGACCCGGCCCCGTTGTCGATGGTCGAAACCACGGTTCTGCTGAAGCCACGCTCGGCTTGGCGGAGCGAGATGACGCGAGAAAAGCTCGAAGCCGAGTTTCACGAGAAGCTCCAGTTCCCCGGCGTCACGAATGCCTTCGTCATGCCGATCCGCAACCGGATCGACATGCTCGCGACCGGAATAAGGACTCCGGTCGGGATCAAGGTCTTTGGACCCGACCTCAAAGTCATCGAGCGCCTCGGGATCGCGATCGAGCTTGCGGTGCGCGACATCAAGGGCACGCGCAGCGTCTTTGCCGAGCGCACCGCCGGTGGCTACTTCCTGGACATCGATCTCGATCGCGACGCCTTGGCCCGGTACGGAATCTCGATACGGCAAGCCGAGAGCGTGATCCAGACGGCGGTCGGAGGGGAGCCGTTGACGACGACGATCGAGGGGCGCGAGCGCTACGGCGTGGCCGTGCGTTATCCGCGGGAGCTACGCGACGACCCCGCCAAGATCGCACGCGTGCTCGTGGCCACCTCGGTGGGCTCTCAGGTGCCGCTGTCACAGATCGCGACGATCAGACGAACCGAAGGACCGTCGATGATTCGCGACGAGAACGGGCTGCTCGCCGGTTACGTCTTCGTCGACATCGCCGGCCGGGACATCGGTTCCTGGGTCGAGGAGGCCAAGCGCGCGCTCCCGTTGCGGGTGACGCTTCCTCCCGGTTACGCCCTCCAGTGGAGCGGCCAGTACGAAAACATGGAGCGCGTGAAGGAGCGATTGAAGTTCGTCATTCCCCTGACGTTCTTCCTCATCGTCGTGCTGCTCTACCTCAACACCAAATCGGCGGTGAAGACATCGATCGTGCTCCTCGCGGTTCCGTTTTCGGCCATCGGTGCGATCTGGCTGCTCTTCGCCCTTGGCTACAGCGTCTCGATTGCGACCTGGGTGGGGTTGATCGCGCTGATGGGGCTCGACGCCGAGACCGGCGTTTTCATGCTCCTCTTTCTCGATCTGGCCTGGGACGAACGCGTGAAGGCGGGGCTCATGAAGACGAAGGCCGATCTCGAGGAGGCCATCGTGCACGGGGCGGTCAAGCGGGTGCGGCCGAAGATGATGACCGTGACGGCGGCGTTCGTGGGGCTCCTCCCGATCATGGTGTCCCAAGGAACGGGCGCCGACATGATGAAACGCGTCGCGGCTCCGATGATCGGCGGTCTCGCGACCTCGTTTCTTCTCGAGTTGCTGGTGTACCCGGCGGTCTACGCGATCTGGAAGGAGCGCTCGCTGGCGCGGATCGGCGGGTAGTGCGGATGGATCTTCACTTCGTCATCGTGTAGGCTCCGCCGGCTAACCCGTGCCGGCCGAGACCGGCCTTTTTTCGAGGAGGACACGATGATGCGCAAAGCCTTCAAGATCGCCATCGGCGCCGCGGTCGCCACCGTTTTCGTGATCGGGATCTCCACGTTCTTCAGTCCCGAGCCGGCCGCGGCCGGGGGTTGCCTCTGCCCGGACATCTACGCCCCCGTGAAGTGCTCGAACGGCAAGACCTATCCGAACGCTTGCGTCGCCGGCTGCCAGAAGGCGAAGAACTGCGTTCCGACCGGCGACATCTAGCCCACCGGGAATCGTTCCAAGACAAAAGGCCGCCCGGCTTCCGATGCCGGGCGGCTTCTCGTCGAGCCGGCTCACGCCTCTTGCTGCATCGCCGCCGTCAGTTCCCGCAAGAGATACAAGACGATGGGGCCGACGAACAGGCCGACGATGCCGAAGGCGAACAAGCCGCCCACCAAGCCCAGGAACAGCATCATGGTCGGGAGCTTGACGCCGTCCTTCGCGAAGTAGGGGCGGAGCACGTTGTCGATCGTGCTGATCACGCCGGCGCCCCAAGCCACCAGGATGACGGCTTTCCATATGTGCCCGCTCGTGCCCAACCAGATCGCGACCGGAACCCAAACGAGACCGGTGCCTCCGGGGAGCAGCGCGACGAAGAACATCGCGGCGCCCAACGTGAACGCGTTCGGCACGCCGAGCACGAGGAGCGCGATCACGCCAAGGCCGGCCTGCACGAGCGCGGTCAATCCAACGCTGATGAACACGGTGCGGGTCATCAATCCCAGATCGCGCATGATCCTGTCGGCGGCTTCCCGAGGAAGCGGCAGCACCCTGGAGACGGCGGCGGCCACGGAACCGCCCTGCGCGAAGAGCACGA
>Ga0315273_10000684_pt1 | contig 36595 bp, 26 predicted proteins | sample YL17G02_0_MG_FD_205753 | JGI IMG/M metagenome (GOLD analysis project Ga0315273, IMG submission 205753) | Sediment microbial communities from Yellowstone Lake, YNP, Wyoming, USA - YL17G02_0 | ecosystem: Environmental > Aquatic > Freshwater > Lake > Sediment | place: USA: Wyoming | collected...
CCACTGTCCCGCAACCAGGCGCGCACCTGGCCGATATCGCCGTTGAAGAACGCCGCCGGCGAATTACTCGGCGCCGCGCCAATGGTGAACGAGAACGCCGTGTCCGGCACAAACTGGTTGGTGCTCCAGGCGATATTGAACGGGATGTATTCCCTAACCAGCCCGTTGACGTAGATCGTGGCGCCACTGGCCGAGCGCAGCGTGGGGTTGACGATCAGATCGTAAACACTCACCGAGACAATGATCGTCACCACGTCGGTGTCACCGCCCGGGTTGCCGGTGCCGGTGCCGCCGCTCATATAGCTGTACTTCGACACGAACGCCGTCAGCGCCACGTCCACCTCTATGAGATTGCTGGAGTTGCGCCGAATGCGCAGCAGCTGGGTTGCCAGGTTACCGAGGGTCCCGCTGGACATGCCTAGAATGTCCATATTGGTATTGTTGCCCCCGCGAAAGCGCACGTTAGCCAGAAACCGCAGATTGCTGCTCGGGGTCAGCGGCGGCGTGCCGATGGGCGGCGTGCCGATGGTGCCGGGCAATTGAACTCGCTGCGCGCCGGCGAACCGGACAAAGTTTTGCCCGGCGAAGTTCACGCCGATCAGCCGCCGGGTCAGCAGGCCCTTGCGGATCAGCTCGTAGGTTTTTCCCTGAAAGGGTCGCTGCTGCATCAATTACTCGCAATCACCGGGCCGTTTAACAGATTGGTGAACGCGCCTCCCGTGCCCTGGTTAAACAGGTCGTTGATCCCCAGCGTGGTCTCGGCCAGGGTGCGGTCGTCAGGACCCTGCCGGCCGCCGAGGAAGATCAGCGGCACTGCCGCGCCCCCCAGTGTGCCATCGGTGCCCAGGTCAATATCGCAGCCCCCGCCGGTGCCGGCCCGGACGAAGTGCAGCGGGTCATTGTCCAGAACGGGTGAGAGATAGAGAAACCGCAGATTGGCATTCATGAAATTGCTGCCGACGCCGCTCGAGCCGATGGCCCACTCGATCACTGGCGAAGCGCCCCCGCCCCAATTCATGGTTGTGGCGCCGCCGAGCACGGTGAACGGTACGGACGGCTGAGCCACACCGTCCACCCAGAGGCGGGTCTCAGCGGCCACCAGATCGTTGACCATATGGACGGTCAGAATCACATCGGCGTTAGGACCCAGGCCCGGGATCAGCGTAAACGCCGACACGCCGTAGCCGGTGCTATTGGTCTCATTGTGGAATATCAATCGCAGGTCCCCGGAAGGGGCGTTGCCGACAAAGCGCAATGTCGCAGTGGCGGCGTCACTAGGAACCGATGACAACCCAACTCCCGTTACCAATGGGGCTTTGCGTACCACGCTCATGACCAGGGTCATACCCGCGCTCGAGCTCAGCCCCGTAAGATTAGCGCCCCGAAACAGGGTCTGCTGCAGGGCACTCTGCCACCGGGCGCCGCGGTGGTTGAGAATGTTGGTGATCGCGAAACTCTGCGCGGTGCTGTCGATGGTGATGGCCGGGCTGGTCACCGTGCCGTAACCGTTCGGCAGCGGGCCGGGACGCCGCACCCGGATCAGGTCGCCCGGGTTCACGGTGACGCCCGTCGAGGTGGACCAGACCACCGTGCTGTTGATGCTGTACTCGGTGTTCGCCGCGACCGCCGTCACCAGGCCGCTCACGCCGCCCGTCAGCGTCACCGGCGCCGACGCCACGTTGAGTTCGGCCGGAATCTGCCCGGCCAGGGGCGTAAACGGGCCAAAGACCAGCGGCGGCGGACCCGGCGCCGTGCGAAAGGGGTGCGAGAGGCGGCTGCCGCGCTGGTTTTGACCGATGCGCCCGCCGAACGGGCTCTGGCGCATCAGCCCGCCGTCTCCCACTTGCGCCCAGCCACCTCGCCGGTGGGTGGGTTGAGCCCCGCCACCGCGTTGCCCTTCGTCCAGGCCGCTGTCTCAAAGGTCAGGGCCGCCGGGAAGGGGTTCGCCGCCCCGGACCAGCCCAGGGCGAAGGCCCGGTGAATGCGGGGCTCCCAGCCGCACACGGTCGGCGTGGCGCCGTTGAAGGTAATGTCCGAACCGTAGTTTTTGCCGGCCATGTCCGTCTCCTAGGTGGCGACCACCGCCGGGGGGGCGTTCGGCAGGGTCATGCTGATGGGTTGCTTGCGGCGCTGCCCCGCCTCGTTCGCCATGCGCAGCTCGTCGGCGTACAGGCCCGAGAAGTTCACCGCCTGGTCATTGGCCTGGATGAACAGACTGGCCTGCAGCAGACAGTGGTACAGGTACGCCTGGGGATAGGCGTCCAGCAGGGCATTGGTGGAGCTGCCCGTGGTCCCCAGGGCCAAAGCGGCGTAATACTCCAGGATCAGGGCGGCGGTGCCCGTGGGCGATACGCTGAACTGGCTACCGCGCAGCCAGTAGCCCCCCGGAAAGCCGCTGCCGACGGTGGTCGCGCTTTGCAGGTCGCCACTCAGCGAGACCAGGGCGTACGGCCCTGCGGGGCCGGTGGCCTGGACCCGGATCAGCTCCCTGAAGTCCGTGGGCAGGGTGTAGGGGCTGTTGAAGGGAGTCAGCTGCAGGGCATTATCCGGCGTGCGGAAGTCGAACCCGATGCGCTGGTTGGCCCGGTCAATGAACCCCTGGCCGTCCGCCGCAACGCTCAGGAAGTCCACCGGCAGGTCGGTGCGGTGCAGGTAGGCGTTCACATCGGCCAGCAGTTGCGCCCGGGTGGTGCTCAAGGGGAACCCCCCTGACTCTCTACGTTCGTCATACCTGCTGCACCGTGCGGTAGCGTTCGGACTCGCTGGACTGCCAGAACCGCTTCCAGGCTTTGTACGCCTGCTTGGCGTCCGGGTCTTTCAGGTCGGGGTGCTTCAGGGTCAGCAGGTGCCGCTCGTGGGGCGCTATGTAGCCCACCCCACGGAACGGTGACTCGTACCCTTGCTTAGCGTGCACGGTGCGCAGATTCGTCCGCATGTCGTCGCGCTGCTTCTGCGCTTCGTCGCGGTAGCAGTGGTAAATCCGGGCGTCCTCCTCCCACGTCTCCTGGAAGACGCCCGGTTCGACCACCCGGCGGCTGATCAGCGTCGCCACAACACTCAGGCCGTGACAGCCGCCGTTGCCAGGATATCCACCACCCCACCGTAACCGTGCGGATCCAGGTGCCTGACGCCGTAGTCCCATTGTAGCTGTTGGCTGTACTGCAGACCCGTCACCGGCTGCTCTACCGACTGCAGGGCCGAGAGGGTCACCATTTCCACGCTGGACGGATCGTAGATAAACAGCGTGTCGCAGTTGCCGCTGCCGGTGCCCGTGGCTAGGTAGCTCACTTGCTGCTGCCGGTTCGGCACGAAGCGCAGACTCACGCCGAAGTCTGTCAGGAACTCGTTCACGCTGCCCTGGGCGGTCCGCGTCCCGGCCGAATCGCTGCCACTGTTGATGATGGTGGCGATACGGGCCGACGACGTGAACATGTAGGCGGACAGGCCAGAAATAACCAGGCTGCGGCCCATCAGAATGGTGGGATTGCACCCGTTGTTCCAGAGCTGATTGGCCACCAGCCTGATATGCGTCTCCTTCAGCCCGGCCTGCACCGTATTGACAGCGGTACGGGCCAGGGCGAGCGGCGGAGCCCCGGCAATCGACGTCGTATTACTGTAACCGCCAGCGGTGACGTCAGAACCACCGCCAGCCGACGGCGTGGCGCTGGCGGCGCTGATGACATTGCCCAACGCGTAGGTGGCACTGTTGGCCAGCCAGGTGCCGCCCGTGCCGCCGGTGGTCCCCACGCCAGGGACCAGTACCGCGTTCGTCAGTGCGGCGGAGAGTCCGGCGGTCGTCGGTGCTACTGTCTCGCTGCCAATCGTCCCCGAGTTATTGCTGAGTATGGTCGCCTCTACGTTGCGCTTTAGCTCCTTGCCACGCTGCTGAATCTGGTAAACCAGCGTTCGCATGAAGCCGATGGTGCCAACCGCTTCGGCGCGGGTCGAGACAATCACCGCCGAGGTGCGAATCTCGCAGTTGTTCCACACCCGTTTGCCGGTCCTCGACCCGTCGGTGAGCGTACTCGCACCGTCAACTTGCTGGCCGCTGGTTACCGGCGCCAGCAGGCGGTCCAGCGTCCAGCTGTATTGGCTGTTCATCACGCTGGAATTGCCAACGCTGGACATGAAAGGGTTGTCGGTCGGGCTGGTGTCAATAACCCGGTTCAGCACGTCCTCTTTGATCAGGCCGCTCGTCAGCACGGCCTTTAAGTCGAAGGAATCGTAATTGGTGGTACTCATTTGCGTTGCGCTCCCTGAATCAAAGCAGCCAGACCGCGGTCTATTTTGCTGCTCTTTGGATCATTATAAATACGCTGCAGCGGATCGTCCTTCGCCGGATTCCGGGCAGGAGCAAGCAGCTTCTTCGGGGGCGATCCCTTGACCTTGGCCATAGCAGCTTCCACGCGGCGGGACTGGTCGAGCTGGTCCTTGTAATCGAGCGCGATACGGGCGTCCGATTCCATCAGCTTGGCAATGTCCAGCGCGGTGAAACCTCTCTTGCCTTTCAGCTTCACAATCGCCTCAAAGTCAGCCTTCAGGGTCGCCGGCTGGCCCCACTCCGGTACCGATTCCATGATGATCTTGGCTTCGGCGTCGGCGTGGCGCTGCGTGAGTCGGCCGATCATGGCCTTCTCCCCGTCGCTGTACTCATGGAGTCCGGCTGCTTGCGCAACCGCCAGCTCCTTCGCCCAGCGCAGGCGCTCCTGTCGTTGCTCGGTTCGCTCGGTCTCTACGGCCTGGCGAGTCGCGTCAACCTCCCGCAGCTCCGCCACGCGATCTTTGTAGGCGCCCAGGGTCATATCCAACCCGGGCAGCTCCATTGCGTAGAGGGCCGCCACGTCTAAACCTGATTTTTCCGCCAGGTCCTTGAGACTCGCCGGGGGCGGACTCTCGTCCGTCGTCGCGTCTGCAGCGTCGATGCTTTCGGGGTCCGGGGCATCAGCCGGTTCTGCCATCTCTGACAGGGAGGGCGTTTGATTGCCTGAATGCTCCCGGCTCTCACCGGTGGTCGATCTCAGGGCCGCTAGAGCGGCATCGAGGTTCGTTGTATCACTATCCGGCGGCACGTTGCAATCTCTCGAACATTTTGTACACCAGGATTAATTCATCCTTCAGCCGCAGGTCCAGCCGGGGGTCATTGGCCGAGGCGGCCCACTCGGCCTTAATGTCTTCCTCGAGGTGCTCTCTAAGCCGCAGCTCGTTGAGTGTTTTCAGTACCCGCACTGCTTCGGCTTTCTGCTTCGGATTCCAGTCGCTGTAGCTCAAGAGTCACCTGCCCTGTCAGTTTGGCTTCCTCAATCTCGGCGTTAAGGGCCAGCTCGGCGTATTTGAACCGCAGCTCGGCGGCGCTGTTCACTGCGTCTGCCTGGTTCTTCTGCGCCTGAACCTGATCCTTCAGCGTGGCAATCTGCGCCTGCTGCTGCTGCATCTGCTGTTGCTGCTGCTGCATGGCCTGGGCCGCCTGCTGGCTGCGCTCCGAGGCGGGGTCGATCCAGTATTGGGCGGCGCTCTCCAGCTCCTGAGCACGGGCCAGGTCCATAATCAGCCGGTAGATACCCATCGAGTCCACCAGGATGCCGTTCAGCCCGTTCTGCATGGCCGAGGTGGCGACCGTCAGCTGGTTGGTGAGCGCGCCCACCTTGCGATTGCGCTCGCCCGGGGTCAGGCCGGTGCGCACCGCGATCTCGCTGCGCTCCAGCCAGGTGCCCGGGTCCACCGAAACCCACTTTTCGCCCTGCTTGAGCACGATTGGCGCCTCATAGTCGAAACGCAGGCAGTTGTGCACCAGCAGGAAGGTGTCTCGGACCAGCGTCTCGCTGATATTGCGCGTGTACAGCCCCGCCACCTGCTCCTGACTGGACATGATGCGGTCAGCGCCCATAGCGCCCACCTGGGCGGTCATCAGCTGGGACTCTGCCGCCTGCAGGTCCAGAGAAGCACCGGATCGCTGGCTGCGCATCCGATCCTTGTAGGCCAGCAGCTGCTCGCAGCTCCCGCCGACGTCGTTAAAGGGCAATGGCATCACCGCCGCCTGGACGTTATCGCCCCGCACCGTACGAACATGGGCATTGGGGCCGGCGTTCTCCAGGTCAACCTGATTGACCTGGGGACCGATCACCAGCCGGTTCAGCACCGCCGCCTGGTTGTTGTCGATCCACTGGCGGGTCACGGCGGTGCCAATGTCCTGGCACTCTTTCGTCAGGTCGAACAGGCTGATACCGGCGTAGCGGTGCGGAATCGCCATGATGCATCCCGAGGCGTAGGGCAGATACTCGACCTGCTCCTTGTCGAGAATCTCGGTCTCGGCCCCCATAATGAAGCGCCATAGGGTCGAGGTGTCGCCTTTCATGGCGATCTTTAGATAACACTCGTAGACGTCGACCAGCTCCTGATCCGGCGTGGCCGCTGCGGACCAGGTGTTTGCCGTGGCCATCTCACGCAGGTTCAGCGCAGCGTCCCAGCCGCTGTTAGTGGTCCCGGGCAGGTTCATCACCGTAGTCTTGCTGTACCCCGCCTCGATCAGATCGGAGCGGGTGATCGGCTTGTACTCGGCCACAAACCGGGCGTCCGACAGGCGGGCACTGCGCAAGCCGGCGTCGATGTACATGCGCTCGGGGGCCACGCTGACCACCTTGAGGCGTGGCCGGGTCTCGCGGGTCCGTAGTGTTACGGATCCTTCCTGCTCGCTCTCAATCTCGGCGCCCTCGCCAGCCGCCGCCAGCAGGGCCGCGTTGTCCGCGGCATCCCCGCCCCTGAACTTGGCGGTGGTGCTGTACTCATAATCCTCGCACCAGACTTTGATGATTCCGTTTTTCATCAGCAGGGCGTCATGGATCGCGCTATACATTGACCAGTACGCCTGGTTGTTGTCCAGCATCCGCGCCACCGCTTGCGTTTCCAGCTCGGCCTGACGCTCGTCGCCCGCGCGCTCGGGTTCGAACTCGCAGGGGTACTCGCCGGCGAACAGGGGCATCATCTGGGCCATCACCGCCTGGATCGCGTCGCGAACATCGGTGCTCACCACTCCGCTGCGCCCGGCAATGCCGCTGCTGGCCGGCAGGCTGCCCAGGTAGTAGTCGGCGGCCGTCTGCCGGTTCTGCTGCAGTACGCCGTTGCCGGTGGTGCCGCCGGTGGACTGGGCAATCTCCTGGTTGAGAATCGCCACCAGCTCGTCATTGCTGTACTTCACTAGATTGTCCCCGCGTAGTTGATGCGCATAGGCGGCAGCTGGCCGCCCGTGAGGCGCTCGTCAAAGGTGGTGGCAAAGTAGCGGGCGCTGTCCGCCGCGTGGCTGGCCCAGTCATGGAGTGGCTGTTTGGCAAACACCTCACGAGTGCCCTGGAAGTCGGCGCGGTAGAGTTTCAAGGCTTCGACGCCCTGGCCGCAGTGTTCCCGGTCGAACCAGCAGCGCGGGATGAGCGTCCTAAACGCCTCGATCCCCTCGTTAACCCGCCACTGAGGCGCCACCAGGAAGTTGATTCCCAGCTCACGCGCCACCTCAATACGTGAGCGCCCCGAGCCCAGCTCACGGACAGCAATATCGTGCGGGGCAATGTGGTCTCCCCAGTTGTAGGCGTGGCCTTTGAGGTGCCGGACGATTTCGGGGAGTCCGGTGTTCTGGAATTCCTCGTAGCGGATCGCATGGATTTCCCTCCCCACGATTTGCCAGTACCAGATCGCGGTGGAGTCTGCCATACCCAGGTCCCAGCTGGTATGGACCAGAGCGGCGGGTTCGTGCGGCACGCTGGTGATGCGGCCCTGCTTCTCAGCAGCGGCCATCTCGGTGCCCCAGTAGGCGCCCCTGACCGCCGCCGCAAAGCTGCACTCCATCTCCTGTTCAAACGCTTCGGGGCGCATCTCACGCCGGAGCGCCTCAATCTCGGCGTCGGGCAGCGCATTGGTGGCTGAGTAGGGCAGGAAGAACCGGGACCAATCGGGCAGATTGGGGGCCGCTTGGTACAGGTTGTAGAACAACCCTGACATACCCATCGGCGTGCCGATAAAAATAGCCCCGCCCTGTTGGTCAGCAAGAGCGGGGCGAATCACCTCTGACCAGGCGGCACTGGGCATCTGTGCAACTTCGTCGAGGATAGCGAAGTGCAGGCCGAGCCCCCTAATGGGGTTAGGGTTCTCCGCACCCAGTAGATAGAGTCTACTCTGATTCGGCAGGGTGATCTTCAGCTCACTGGCGTTCACGTCGCTGCCCGGGGGCAAGAACCGCTTGATGATCTCCAGCGCTACCCGCTTGGCCTGGCTGTACTGGGGGGCAATGTAGGCGCCCACGCCGCCGGGTTTCTGCAGTAGTTCAGAAATGAGGCGTAAGCAGCTGAATACTGTCTTACCGGATCGTCGGTGGGCAACGATGACATTGAACCGCTTGAGTCCAGCCCATGTCTCACGCTGCCACGCGCGCAAACCCAGTATTTCGTATTCGGGCATGTCAGCTGAGCTTCACCGTCCACGTCCCTGTCACTTCTATGCCGCCCTGGTGATCGAGCACCTTAAGGTCGGGGATGGTTTTCTTCAGCAGCCCCAGGCCGGCACTGACCTGGGTAGCGGTCATTTCCCGGTCGCCAACCACATGTTCACCCAACGCTTTAAGTATCTTGGCCGTTTGGATACTGGCGATATGCGGCGCGGTCTGGCGTTTGGTGAGCGGTGCAGCCATAGGCGGATCGTACACTACTGTATGCGGTCTGTGGATAACCTGTAAAAATGACAGCCAGAATACTGACGTTTACTGGTCTGAGTCCGATCCTTCTCCTGGCTGTCACTGACCCTCTATGGGCAATGATAACCCGACGCCTCCCCTCCCGGTATGGGCTGGGCAGCGGCCGGTCTGAGCCGGGGTCTGGTTACTGTCGCCACCTATTGCGAGCGTCCTTAACGCGGACCAGTCGGCTCCCCCAGGTGCTCTAACCTGATCGGGGTCGGTGCTCGTTTGGTATGGGCTGAGTTAGTTCCCGGTGGTACCTGGCTGCTTTCCTGACTGGCCGGCGCAGCGAATCCGCCTGTCTATCGTGAGTCAGACGTTAGAGACTTCGATTATGGCACACCCAACCTGATCCCAGAAACGCGAAACCCCGGTCACGGTTGGCGCCGTGCCGGGGCAGATGGAGCATTGAACATGGAAATCGTATCATGTATTTTCCCTCAGGGCAACCAGCTCCCTCGCCAGGGCCCGACTGGAGGCAATGGCCGCCTTGCCCAACCGGTCGTAACTGTTAAACGTCCAGCTCCGCTCGAGGCCGTGGCAGGTCCATATCTCGTAGGTGGTCTCCCTGCCCTCGTAGCGCCGGTGCAGGTAGCGGCGGACCAGCCTGCTGTGTGCCAGGGTGGCCAGGTGTTCCTTGTAGACTTCCGTCCGGGCGGTCAGGTCCTTGAACCCGTGGTACGGGCCGCGCACCCCGCTCAAACCTCACCCCGGGCCACGGCCCGCTGATAGCGCCACAAGTACAGCTCGGGCAGGGGCTGGTTCGCCCGCTGCCAGCGATACACCGAGTTACGCGACACCTTCAGCAGCCGGGCCAGCCGGGTCGGGCCGCCGGCTTTTTTGACGGCTGTTTTAACCTTTATCTGCTCCATGTCTCAATTCTCCTGTTGACTATGGGGTAACGTTGTGTATCATAACAGCGTACCTGCCACAAACCAATAGGAGAGGTTGCATGAATACCGATACCCTGCTGCCAGAACTCAGCCGCCTGTCGAACATCTGGTCTGACTATGGCCGCCGCTGCGGCCTGGACGGCCGTGTGCAGGGCCATGACCAGGCTTACTGGTACGGGCTAGCGTCCACGGCGTTCGATTATTACTACGGCTGGCAGTACGGGGAAACGGCATAGTGAACTTCGATGACCTGAAAACCAGCAAGTACCTGGCCGGCAAGGACCTGCCCGACGGTGGCCTCGAGGTGACGATCGCCGGCTTTGAGATGGTGACTCTGAAAGATGGCCCCAAGGTGGTGATGACGTTCCGGGAAGCCGGTATCAAGCCGATGATCGTCAACATGACGAACCGCAATCGCCTGACCAGCATCTGCGGCAGCCCGGAGTCCCGCAACATGGTCGGGCACCGGGTCCAGCTGTACTTCGACAAGGGTGTGGAGATGGCCGGCGAGCTCGTCGGGGGGCTGCGCATACGGCCTTTAGGCGTCATGACCGGCAAACCCGCACCGACGGCCGGGGTAGCGGCTACGGTGTCCCCAGAGTCCCTGCAGGCGGCCTTGGCTATGCTCCAGGCCAGGGCCGATCAGCAGCAGCGCCAGACTCAGGACCGGGACCCGTTCGCCCAGGACGTCCCGTTCTGATCACCATGAAAACCAAGAAACTCAGTGATTACCGCAAGGCGTACCAGTACACGCTGCGAGTGGGCTGGGACTATATCGCTCGGTGGCCGTTGATTAGCGCTCGTAAAGCCTACCGCGCCGGACTCCTCGCCGGCAGGAGGGAGAAGCCATGACCCCCGAAGAACTATTGATTAAGATTGACCGCGCCCACAATGACCGGCACCGGCTATTGATTGAGATTGACCGCCTCACCGCCGAGAACAAGCGGCTGAATGACCGCGCCGCACGGCTTCAAGAGGCGTGCCACAACTACGGTGACAAAATCGAGTCTCTGGAACAGCAGCTCCATGACACCATCCAGTATTACTCAGGGGCGCAGAGTCATACCCGCGCCGCCATCAACCCGGAGGTTAAGCCATGATCGAGCCACTGCAATTAGTGGGACTGGTAGCCTTATGTGCCTGGGTCGTCGGGGGTACGTTAGCCTCCGTGTGTAGTGTTTTCATCAACCAAGGGATTAAATCATCATGCGTATCAGAGACAGTTTCCTGGCCGAACGAGTCGATTCGTTTATCTTTCAGGAGAGTCCGGCCAAGCCCCTCCTCGCCCTCTTAGCCTACGCCCTGCTGATGGTTGGCCTGATGGCCTGGGCCGCCGATGCCGACGCCGCCGCCCGCAGCGGTACGCGGAAGTTCAGCCCCGTACCGGCGCCGATCACCACCACCGCCAGCGCTAGCCCCATCGAAGCGTTTTTCCTCGAGCTGTTCGCCCTGTGAAAACCCCACTCGCCGACCGCTGGGGCTTCACGTGGAACCTGCCGGACAGCGACGGCGAGTGGCCCACCGGCGCCCAGGAGAAAGAGCGCCACCTTTCAGAGCTGCACCAGGAGATTGCCGACCTGAAGGCCGCCGCCGAGGCGCAGCAGCTCGAGGATGAATATGCCCAGTACGAACAGGGGCTACCGAAATAATGAGTGATTTTGACCCTGACCCGCGCTTCCCGCGCTGGGAGTGCGCCATTTGCGAGAAGGGCATCGGTTACACAGACGCGGCGCCCGGCGTTGACTGGGTGTGGTCTGAGATACCCGGCCGCTCGGGCGCCCCACAGCGTATCTGCCTGGTCTGCGAGTCGGACCTGGACGCCCGGGCAGAGGATGGACATGCGCCAGGCCGCTAGACGCGACCGCAATGAAACGGAGATTGTCCGGGCGCTGGAGACCGTCGGCGCCCTGGTCTACCGGCTGTCAGCCCCGGGCATGCCCGATCTGCTGGTTGGCCTTAGGGAGCGCTGGGTGCTGCTGGAGGTGAAGTACCGCACCGGCGCCCTGGGTGCCCTGCAGACCCTGTTTGCGCAACGCTGCGCCGCCAGCCACCTGCCCTGCTACCTGGTGCGCACCGTCGAGGAGGCGCTGCAGGCCGTGAGCTGGGGCGTCACGCCTCCGCCTGTAGTTCGCAGACCCCGTACACCCGCCCGCCACGGTACGGCCGGTCGAACGTGACGTCCCGGACCCGGACCCGGGCAAACTCGGGGTTCTGTTCCCAGGGCCGCAAACATTGGGTGCCGATACCCACCGTCCCCACCGCCACCAGAAAGGACCGCTCCCGGTGCCCCCGCAGTTCATAGGCCACGGTCATCACGGTGATGATCGTCGGCGGCATCGGCAGGCCATTATTGATCGGCGCGAAACTTTTCATGACGACGTTGCTCGGCCGCGACCGCAGCCCGTTCGTCAGGTTGGTAAACGCCCGAAAACAGAAGTCCCCGTCGGCCAGGTCAGGGTCCTTGAACCCCAGCACGTCTGGCGAGGTGGCAAAAACCTCTCCGAGCCGGGTGCCAAACCCCGTCCCGTTACAGGTGCCCCACTCCACCGAGAAGGGTGCCTTCAGGTTCTCCGGTATGATCTGCCCGTTTTCATAATTGACGGCCGGCACAATGCTCACCGTCACGTCGCCCGCCCAGGTGACAGACGCCCACAGGGCCAGCAGCACCAGAGCGGCCAGCAGTATCACTGTCGATTGCTTCACGGACATTCTCCTATTGACTCGGTAACTTCACTTCGGTCCCACCCTGCTCGATCTTAATGTCACAATGGGTTTCACACTTGCCATCGCAGACCGTGCTGCAGTGGTGCCCCCGGTCGAACTGGTGAACGTTGCAGCCCGATAATGCGAGGATCAAACCCATGCTGATCGAAAACGCCCTGGAATGGCTCCTGCTGTTGGCCTGGAACAACGGACCCATTCTGTTTCTCATTGGTTATTTCTACTGGGGGCTAACACAAATTCGCTGAGACCCTGGGCCGCAGCGGCCCCGGCCCGACTCTCGACAGCCGGCGATAGCAACGCGGCGCCTGCGACCCGGGGCGCCAACCCCAGTGCGGCCACCCCGAGCGCTGTTTTCGGGTCCATCTGCCCGCTGATCAGGCCCACGCCAGCGGCAGCCGCCGGGCCGAACAGACCCAGACGGCCCGCCGTGGGACTGCCGGCGGCAAGCCGGCGACCCTCGGCTGCCAGTAACTTGCTCACCGCAATGAGCTGCGCCGTCTCGGGCAATAACCCCCGGGTACTGCCCTCCGCCGCCGCCTGTTTGCCGAACCCGTGCCACCCCCGCTTGCCGAGCTTGCGAAAGGTTTCCCCAGCCGGTACCTGGCCGGTCTCTACCAGACTGTTGATATCCTCCAGATTCGACAGGACCTTGTAACGCTGATTCGCCACCTTGAGCGCCCCGGAATCCCCGCCACCGGCTACCGCCGCTTCGTCCAGGTGCCCGATGACTTCGTCAATCTTCGGTGCCCAGGTCGCGTACAGGCTCCGGGCCACTGCCGGCCGGGCTTCCCGCAGATTAGAGTGCGCCCGCTGCCAGCCCAACGGCTCTATCGGGCCTTTAACGCCTTTCAGCATCTTCAGCACGTCATTGACGGCCGGGCTGCCTTCTTTCGGAATTTCTTCCAGCGCCGTAATAGCCGCCGAGACGTCCACCGGGGTGTTGGGCTTCGCGGCGTCATACACCTGACCAATGCCCTGCCGGGCGGCTGCGAAAACATCGTCCGTGAGCGGTTCAATGCTGCCCGGAAGTCCCATAGCCTGCCGGGCGGAGCTGTTCAAAATGCCGTTGTTGATGGCCGTGGCCGGCTCAAAACCGCCCGCCGAGGCGGTGGTGCGGGCCAGAACATCCTCCAGGCCGCCCTTTAGCCTGGCCGTCAGGGGCACCTGGCCGCGACGGGCCGCCCGCATGGCCTGCATCCCACCCAGTAATCGCCCGGCCATGTTGCCCGCCCCGGTCAGGACCCCGCCCAAACCGGCCTGTTCGGCGGTGCTGCCCCAGGTGGACCCGCTGCGAAACCGTTCCATCGTTCCCGCAATCCCCGCCTGGGCAGCCACCCTGGCCGGACCCATGAGACTCGCCACCACCGGTACCGCCATGCCGCCGGCCATTGCCGCCATTGTGTCGGGCGCCGCCACGTCATTCGGGATGCGGCCCCCGGAACGGTCCGCAAACCACTTGCCCGCCCCGATCAGAAACTGATCCATCCCGTTGCCCGGATCGGGGATTGCACCATCCCGGATCGCCCGCGCCCGCACCTGCTCGTCGGTGACGTTATCCGGGACGCCGGTAAACTCCAGGCCGCCGTCTAGCGTTACTGTCCGCCCCATGTTTGGCTCCTCTTGATGACACCCCGGGCGCTGCCAGGGGTCGCGGGCATCCGTTCCCGCCACTTTCCGGGCACCAGCTGCCAGTCGATGCCCGTGGTATTGGTGAACTCGCCGGGCCTGGCCTGGTACTGGTTCTCCAGTCCCTGGTATTGGGTCATGGCCGCACTGCCCAGCTCCAGCGCCGGGGCGTACAGTGAATCCATCACGTCACGGAACATGGCCTGTTGAGCGGCGCCCAGGCCCTTGTCGCCGGCCGTGCGCAGCGCGGTGTCGAGCTGGGACAGGACCCCATACCCCTGCCGGATGTTCTCGACCTCGCCCTCCCGCACCACGCTGGTCGGGTCGGCCAGCTTGGCGAGCTTAATCATGGCCACCCGCGCCCCGAGGGCGCTGCCCTTGCCCAAGGCCGCGTCAGCCGCCCGGTAGGCGCTCTGCGCTTCACCGAGGTTCTTGATAGCCGGCAATGCCTGAAACTGCCCGCGTACGGTGTTGTAGAAGGTGTTCTGCTGCGCCTGGCTGCCGAGACCGGACGCCTGTATGGCAGCCAGCGATTGCGCCGCGTTGAGCTTGGCGGCCTGCATCTGCAAGGGGAACATCTGCGCCGCCTGCTGATACCCCTGCTGCGCGTTCACCTCCTGCTGCCGGCTACTCGCCGTGGACTGCTGAGTGCTCTGCAGGTTTGCCTGGGCTTGCGGGTCCAGCAGGTTGCCGGCCATCTGCACGCCGGCCGCCCGACTGCCCGGGTTCTGCATCAACCCCACCGCCGTCTGCGCCACCGGATTGCCGGTCATCTGCTGCCGGTTGAGCTGCTGGCCAAACCCCGTAGCCTGCTGCTGCAGGGCCGCGTCCGCCCTCGCCTTCTGCTGCTCGGCCAGCGCCTGCTCGTCGAGTAGCGCCTGCTGCCGGCGCCGGGTGTCGCCGATCATGTCAAAGTTGAATTGCAGGGCCATATTGCTACCTACGGTTTGGCAAAGTTGAAGTTACCACTGACTGCCCCAAAGACCCCCGGCGTGCCACTGCCCGAGCTGCTCGAGGTGTTATACCCCTGGTTAATGCCGCCCTGGGTCACGAACGGCTGAAAGAGGCTCTGCATGGGCGCGTTGATCCCTAAGTCATACAGCCCCGAGAGGTTGCTGGCCGCCGCCTGGTTGCCGATCAGGTTCTGCTGGCCCATCTGCCCGGCCGCCTGCTGCTGGCGCATCAGGTCAGCCTGCATGATGCCGCCAGCGCCCTGAAACAAGGTCCGGCCGGCGTCCTGGATGGCCTGGTTCTGCTGGATGCCCATACCCGCCCCGCCAAAACCCCCGGCCATCTGCCCGGCGTCGCGTATCTGCCCGAAAGACTGCCCGAGCTGCTGCTGGAGCTGGTCCTGCAAGCCGGCCATCTGCAGGCCGCCATAACCCTGCTGGGCGAACGGTGCCAGCTGACTGCCCGCCCCGGCCAGGGCGGTCTGATACCCCTGCCCCTGGTTCACCAGACCCTGAGCGGTCTGCGTCGGCAGGTTCTGGCCGCCTACCGGGCTGCCGAAGTACTGACTCTGCTGCTGGGCCATGTTCTGCGCGTTCTGCCACATGTTCTGCAGAAAGGGCATTTGCTGGCTGGGCGGGCCGCTCTGCGACTTGTTCTTGTTCTCGCCGAAGATTTTACCGAACAGGCTCATTATCGTTCTCCAAATTGCCGAATCTTAAGCGCCGCCGGCGTGGGGTCGCTGCCCAGGTTCATGTTACCGCTCACCTGCAGGATGTCCCCCAGCTTCAGGTCGTAGGGCGTCAGGACGTACTTGTTCCCCCCGGTATTGTGGCCTTCGCGCAAAACCACGTCGAATACGCCGGTCGTCTGGTTGATGAGGAAGAAATCCACGACGAACTGGGAGTCCGGATCGGGCTTGTTGCCGGGGGTGACCACGGCTGTCGCCGTCGCGTAAATGCGACTCGCCACCTGGATGCCCTGAAAAGTCGGGTAAAGCAGCGTGAACCGATAGACGCCCACCCCGGTGCGGGTCGGTGCGGTGCTGTTGTACAGCTCGGTCGTCGCATAGGTCGTCGAGGTGATGCCGGTCAGCGTCGCATAAACCGCCTTCCAGGGCACCGCGTTGACCAGCCGGCTGTTGAGCAACTGCACCGCCTGACTGATCCGGTTCAGCTCATCGTCCAGGTAGCGCGGGACCGCTTCCGGGTCCTGGGGCGGGGCGTTCGGGACGTAGAGGATTTCGACGTTAGTAGGCACTGGGCTCTCCAAACACCGCCGTGAACCCGATGCACACGAACAGCGAAATCGACGACCGACACTCCACGGTGAAATACCGGCCCGTTTTCAGACAGGGCAGCTGCCGGTTCGCGTCGAGCGTGGTCCAGTCGGGCGAGAAGATCACGGAATCGTCCAGATTCATGACGCTGGCAATGCGCGCCTGGATAATCCCCGTCCCGCTGCACTTGGCCTGAAAGTCCAGCCGCACCACCGTCTTGACCGCCGCCGGGTCGCCGAAGTCCAGATAGCCCCGGCTGCAGATGCCCTGCACCGCCACGCCGTTTTGCCAGCCGGTATTGCCGACCATGTTCGTCAGCTGGCCGCTATTGGTGGCTTTGAGAAACCCCCAGTGTATCGGCGGATTGAAATAGTTGAACCGGCTGAACTGGGCGAAGGACATACCACTGACCAGGCTCGTGGTATCCGGCACGACGTAAGTGAACGACCAGAGTTTCGTGCGTGTGTTCCACGTCAGTACCACCTGGGGGATATCATGACCCTCCAGGCACATATAGAACCACACGTCCTGGGTGATTTCGTTGTGCACCAGGAAGCACCGCTTAAACGCCGTGTCGCCGATGTTCGCCCGCAATAGCGTGCGGACTTCCTGGGTGGCAATGCTGCGGAAACTCTGCCCGTCGGTCAGGATCACGTCCCGGGCACTGGTCAGCACCACCAGACTGCCGCCGATATCCACCGCGCAGTTTTTCGCCAGTACGCCAAAGGCCTCTGTCACCTTGCGCACGCTGAACTGCAACGCGCCGCCGGTGAACGTCATCAGGTACATAGCCTCCGCCTTGAGAAGCACCAGCTGGTCACGCAGCGGGATCATTTCAATAACCGCCGGCTGGCTGTCCGAGAGGTATATGGTGCCGGCGTCGTTGGTGGACGTGCTTATCCACTCGGTCGGCAGGCCGGTGGTGCTGGAGTTTGACCAGCTGACCTGATTCGGAATATTGAGTCCGGCCGTGTCGGTCACGTCGGCGATAAAGATGCGGTTGCGCCAGGTGCGCATCAGGCCACAGGTGCTCGAGACGGCGCCCACCGACGGCCAGCCGGTCAGCGCTTGCGCCCTCGCCATGCTCAACCCGTTCCAGTAATAGGGTCGCTGGTTCAAATAGTTGAGCACCACCAGAGAATTGAGCTGCCCGCCGCTCACCGTGTCATGGCTGTAGGTCCCGCTGATGAACGCCGGCAATAGGCCCTCCACTATGGGCGTGATGCCGATAGGCCCGGCGGTGAATGTCTCGTAAACGATAGCCGTGTCCCTGCACAGCACATGCAGAATCGTTGACGAGTTGTAATCAATGGAAACAATGAACCAGGGGGCCGAGGATGTCAGCGTGCCCGCATCAATGTCGGTGCCGCCGGTGGTGACGGTCATGACCCCATCGAGGTTCACCATGTTCTGCGTGCCGGTCCAGGTGTCCGGCGGGACCAGCTCGGGCCGCACGTCGGCATTGAGACCGCTAAGAACGAGGCGTTGGGGGTCCATCAGGGTGAATCCGTCAGGGTGCCAGTGGTCACAAACGGGCCCAGCGTGCCGCGATTCGTGCCCGCGTTCCAGTCATCGGCCAGCTGGGTCACTCCGCCCCCGCTGCCGAAGAACACGTCGGGCGATGCCCCGTTGCGGCTGCCATTGCCGGGGTTGCCATAGGCCGTTGCCTGGCCCCCATCGGGGACCTGGGCGAACTGCGTCCAGGACGCGCCGGGGAGGGTACCGAGTGCAGAAGCCGTCAGGCCGGGCCAGAGAAACTGGCAGTTGATGATATTCGGGGCGCCAGCGGTATAGGTGGCGAAATTATTCGGTATCCAGCTGTTGGCTGCCGGGTTCAGGGTGGTCGCCGTGCGGGCGTAGATTGGCTGCCCAACGGTCATACCCGGGTCGTAGTAGACGGACAGCGAATTCGTGCCATTCAAGGTATCTGCCGACAGCTGGTTTGGCGAGGGCGACCATTTCGAGAGTCCAGCGGTGCAGGCCAGCGGGACGCCTGGCGAGAAATTTAGAATAAAGTTAGGACCCGAGGGCACCAGAGCGCCAATCTGCAGCAGCTTAACGTAATCACCGAATCCGGTCTGGTCAATAATGAAAGGCTGGGCACTGACCAGGTTGCCACCGCTGTCAGCGGCCGAAATCAGCATGCTGGTACCGCCCGCCAATATATTGGCCTGAATGTCGCGAGCATAAAATTCGGGGTTTTGGCGCGGATACGGTCCCTGCATGTCCGCCGGGGCACCACTGTCCCGCAACCAGGCGCGCACCTGGCCGATATCGCCGTTGAAGAACGCCGCCGGCGAATCACTCGGCGCCGCGCCAATGGTGAACGAGAACGCCGTGTCCGGCACAAACTGGTTGGTGCTCCAGGCGATATTGAACGGGATGTATTCCCTAACCAGCCCGTTGACGTAGATCGTGGCGCCACTGGCCGAGCGCAGCGTGGGGTTGACGATCAGATCGTAAACACTCACCGAGACAATGATCGTCACCACGTCGGTGTCACCGCCCGGGTTGCCGGTGCCGGTGCCGCCGCTCATATAGCTGTACTTCGACACGAACGCCGTCAGCGCCACGTCCACCTCTATGAGATTGCTGGAGTTGCGCCGAATGCGCAGCAGCTGGGTTGCCAGGTTACCGAGGGTCCCGCTGGACATGCCTAGAATGTCCATATTGGTATTGTTGCCCCCGCGAAAGCGCACGTTAGCCAGAAACCGCAGATTGCTGCTCGGGGTCAGCGGCGGCGTGCCGATGGGCGGCGTGCCGATGGTGCCGGGCAATTGAACTCGCTGCGCGCCGGCGAACCGGACAAAGTTTTGCCCGGCGAAGTTCACGCCGATCAGCCGCCGGGTCAGCAGGCCCTTGCGGATCAGCTCGTAGGTTTTTCCCTGAAAGGGTCGCTGCTGCATCAATTACTCGCAATCACCGGGCCGTTTAACAGATTGGTGAACGCGCCTCCCGTGCCCTGGTTAAACAGGTCGTTGATCCCCAGCGTGGTCTCGGCCAGGGTGCGGTCGTCAGGACCCTGCCGGCCGCCGAGGAAGATCAGCGGCACTGCCGCGCCCCCCAGTGTGCCATCGGTGCCCAGGTCAATATCGCAGCCCCCGCCGGTGCCGGCCCGGACGAAGTGCAGCGGGTCATTGTCCAGAACGGGTGAGAGATAGAGAAACCGCAGATTGGCATTCATGAAATTGCTGCCGACGCCGCTCGAGCCGATGGCCCACTCGATCACTGGCGAAGCGCCCCCGCCCCAATTCATGGTTGTGGCGCCGCCGAGCACGGTGAACGGTACGGACGGCTGAGCCACACCGTCCACCCAGAGGCGGGTCTCAGCGGCCACCAGATCGTTGACCATATGGACGGTCAGAATCACATCGGCGTTAGGACCCAGGCCCGGGATCAGCGTAAACGCCGACACGCCGTAGCCGGTGCTATTGGTCTCATTGTGGAATATCAATCGCAGGTCCCCGGAAGGGGCGTTGCCGACAAAGCGCAATGTCGCAGTGGCGGCGTCACTAGGAACCGATGACAACCCAACTCCCGTTACCAATGGGGCTTTGCGTACCACGCTCATGACCAGGGTCATACCCGCGCTCGAGCTCAGCCCCGTAAGATTAGCGCCCCGAAACAGGGTCTGCTGCAGGGCACTCTGCCACCGGGCGCCGCGGTGGTTGAGAATGTTGGTGATCGCGAAACTCTGCGCGGTGCTGTCGATGGTGATGGCCGGGCTGGTCACCGTGCCGTAACCGTTCGGCAGCGGGCCGGGACGCCGCACCCGGATCAGGTCGCCCGGGTTCACGGTGACGCCCGTCGAGGTGGACCAGACCACCGTGCTGTTGATGCTGTACTCGGTGTTCGCCGCGACCGCCGTCACCAGGCCGCTCACGCCGCCCGTCAGCGTCACCGGCGCCGACGCCACGTTGAGTTCGGCCGGAATCTGCCCGGCCAGGGGCGTAAACGGGCCAAAGACCAGCGGCGGCGGACCCGGCGCCGTGCGAAAGGGGTGCGAGAGGCGGCTGCCGCGCTGGTTTTGACCGATGCGCCCGCCGAACGGGCTCTGGCGCATCAGCCCGCCGTCTCCCACTTGCGCCCAGCCACCTCGCCGGTGGGTGGGTTGAGCCCCGCCACCGCGTTGCCCTTCGTCCAGGCCGCTGTCTCAAAGGTCAGGGCCGCCGGGAAGGGGTTCGCCGCCCCGGACCAGCCCAGGGCGAAGGCCCGGTGAATGCGGGGCTCCCAGCCGCACACGGTCGGCGTGGCGCCGTTGAAGGTAATGTCCGAACCGTAGTTTTTGCCGGCCATGTCCGTCTCCTAGGTGGCGACCACCGCCGGGGGGGCGTTCGGCAGGGTCATGCTGATGGGTTGCTTGCGGCGCTGCCCCGCCTCGTTCGCCATGCGCAGCTCGTCGGCGTACAGGCCCGAGAAGTTCACCGCCTGGTCATTGGCCTGGATGAACAGACTGGCCTGCAGCAGACAGTGGTACAGGTACGCCTGGGGATAGGCGTCCAGCAGGGCATTGGTGGAGCTGCCCGTGGTCCCCAGGGCCAAAGCGGCGTAATACTCCAGGATCAGGGCGGCGGTGCCCGTGGGCGATACGCTGAACTGGCTACCGCGCAGCCAGTAGCCCCCCGGAAAGCCGCTGCCGACGGTGGTCGCGCTTTGCAGGTCGCCACTCAGCGAGACCAGGGCGTACGGCCCTGCGGGGCCGGTGGCCTGGACCCGGATCAGCTCCCTGAAGTCCGTGGGCAGGGTGTAGGGGCTGTTGAAGGGAGTCAGCTGCAGGGCATTATCCGGCGTGCGGAAGTCGAACCCGATGCGCTGGTTGGCCCGGTCAATGAACCCCTGGCCGTCCGCCGCAACGCTCAGGAAGTCCACCGGCAGGTCGGTGCGGTGCAGGTAGGCGTTCACATCGGCCAGCAGTTGCGCCCGGGTGGTGCTCAAGGGGAACCCCCCTGACTCTCTACGTTCGTCATACCTGCTGCACCGTGCGGTAGCGTTCGGACTCGCTGGACTGCCAGAACCGCTTCCAGGCTTTGTACGCCTGCTTGGCGTCCGGGTCTTTCAGGTCGGGGTGCTTCAGGGTCAGCAGGTGCCGCTCGTGGGGCGCTATGTAGCCCACCCCACGGAACGGTGACTCGTACCCTTGCTTAGCGTGCACGGTGCGCAGATTCGTCCGCATGTCGTCGCGCTGCTTCTGCGCTTCGTCGCGGTAGCAGTGGTAAATCCGGGCGTCCTCCTCCCACGTCTCCTGGAAGACGCCCGGTTCGACCACCCGGCGGCTGATCAGCGTCGCCACAACACTCAGGCCGTGACAGCCGCCGTTGCCAGGATATCCACCACCCCACCGTAACCGTGCGGATCCAGGTGCCTGACGCCGTAGTCCCATTGTAGCTGTTGGCTGTACTGCAGACCCGTCACCGGCTGCTCTACCGACTGCAGGGCCGAGAGGGTCACCATTTCCACGCTGGACGGATCGTAGATAAACAGCGTGTCGCAGTTGCCGCTGCCGGTGCCCGTGGCTAGGTAGCTCACTTGCTGCTGCCGGTTCGGCACGAAGCGCAGACTCACGCCGAAGTCTGTCAGGAACTCGTTCACGCTGCCCTGGGCGGTCCGCGTCCCGGCCGAATCGCTGCCACTGTTGATGATGGTGGCGATACGGGCCGACGACGTGAACATGTAGGCGGACAGGCCAGAAATAACCAGGCTGCGGCCCATCAGAATGGTGGGATTGCACCCGTTGTTCCAGAGCTGATTGGCCACCAGCCTGATATGCGTCTCCTTCAGCCCGGCCTGCACCGTATTGACAGCGGTACGGGCCAGGGCGAGCGGCGGAGCCCCGGCAATCGACGTCGTATTACTGTAACCGCCAGCGGTGACGTCAGAACCACCGCCAGCCGACGGCGTGGCGCTGGCGGCGCTGATGACATTGCCCAACGCGTAGGTGGCACTGTTGGCCAGCCAGGTGCCGCCCGTGCCGCCGGTGGTCCCCACGCCAGGGACCAGTACCGCGTTCGTCAGTGCGGCGGAGAGTCCGGCGGTCGTCGGTGCTACTGTCTCGCTGCCAATCGTCCCCGAGTTATTGCTGAGTATGGTCGCCTCTACGTTGCGCTTTAGCTCCTTGCCACGCTGCTGAATCTGGTAAACCAGCGTTCGCATGAAGCCGATGGTGCCAACCGCTTCGGCGCGGGTCGAGACAATCACCGCCGAGGTGCGAATCTCGCAGTTGTTCCACACCCGTTTGCCGGTCCTCGACCCGTCGGTGAGCGTACTCGCACCGTCAACTTGCTGGCCGCTGGTTACCGGCGCCAGCAGGCGGTCCAGCGTCCAGCTGTATTGGCTGTTCATCACGCTGGAATTGCCAACGCTGGACATGAAAGGGTTGTCGGTCGGGCTGGTGTCAATAACCCGGTTCAGCACGTCCTCTTTGATCAGGCCGCTCGTCAGCACGGCCTTTAAGTCGAAGGAATCGTAATTGGTGGTACTCATTTGCGTTGCGCTCCCTGAATCAAAGCAGCCAGACCGCGGTCTATTTTGCTGCTCTTTGGATCATTATAAATACGCTGCAGCGGATCGTCCTTCGCCGGATTCCGGGCAGGAGCAAGCAGCTTCTTCGGGGGCGATCCCTTGACCTTGGCCATAGCAGCTTCCACGCGGCGGGACTGGTCGAGCTGGTCCTTGTAATCGAGCGCGATACGGGCGTCCGATTCCATCAGCTTGGCAATGTCCAGCGCGGTGAAACCTCTCTTGCCTTTCAGCTTCACAATCGCCTCAAAGTCAGCCTTCAGGGTCGCCGGCTGGCCCCACTCCGGTACCGATTCCATGATGATCTTGGCTTCGGCGTCGGCGTGGCGCTGCGTGAGTCGGCCGATCATGGCCTTCTCCCCGTCGCTGTACTCATGGAGTCCGGCTGCTTGCGCAACCGCCAGCTCCTTCGCCCAGCGCAGGCGCTCCTGTCGTTGCTCGGTTCGCTCGGTCTCTACGGCCTGGCGAGTCGCGTCAACCTCCCGCAGCTCCGCCACGCGATCTTTGTAGGCGCCCAGGGTCATATCCAACCCGGGCAGCTCCATTGCGTAGAGGGCCGCCACGTCTAAACCTGATTTTTCCGCCAGGTCCTTGAGACTCGCCGGGGGCGGACTCTCGTCCGTCGTCGCGTCTGCAGCGTCGATGCTTTCGGGGTCCGGGGCATCAGCCGGTTCTGCCATCTCTGACAGGGAGGGCGTTTGATTGCCTGAATGCTCCCGGCTCTCACCGGTGGTCGATCTCAGGGCCGCTAGAGCGGCATCGAGGTTCGTTGTATCACTATCCGGCGGCACGTTGCAATCTCTCGAACATTTTGTACACCAGGATTAATTCATCCTTCAGCCGCAGGTCCAGCCGGGGGTCATTGGCCGAGGCGGCCCACTCGGCCTTAATGTCTTCCTCGAGGTGCTCTCTAAGCCGCAGCTCGTTGAGTGTTTTCAGTACCCGCACTGCTTCGGCTTTCTGCTTCGGATTCCAGTCGCTGTAGCTCAAGAGTCACCTGCCCTGTCAGTTTGGCTTCCTCAATCTCGGCGTTAAGGGCCAGCTCGGCGTATTTGAACCGCAGCTCGGCGGCGCTGTTCACTGCGTCTGCCTGGTTCTTCTGCGCCTGAACCTGATCCTTCAGCGTGGCAATCTGCGCCTGCTGCTGCTGCATCTGCTGTTGCTGCTGCTGCATGGCCTGGGCCGCCTGCTGGCTGCGCTCCGAGGCGGGGTCGATCCAGTATTGGGCGGCGCTCTCCAGCTCCTGAGCACGGGCCAGGTCCATAATCAGCCGGTAGATACCCATCGAGTCCACCAGGATGCCGTTCAGCCCGTTCTGCATGGCCGAGGTGGCGACCGTCAGCTGGTTGGTGAGCGCGCCCACCTTGCGATTGCGCTCGCCCGGGGTCAGGCCGGTGCGCACCGCGATCTCGCTGCGCTCCAGCCAGGTGCCCGGGTCCACCGAAACCCACTTTTCGCCCTGCTTGAGCACGATTGGCGCCTCATAGTCGAAACGCAGGCAGTTGTGCACCAGCAGGAAGGTGTCTCGGACCAGCGTCTCGCTGATATTGCGCGTGTACAGCCCCGCCACCTGCTCCTGACTGGACATGATGCGGTCAGCGCCCATAGCGCCCACCTGGGCGGTCATCAGCTGGGACTCTGCCGCCTGCAGGTCCAGAGAAGCACCGGATCGCTGGCTGCGCATCCGATCCTTGTAGGCCAGCAGCTGCTCGCAGCTCCCGCCGACGTCGTTAAAGGGCAATGGCATCACCGCCGCCTGGACGTTATCGCCCCGCACCGTACGAACATGGGCATTGGGGCCGGCGTTCTCCAGGTCAACCTGATTGACCTGGGGACCGATCACCAGCCGGTTCAGCACCGCCGCCTGGTTGTTGTCGATCCACTGGCGGGTCACGGCGGTGCCAATGTCCTGGCACTCTTTCGTCAGGTCGAACAGGCTGATACCGGCGTAGCGGTGCGGAATCGCCATGATGCATCCCGAGGCGTAGGGCAGATACTCGACCTGCTCCTTGTCGAGAATCTCGGTCTCGGCCCCCATAATGAAGCGCCATAGGGTCGAGGTGTCGCCTTTCATGGCGATCTTTAGATAACACTCGTAGACGTCGACCAGCTCCTGATCCGGCGTGGCCGCTGCGGACCAGGTGTTTGCCGTGGCCATCTCACGCAGGTTCAGCGCAGCGTCCCAGCCGCTGTTAGTGGTCCCGGGCAGGTTCATCACCGTAGTCTTGCTGTACCCCGCCTCGATCAGATCGGAGCGGGTGATCGGCTTGTACTCGGCCACAAACCGGGCGTCCGACAGGCGGGCACTGCGCAAGCCGGCGTCGATGTACATGCGCTCGGGGGCCACGCTGACCACCTTGAGGCGTGGCCGGGTCTCGCGGGTCCGTAGTGTTACGGATCCTTCCTGCTCGCTCTCAATCTCGGCGCCCTCGCCAGCCGCCGCCAGCAGGGCCGCGTTGTCCGCGGCATCCCCGCCCCTGAACTTGGCGGTGGTGCTGTACTCATAATCCTCGCACCAGACTTTGATGATTCCGTTTTTCATCAGCAGGGCGTCATGGATCGCGCTATACATTGACCAGTACGCCTGGTTGTTGTCCAGCATCCGCGCCACCGCTTGCGTTTCCAGCTCGGCCTGACGCTCGTCGCCCGCGCGCTCGGGTTCGAACTCGCAGGGGTACTCGCCGGCGAACAGGGGCATCATCTGGGCCATCACCGCCTGGATCGCGTCGCGAACATCGGTGCTCACCACTCCGCTGCGCCCGGCAATGCCGCTGCTGGCCGGCAGGCTGCCCAGGTAGTAGTCGGCGGCCGTCTGCCGGTTCTGCTGCAGTACGCCGTTGCCGGTGGTGCCGCCGGTGGACTGGGCAATCTCCTGGTTGAGAATCGCCACCAGCTCGTCATTGCTGTACTTCACTAGATTGTCCCCGCGTAGTTGATGCGCATAGGCGGCAGCTGGCCGCCCGTGAGGCGCTCGTCAAAGGTGGTGGCAAAGTAGCGGGCGCTGTCCGCCGCGTGGCTGGCCCAGTCATGGAGTGGCTGTTTGGCAAACACCTCACGAGTGCCCTGGAAGTCGGCGCGGTAGAGTTTCAAGGCTTCGACGCCCTGGCCGCAGTGTTCCCGGTCGAACCAGCAGCGCGGGATGAGCGTCCTAAACGCCTCGATCCCCTCGTTAACCCGCCACTGAGGCGCCACCAGGAAGTTGATTCCCAGCTCACGCGCCACCTCAATACGTGAGCGCCCCGAGCCCAGCTCACGGACAGCAATATCGTGCGGGGCAATGTGGTCTCCCCAGTTGTAGGCGTGGCCTTTGAGGTGCCGGACGATTTCGGGGAGTCCGGTGTTCTGGAATTCCTCGTAGCGGATCGCATGGATTTCCCTCCCCACGATTTGCCAGTACCAGATCGCGGTGGAGTCTGCCATACCCAGGTCCCAGCTGGTATGGACCAGAGCGGCGGGTTCGTGCGGCACGCTGGTGATGCGGCCCTGCTTCTCAGCAGCGGCCATCTCGGTGCCCCAGTAGGCGCCCCTGACCGCCGCCGCAAAGCTGCACTCCATCTCCTGTTCAAACGCTTCGGGGCGCATCTCACGCCGGAGCGCCTCAATCTCGGCGTCGGGCAGCGCATTGGTGGCTGAGTAGGGCAGGAAGAACCGGGACCAATCGGGCAGATTGGGGGCCGCTTGGTACAGGTTGTAGAACAACCCTGACATACCCATCGGCGTGCCGATAAAAATAGCCCCGCCCTGTTGGTCAGCAAGAGCGGGGCGAATCACCTCTGACCAGGCGGCACTGGGCATCTGTGCAACTTCGTCGAGGATAGCGAAGTGCAGGCCGAGCCCCCTAATGGGGTTAGGGTTCTCCGCACCCAGTAGATAGAGTCTACTCTGATTCGGCAGGGTGATCTTCAGCTCACTGGCGTTCACGTCGCTGCCCGGGGGCAAGAACCGCTTGATGATCTCCAGCGCTACCCGCTTGGCCTGGCTGTACTGGGGGGCAATGTAGGCGCCCACGCCGCCGGGTTTCTGCAGTAGTTCAGAAATGAGGCGTAAGCAGCTGAATACTGTCTTACCGGATCGTCGGTGGGCAACGATGACATTGAACCGCTTGAGTCCAGCCCATGTCTCACGCTGCCACGCGCGCAAACCCAGTATTTCGTATTCGGGCATGTCAGCTGAGCTTCACCGTCCACGTCCCTGTCACTTCTATGCCGCCCTGGTGATCGAGCACCTTAAGGTCGGGGATGGTTTTCTTCAGCAGCCCCAGGCCGGCACTGACCTGGGTAGCGGTCATTTCCCGGTCGCCAACCACATGTTCACCCAACGCTTTAAGTATCTTGGCCGTTTGGATACTGGCGATATGCGGCGCGGTCTGGCGTTTGGTGAGCGGTGCAGCCATAGGCGGATCGTACACTACTGTATGCGGTCTGTGGATAACCTGTAAAAATGACAGCCAGAATACTGACGTTTACTGGTCTGAGTCCGATCCTTCTCCTGGCTGTCACTGACCCTCTATGGGCAATGATAACCCGACGCCTCCCCTCCCGGTATGGGCTGGGCAGCGGCCGGTCTGAGCCGGGGTCTGGTTACTGTCGCCACCTATTGCGAGCGTCCTTAACGCGGACCAGTCGGCTCCCCCAGGTGCTCTAACCTGATCGGGGTCGGTGCTCGTTTGGTATGGGCTGAGTTAGTTCCCGGTGGTACCTGGCTGCTTTCCTGACTGGCCGGCGCAGCGAATCCGCCTGTCTATCGTGAGTCAGACGTTAGAGACTTCGATTATGGCACACCCAACCTGATCCCAGAAACGCGAAACCCCGGTCACGGTTGGCGCCGTGCCGGGGCAGATGGAGCATTGAACATGGAAATCGTATCATGTATTTTCCCTCAGGGCAACCAGCTCCCTCGCCAGGGCCCGACTGGAGGCAATGGCCGCCTTGCCCAACCGGTCGTAACTGTTAAACGTCCAGCTCCGCTCGAGGCCGTGGCAGGTCCATATCTCGTAGGTGGTCTCCCTGCCCTCGTAGCGCCGGTGCAGGTAGCGGCGGACCAGCCTGCTGTGTGCCAGGGTGGCCAGGTGTTCCTTGTAGACTTCCGTCCGGGCGGTCAGGTCCTTGAACCCGTGGTACGGGCCGCGCACCCCGCTCAAACCTCACCCCGGGCCACGGCCCGCTGATAGCGCCACAAGTACAGCTCGGGCAGGGGCTGGTTCGCCCGCTGCCAGCGATACACCGAGTTACGCGACACCTTCAGCAGCCGGGCCAGCCGGGTCGGGCCGCCGGCTTTTTTGACGGCTGTTTTAACCTTTATCTGCTCCATGTCTCAATTCTCCTGTTGACTATGGGGTAACGTTGTGTATCATAACAGCGTACCTGCCACAAACCAATAGGAGAGGTTGCATGAATACCGATACCCTGCTGCCAGAACTCAGCCGCCTGTCGAACATCTGGTCTGACTATGGCCGCCGCTGCGGCCTGGACGGCCGTGTGCAGGGCCATGACCAGGCTTACTGGTACGGGCTAGCGTCCACGGCGTTCGATTATTACTACGGCTGGCAGTACGGGGAAACGGCATAGTGAACTTCGATGACCTGAAAACCAGCAAGTACCTGGCCGGCAAGGACCTGCCCGACGGTGGCCTCGAGGTGACGATCGCCGGCTTTGAGATGGTGACTCTGAAAGATGGCCCCAAGGTGGTGATGACGTTCCGGGAAGCCGGTATCAAGCCGATGATCGTCAACATGACGAACCGCAATCGCCTGACCAGCATCTGCGGCAGCCCGGAGTCCCGCAACATGGTCGGGCACCGGGTCCAGCTGTACTTCGACAAGGGTGTGGAGATGGCCGGCGAGCTCGTCGGGGGGCTGCGCATACGGCCTTTAGGCGTCATGACCGGCAAACCCGCACCGACGGCCGGGGTAGCGGCTACGGTGTCCCCAGAGTCCCTGCAGGCGGCCTTGGCTATGCTCCAGGCCAGGGCCGATCAGCAGCAGCGCCAGACTCAGGACCGGGACCCGTTCGCCCAGGACGTCCCGTTCTGATCACCATGAAAACCAAGAAACTCAGTGATTACCGCAAGGCGTACCAGTACACGCTGCGAGTGGGCTGGGACTATATCGCTCGGTGGCCGTTGATTAGCGCTCGTAAAGCCTACCGCGCCGGACTCCTCGCCGGCAGGAGGGAGAAGCCATGACCCCCGAAGAACTATTGATTAAGATTGACCGCGCCCACAATGACCGGCACCGGCTATTGATTGAGATTGACCGCCTCACCGCCGAGAACAAGCGGCTGAATGACCGCGCCGCACGGCTTCAAGAGGCGTGCCACAACTACGGTGACAAAATCGAGTCTCTGGAACAGCAGCTCCATGACACCATCCAGTATTACTCAGGGGCGCAGAGTCATACCCGCGCCGCCATCAACCCGGAGGTTAAGCCATGATCGAGCCACTGCAATTAGTGGGACTGGTAGCCTTATGTGCCTGGGTCGTCGGGGGTACGTTAGCCTCCGTGTGTAGTGTTTTCATCAACCAAGGGATTAAATCATCATGCGTATCAGAGACAGTTTCCTGGCCGAACGAGTCGATTCGTTTATCTTTCAGGAGAGTCCGGCCAAGCCCCTCCTCGCCCTCTTAGCCTACGCCCTGCTGATGGTTGGCCTGATGGCCTGGGCCGCCGATGCCGACGCCGCCGCCCGCAGCGGTACGCGGAAGTTCAGCCCCGTACCGGCGCCGATCACCACCACCGCCAGCGCTAGCCCCATCGAAGCGTTTTTCCTCGAGCTGTTCGCCCTGTGAAAACCCCACTCGCCGACCGCTGGGGCTTCACGTGGAACCTGCCGGACAGCGACGGCGAGTGGCCCACCGGCGCCCAGGAGAAAGAGCGCCACCTTTCAGAGCTGCACCAGGAGATTGCCGACCTGAAGGCCGCCGCCGAGGCGCAGCAGCTCGAGGATGAATATGCCCAGTACGAACAGGGGCTACCGAAATAATGAGTGATTTTGACCCTGACCCGCGCTTCCCGCGCTGGGAGTGCGCCATTTGCGAGAAGGGCATCGGTTACACAGACGCGGCGCCCGGCGTTGACTGGGTGTGGTCTGAGATACCCGGCCGCTCGGGCGCCCCACAGCGTATCTGCCTGGTCTGCGAGTCGGACCTGGACGCCCGGGCAGAGGATGGACATGCGCCAGGCCGCTAGACGCGACCGCAATGAAACGGAGATTGTCCGGGCGCTGGAGACCGTCGGCGCCCTGGTCTACCGGCTGTCAGCCCCGGGCATGCCCGATCTGCTGGTTGGCCTTAGGGAGCGCTGGGTGCTGCTGGAGGTGAAGTACCGCACCGGCGCCCTGGGTGCCCTGCAGACCCTGTTTGCGCAACGCTGCGCCGCCAGCCACCTGCCCTGCTACCTGGTGCGCACCGTCGAGGAGGCGCTGCAGGCCGTGAGCTGGGGCGTCACGCCTCCGCCTGTAGTTCGCAGACCCCGTACACCCGCCCGCCACGGTACGGCCGGTCGAACGTGACGTCCCGGACCCGGACCCGGGCAAACTCGGGGTTCTGTTCCCAGGGCCGCAAACATTGGGTGCCGATACCCACCGTCCCCACCGCCACCAGAAAGGACCGCTCCCGGTGCCCCCGCAGTTCATAGGCCACGGTCATCACGGTGATGATCGTCGGCGGCATCGGCAGGCCATTATTGATCGGCGCGAAACTTTTCATGACGACGTTGCTCGGCCGCGACCGCAGCCCGTTCGTCAGGTTGGTAAACGCCCGAAAACAGAAGTCCCCGTCGGCCAGGTCAGGGTCCTTGAACCCCAGCACGTCTGGCGAGGTGGCAAAAACCTCTCCGAGCCGGGTGCCAAACCCCGTCCCGTTACAGGTGCCCCACTCCACCGAGAAGGGTGCCTTCAGGTTCTCCGGTATGATCTGCCCGTTTTCATAATTGACGGCCGGCACAATGCTCACCGTCACGTCGCCCGCCCAGGTGACAGACGCCCACAGGGCCAGCAGCACCAGAGCGGCCAGCAGTATCACTGTCGATTGCTTCACGGACATTCTCCTATTGACTCGGTAACTTCACTTCGGTCCCACCCTGCTCGATCTTAATGTCACAATGGGTTTCACACTTGCCATCGCAGACCGTGCTGCAGTGGTGCCCCCGGTCGAACTGGTGAACGTTGCAGCCCGATAATGCGAGGATCAAACCCATGCTGATCGAAAACGCCCTGGAATGGCTCCTGCTGTTGGCCTGGAACAACGGACCCATTCTGTTTCTCATTGGTTATTTCTACTGGGGGCTAACACAAATTCGCTGAGACCCTGGGCCGCAGCGGCCCCGGCCCGACTCTCGACAGCCGGCGATAGCAACGCGGCGCCTGCGACCCGGGGCGCCAACCCCAGTGCGGCCACCCCGAGCGCTGTTTTCGGGTCCATCTGCCCGCTGATCAGGCCCACGCCAGCGGCAGCCGCCGGGCCGAACAGACCCAGACGGCCCGCCGTGGGACTGCCGGCGGCAAGCCGGCGACCCTCGGCTGCCAGTAACTTGCTCACCGCAATGAGCTGCGCCGTCTCGGGCAATAACCCCCGGGTACTGCCCTCCGCCGCCGCCTGTTTGCCGAACCCGTGCCACCCCCGCTTGCCGAGCTTGCGAAAGGTTTCCCCAGCCGGTACCTGGCCGGTCTCTACCAGACTGTTGATATCCTCCAGATTCGACAGGACCTTGTAACGCTGATTCGCCACCTTGAGCGCCCCGGAATCCCCGCCACCGGCTACCGCCGCTTCGTCCAGGTGCCCGATGACTTCGTCAATCTTCGGTGCCCAGGTCGCGTACAGGCTCCGGGCCACTGCCGGCCGGGCTTCCCGCAGATTAGAGTGCGCCCGCTGCCAGCCCAACGGCTCTATCGGGCCTTTAACGCCTTTCAGCATCTTCAGCACGTCATTGACGGCCGGGCTGCCTTCTTTCGGAATTTCTTCCAGCGCCGTAATAGCCGCCGAGACGTCCACCGGGGTGTTGGGCTTCGCGGCGTCATACACCTGACCAATGCCCTGCCGGGCGGCTGCGAAAACATCGTCCGTGAGCGGTTCAATGCTGCCCGGAAGTCCCATAGCCTGCCGGGCGGAGCTGTTCAAAATGCCGTTGTTGATGGCCGTGGCCGGCTCAAAACCGCCCGCCGAGGCGGTGGTGCGGGCCAGAACATCCTCCAGGCCGCCCTTTAGCCTGGCCGTCAGGGGCACCTGGCCGCGACGGGCCGCCCGCATGGCCTGCATCCCACCCAGTAATCGCCCGGCCATGTTGCCCGCCCCGGTCAGGACCCCGCCCAAACCGGCCTGTTCGGCGGTGCTGCCCCAGGTGGACCCGCTGCGAAACCGTTCCATCGTTCCCGCAATCCCCGCCTGGGCAGCCACCCTGGCCGGACCCATGAGACTCGCCACCACCGGTACCGCCATGCCGCCGGCCATTGCCGCCATTGTGTCGGGCGCCGCCACGTCATTCGGGATGCGGCCCCCGGAACGGTCCGCAAACCACTTGCCCGCCCCGATCAGAAACTGATCCATCCCGTTGCCCGGATCGGGGATTGCACCATCCCGGATCGCCCGCGCCCGCACCTGCTCGTCGGTGACGTTATCCGGGACGCCGGTAAACTCCAGGCCGCCGTCTAGCGTTACTGTCCGCCCCATGTTTGGCTCCTCTTGATGACACCCCGGGCGCTGCCAGGGGTCGCGGGCATCCGTTCCCGCCACTTTCCGGGCACCAGCTGCCAGTCGATGCCCGTGGTATTGGTGAACTCGCCGGGCCTGGCCTGGTACTGGTTCTCCAGTCCCTGGTATTGGGTCATGGCCGCACTGCCCAGCTCCAGCGCCGGGGCGTACAGTGAATCCATCACGTCACGGAACATGGCCTGTTGAGCGGCGCCCAGGCCCTTGTCGCCGGCCGTGCGCAGCGCGGTGTCGAGCTGGGACAGGACCCCATACCCCTGCCGGATGTTCTCGACCTCGCCCTCCCGCACCACGCTGGTCGGGTCGGCCAGCTTGGCGAGCTTAATCATGGCCACCCGCGCCCCGAGGGCGCTGCCCTTGCCCAAGGCCGCGTCAGCCGCCCGGTAGGCGCTCTGCGCTTCACCGAGGTTCTTGATAGCCGGCAATGCCTGAAACTGCCCGCGTACGGTGTTGTAGAAGGTGTTCTGCTGCGCCTGGCTGCCGAGACCGGACGCCTGTATGGCAGCCAGCGATTGCGCCGCGTTGAGCTTGGCGGCCTGCATCTGCAAGGGGAACATCTGCGCCGCCTGCTGATACCCCTGCTGCGCGTTCACCTCCTGCTGCCGGCTACTCGCCGTGGACTGCTGAGTGCTCTGCAGGTTTGCCTGGGCTTGCGGGTCCAGCAGGTTGCCGGCCATCTGCACGCCGGCCGCCCGACTGCCCGGGTTCTGCATCAACCCCACCGCCGTCTGCGCCACCGGATTGCCGGTCATCTGCTGCCGGTTGAGCTGCTGGCCAAACCCCGTAGCCTGCTGCTGCAGGGCCGCGTCCGCCCTCGCCTTCTGCTGCTCGGCCAGCGCCTGCTCGTCGAGTAGCGCCTGCTGCCGGCGCCGGGTGTCGCCGATCATGTCAAAGTTGAATTGCAGGGCCATATTGCTACCTACGGTTTGGCAAAGTTGAAGTTACCACTGACTGCCCCAAAGACCCCCGGCGTGCCACTGCCCGAGCTGCTCGAGGTGTTATACCCCTGGTTAATGCCGCCCTGGGTCACGAACGGCTGAAAGAGGCTCTGCATGGGCGCGTTGATCCCTAAGTCATACAGCCCCGAGAGGTTGCTGGCCGCCGCCTGGTTGCCGATCAGGTTCTGCTGGCCCATCTGCCCGGCCGCCTGCTGCTGGCGCATCAGGTCAGCCTGCATGATGCCGCCAGCGCCCTGAAACAAGGTCCGGCCGGCGTCCTGGATGGCCTGGTTCTGCTGGATGCCCATACCCGCCCCGCCAAAACCCCCGGCCATCTGCCCGGCGTCGCGTATCTGCCCGAAAGACTGCCCGAGCTGCTGCTGGAGCTGGTCCTGCAAGCCGGCCATCTGCAGGCCGCCATAACCCTGCTGGGCGAACGGTGCCAGCTGACTGCCCGCCCCGGCCAGGGCGGTCTGATACCCCTGCCCCTGGTTCACCAGACCCTGAGCGGTCTGCGTCGGCAGGTTCTGGCCGCCTACCGGGCTGCCGAAGTACTGACTCTGCTGCTGGGCCATGTTCTGCGCGTTCTGCCACATGTTCTGCAGAAAGGGCATTTGCTGGCTGGGCGGGCCGCTCTGCGACTTGTTCTTGTTCTCGCCGAAGATTTTACCGAACAGGCTCATTATCGTTCTCCAAATTGCCGAATCTTAAGCGCCGCCGGCGTGGGGTCGCTGCCCAGGTTCATGTTACCGCTCACCTGCAGGATGTCCCCCAGCTTCAGGTCGTAGGGCGTCAGGACGTACTTGTTCCCCCCGGTATTGTGGCCTTCGCGCAAAACCACGTCGAATACGCCGGTCGTCTGGTTGATGAGGAAGAAATCCACGACGAACTGGGAGTCCGGATCGGGCTTGTTGCCGGGGGTGACCACGGCTGTCGCCGTCGCGTAAATGCGACTCGCCACCTGGATGCCCTGAAAAGTCGGGTAAAGCAGCGTGAACCGATAGACGCCCACCCCGGTGCGGGTCGGTGCGGTGCTGTTGTACAGCTCGGTCGTCGCATAGGTCGTCGAGGTGATGCCGGTCAGCGTCGCATAAACCGCCTTCCAGGGCACCGCGTTGACCAGCCGGCTGTTGAGCAACTGCACCGCCTGACTGATCCGGTTCAGCTCATCGTCCAGGTAGCGCGGGACCGCTTCCGGGTCCTGGGGCGGGGCGTTCGGGACGTAGAGGATTTCGACGTTAGTAGGCACTGGGCTCTCCAAACACCGCCGTGAACCCGATGCACACGAACAGCGAAATCGACGACCGACACTCCACGGTGAAATACCGGCCCGTTTTCAGACAGGGCAGCTGCCGGTTCGCGTCGAGCGTGGTCCAGTCGGGCGAGAAGATCACGGAATCGTCCAGATTCATGACGCTGGCAATGCGCGCCTGGATAATCCCCGTCCCGCTGCACTTGGCCTGAAAGTCCAGCCGCACCACCGTCTTGACCGCCGCCGGGTCGCCGAAGTCCAGATAGCCCCGGCTGCAGATGCCCTGCACCGCCACGCCGTTTTGCCAGCCGGTATTGCCGACCATGTTCGTCAGCTGGCCGCTATTGGTGGCTTTGAGAAACCCCCAGTGTATCGGCGGATTGAAATAGTTGAACCGGCTGAACTGGGCGAAGGACATACCACTGACCAGGCTCGTGGTATCCGGCACGACGTAAGTGAACGACCAGAGTTTCGTGCGTGTGTTCCACGTCAGTACCACCTGGGGGATATCATGACCCTCCAGGCACATATAGAACCACACGTCCTGGGTGATTTCGTTGTGCACCAGGAAGCACCGCTTAAACGCCGTGTCGCCGATGTTCGCCCGCAATAGCGTGCGGACTTCCTGGGTGGCAATGCTGCGGAAACTCTGCCCGTCGGTCAGGATCACGTCCCGGGCACTGGTCAGCACCACCAGACTGCCGCCGATATCCACCGCGCAGTTTTTCGCCAGTACGCCAAAGGCCTCTGTCACCTTGCGCACGCTGAACTGCAACGCGCCGCCGGTGAACGTCATCAGGTACATAGCCTCCGCCTTGAGAAGCACCAGCTGGTCACGCAGCGGGATCATTTCAATAACCGCCGGCTGGCTGTCCGAGAGGTATATGGTGCCGGCGTCGTTGGTGGACGTGCTTATCCACTCGGTCGGCAGGCCGGTGGTGCTGGAGTTTGACCAGCTGACCTGATTCGGAATATTGAGTCCGGCCGTGTCGGTCACGTCGGCGATAAAGATGCGGTTGCGCCAGGTGCGCATCAGGCCACAGGTGCTCGAGACGGCGCCCACCGACGGCCAGCCGGTCAGCGCTTGCGCCCTCGCCATGCTCAACCCGTTCCAGTAATAGGGTCGCTGGTTCAAATAGTTGAGCACCACCAGAGAATTGAGCTGCCCGCCGCTCACCGTGTCATGGCTGTAGGTCCCGCTGATGAACGCCGGCAATAGGCCCTCCACTATGGGCGTGATGCCGATAGGCCCGGCGGTGAATGTCTCGTAAACGATAGCCGTGTCCCTGCACAGCACATGCAGAATCGTTGACGAGTTGTAATCAATGGAAACAATGAACCAGGGGGCCGAGGATGTCAGCGTGCCCGCATCAATGTCGGTGCCGCCGGTGGTGACGGTCATGACCCCATCGAGGTTCACCATGTTCTGCGTGCCGGTCCAGGTGTCCGGCGGGACCAGCTCGGGCCGCACGTCGGCATTGAGACCGCTAAGAACGAGGCGTTGGGGGTCCATCAGGGTGAATCCGTCAGGGTGCCAGTGGTCACAAACGGGCCCAGCGTGCCGCGATTCGTGCCCGCGTTCCAGTCATCGGCCAGCTGGGTCACTCCGCCCCCGCTGCCGAAGAACACGTCGGGCGATGCCCCGTTGCGGCTGCCATTGCCGGGGTTGCCATAGGCCGTTGCCTGGCCCCCATCGGGGACCTGGGCGAACTGCGTCCAGGACGCGCCGGGGAGGGTACCGAGTGCAGAAGCCGTCAGGCCGGGCCAGAGAAACTGGCAGTTGATGATATTCGGGGCGCCAGCGGTATAGGTGGCGAAATTATTCGGTATCCAGCTGTTGGCTGCCGGGTTCAGGGTGGTCGCCGTGCGGGCGTAGATTGGCTGCCCAACGGTCATACCCGGGTCGTAGTAGACGGACAGCGCATTCGTGCCATTCAAGGTATCTGCCGACAGCTGGTTTGGCGAGGGCGACCATTTCGAGAGTCCAGCGGTGCAGGCCAG
>Ga0315273_10000685_pt1 | contig 36549 bp, 30 predicted proteins | sample YL17G02_0_MG_FD_205753 | JGI IMG/M metagenome (GOLD analysis project Ga0315273, IMG submission 205753) | Sediment microbial communities from Yellowstone Lake, YNP, Wyoming, USA - YL17G02_0 | ecosystem: Environmental > Aquatic > Freshwater > Lake > Sediment | place: USA: Wyoming | collected...
CCGCAAATCGCGTCGCGCAGATCATCGAGGTGAACGATCGGGACAATCCGTCCCTTCCATCCGCAGTTCTCGATGTGCTCGATGAGTTTGTCAGAGAGATGACTCATGGGGTATGCACCCGAGGAGAAGTTTACCAGGAAGTCGCGCGAATGGCGAATGGAACCGCAAAGAGCCCCGGAGGCCCATGATCGATAACGCTTGCCGCTTGGCCGTCGTCTCGCTATCGCGTTTTCGCCGGCGACTCCGCCGGCTCGATCTCCACGTCGAGCTTCCGGCCGCGGCGTATGATAGTGACGACGCACCGCACACCGATCTTCTCGTCAGAGAGGAGACGGTGGAGCGCGTCGATGTCGGAGATCGGCTCTCCGTCGAAGGCGACGATGATATCCCCTTCACGCACACCCGCCGTATCCGCAGGCCCACGGCTCTCCACACCGAGGACGAGCACGCCGCTCTCCACTCCGATCTCGTGGTAGCGGACCGTCCGGCGCTGGAGCGGAATGGTCTGACCCGCCACGCCGATGTAGCTCCTTCTCACGCGTCCCTCGTTGATGAGCTTTCCCGCGACGAACTTGGCCGTGTTGATCGCGATCGCGAAACAGAGCCCCTGGGCGGGCATGATCATCGCGGTATTCACCCCGATGACCTCGCCCCGCGAATCGACGAGCGGTCCTCCGGAGTTCCCGGGGTTCAACGCCGCGTCGGTTTGTATGACGTTGTCGATCAAACGTCCCGTCGGCGCGCGTAGCGACCGACCGAGCGCGCTCACCACTCCCGCCGTGACGGAGGCGTGAAAGCCGTACGGGTTTCCCGCGGCGATGACGAGCTGCCCCACACGCACCTTGCGCGAGTCTCCGAGGACCGCCGGGACGAGATCGGGGGCGCTGATCCAGACGATGGCGATATCGGAATCGGGATCGTCGCCGACGGGTTCCGCGGTGTACGACTCTCCGTCCGGGAGGGTGACCTCAACGCGCCCCATCCCGTGAACGACGTGGCTGTTGGTGAGCACGTAGCCGTCGGGCGTGAGAACGAAGCCGGACCCCGACCCGCCCCCGTTCCCGTGCGGAGAAACCGGCGTGTTTGCCTGCCGCAGCTCGCGGGGGCCGCGATGCACGCCAACGCCGACGACCGACGGGCTTATCTTCTTGACGGCCTCGACGATCGCGCGGGAGTACGCATCGAGAAGCTCACCGTCGGCCGGGTCGCCCGGAGCCCCGTCGCCCGCGGCGGGCGAGAACCTTTCGCTCCGTGAACCGGTGTTGCCGGATGATAGAAACCGAGCGTTTTTCATGAATCCGTCTCCTTGACGAGCAGAAAAAGACTTCCAGCCTTGATACAAAAAGGGGGATCCCGCGATCCCCCCCTGTCGACAATGCCTTCACCGCTACCGGAAATCTACGCAAGCCCTCCAGCCGGCGCAAGACCCGTGTTGCGCGCCCGCGCGCAAGGCCATGCGTGCTGCACGTATCGCGCGATCACTTCCCCGCCGCGATTCTTATCCTGCTGTCCACGACCCGGCAGTGACTTCTCTCCGGCGTGACGATCACCGGGTTCATGTCGAGCTCGACGATGCCGGGCAAGTCGTTCACCATCTGGCCGAGCCTCTGTATCGACTCCACTATGAACTCGATGTCCACGCGCTTCTCGCCGCGCACGCCCTCTAGGAGCGGATACGACCGGATCCCCTTGACCATCTCGCGCGCGTCCACATCGGTCACCGGCATCACGCGGAAGGTGATGTCCTTGATGATCTCGACGTACTTCCCGCCCATGCCGAACATGAGGAGCGGCCCGAAGGTCTCGTCCGTGGACATGCCGAGGATGATCTCCTTGCCCCCTTGCGCCATCTCCTGGACGAGAAAACCCTCCACGTCTTTGGAAACGCCCGCTTCCTCGAGGTTCGCCTGCATCGTCCGCACCGCTCCCTCGAGCATCTTCCTGTCCTGAATGTCGACGATCACACCGCCAAAATCGGATTTGTGTGTGATCTTCGTTCCCTGGGCTTTGAGCACGACGGGGTACCCGATTCTCTCCGCCGCATCGACGACGTCTCGCGCGCTCGGGACGCTCTCGAAACGGCACAGGGGGAAACCGTACGCCTCGAGCACTCTGCTCGCCTCGACGGCCGAGAGATACCCTCCTCCCGTCTCCTTCTTGGCCGCGATGATGCCGGGAACCGTGTTGTCCGTGGAAGAAAACCGCTTGATCTTTCCCTCCGCTCTGGCGCACCAGAAACGGTAGCGCTCCACCGCTGAGATCGCCCGCACGGCAGACTCGGGAAAGCGGTAGAGAGGCGGCGCCTCCGCGATCTTCTTGGGGATCTCCTCGTAGTACCTTTCCTCGGCCATCAGCACGCAGTACACGGGTTTGTGATACCGCTTGCTCACGTTGGTCACGCGTGTGACGACTTCTTTGGGCTCGACGAGAATCGGCGGAACGAAAATGACGATCACCGTGTCGACGCCTTCGTCGGCGAGCACGAGATCGAGGGCCTTCTCGTACTCGTCCGGTCCCGCGCTCGAGATCATGTCGATGGGATTCCGTATGCTCGACTCTTCGGGGAGAAAGGCAGCGAGTTTCCGCCGCGTGTCATCGCTGAGCCTGGACATGCGGAGGCCCTCGTTTACGATCTCGTCGGTCGCCATGATCGCGGGTCCGCCGGCGTTCGTGAGGATGCATACGCGGTCGCCGCTGGGGATCGGGTTTTTCGTGAGGGCGAGCGCGACGTCGAGCATCTCCTCGATCGTCGACACACGGATCACGCCGCATTGGTAGAGCAGGGCATCCGCGGCGATGTCGAGGACGGCGAGCGACCCGGTGTGCGACGATGCGGCCCGCGACCCTGCCGCCGTCGTTCCCGACTTGACGACGATGATCGGTTTTTCGCGCGTGATCTGTCTCGCCAGCGCCGTGAATCTCCTCGGTTCACCGAAAGACTCCAGGTACAGAGCGATGACCTTCGTCGTCTTGTCGCGGGCCCAGTATTCCAGGAGATCGTTGCCGCCGACGTCGAGCCCGTTGCCGACGCTCGCGAAGTGCGACACGCCGAGATCGATCCTCTTCTGCATGAGGAGAATCGCCACGCCGAGAGCGCCGCTCTGCGACATGAACGCGAGCGACCCCCTCGCCGGCTCGAGGGGCGCGAACGTCGCGTTGAGCGACACGTCGGGATCGGTGCTGATGACACCCATGCAGTTGGGTCCGACGACGCGAAAACCGTACTTCTCCTGGAGCGCCTTGAGCGCTTCTTCCCGCTTGATCCCTTCGCCCCCGGTCTCTCTGAAGCCCGCGCTGATGATGACGAGTCCCCCGACGCCCTTCTCGCCGCACTGGTCGGCCACGTGGAGGACGTGCTCCTTAGGCACGACGATGATGGCGAGGTCAACGGGGTCGGGGATGCTCAAAACCGACGGGTAACACTTGATGCTGCTGATGTACTCGTGTTTGGGGTTCACGGGAAAGAGCATCCCGTTGAAACCGTACTCGATGATGTTCTGGAGAAGCTGCCGTCCGATGGTGCCGCGCTTCTGTGTGGCCCCGATGACGGCGATCGACTTCGGCTTGAAAATGCAGTCGAGTGATTTCATGGTTCTCCTGTGGCTTTTCCCACTTCTCGGATCATTTCCCCGACGATTCGCGCCATATCCGGCGAAGGAGCTCGTCCACGCGGGTTCCGATCTCGTCCCGCACGGTGCGGAACTGCGCGATGCTCCCGCCTAGCGGATCTCCGATCTTCCACGAGATCACCGTGGAGGGAAGAGACGCGGGGAAAACCTTCTCGTTCGTGTAGCCGGACATGTTGACGATGTAGTCCATCTCTCCCAGCGGGACCTCGTCGAACCCTTTGGAGTGCTGGCGCTTTATGTCGATCCCCTTCTCCATCATCACGTGGACGGCTTCCTCGCTCACCATCCCCGTGTGACGGACTCCCGCGCTGTACGCTTCCACGAACGCGCTCCCGCCGTTTCGCGCGAACCCTTCGGCCATCTGCGAACGGATCATGTTGCCGATGCAAACGAAAAGGACCTTCTTCTTGCCGCTGGTTTTGCTCATCGGTTGTTCTTTCGCAAGTTGTTCATGCGTGCTATGTCGCCGGACTCGCGCCTCGCGCGCCGCCCCCGGCACGGACTCGTACGCCGCAGCGTCACTTCTCCCCCCGATAGAGCGTGACAATACCACCCGTCAGCCGTTTTGCCGACACGATTCCGAGGCCCGTCTCTCTCATGAGGTCGAGGACTCTCTCGCTGGGGAGAAAATCGCTCACCGACGAGGCGAGGTACGCGTACGCTTCTCTCGACCCCGAGACGAGCCTTCCGGCGCGGGGAATCACGTGGTGAAGATAGAACGCGTACCCCATGCTGGACAATGCCCTGGACGGCGGAGCGAACTCGAGGATGACGAGGCGCCCTCCGGGCACGAGCACGCGCGTCATCTCCGCAAGGCCCGCCGCGTAGTCGGCGAGGTTTCTGAGTCCGAACGCGATGCCGACCGCATCGAACCGTCCGTTTTCGAAAGGCAGATCGAGAACGTCGCCCTCGACGAAGTGAATCTTCCCGTCGAGCCTTTTCCTCGCCGCTTTCGCCCTGCCGATGTCGAGCATCTCCCCCGAGCGATCGAGGGCGATCACCTCGGCCGCCTCGGTGCGCTCCGCGAAGGCAATGGCGATGTCACCGGTGCCCGAACACGCGTCCATCACGCGGCCTCGCGGAGGCAAGCCGGCCGATTCGACGAGCCGGCGTCTCCACACCCGGTCGATGTTGGCGCTGAGAAGATGATTGAGGAAATCGTACCGTGGGGCGATTATCGAGAACATCTCAGGCGTGCCGGTTTTTTGCACAGCTGCTTCCCCGCGGACTAGCGTCTGGCGTGGAGGAGCGAGAGACCGAGGATGTACACGTACCCGGTGACAAAGAGGAGGAGATACGGCATGGCACCCCAGTTCTTGAGCTTGAAGAGAAAGAGAAACGTCACGCACATGTACGTGGCGAACAAGCCTTCGATGAGGATCGAACGCGCACTGACGGACTGGTAGATCTTCCCCTTCCAGCTGTCCTTGAAGCCCTCGATGCGGTACTTGGCTGTCCGCACGAACGGCGACTTCCGCGAGAGAAGCGCCTCGATCACCGCCCACGCATCGTTGACGCACATCCCGATCCCGAGCGCCAGAATGAAGGGAATGTCCTTCGAGCGCCGTTTCCAATCGGGATAGATCTCCCGCTGCGATACCGAATAGAAGAGAAAGACAGATCCCGTCGTGAAGAGAAAAATGAAGATCTCCCAGAGCTCGACCCCGTTCAACGCCAGATTGTATCTGAGAACGAGCGAGAGAGGGAGGAGAACGGAGAGCATGACGATCAGAATGCAGCAGAACTTCACCGTGAGGTGAAACGTCGCTTCCACCTTGACGCGAAACGGGAGCCGGCTCCTCCAGATCGTCGGAAGGAGCTTCTTGGCCACCTGAACGGCTCCCTTCGTCCAGCGGTGCTGCTGGGTCTTGAAGCCGTAGACGTCCACCGGGAGCTCGCTCTCGCACACGAGATCGGGGATGAACACGAATCGCCACCCCGCCATCTGCGCGCGGTACGACAGATCGAGGTCCTCCGTGAGCGTGTCGCCGTCCCATCCCCCCGCTTCATCGATCGTCTTGCGCCTGAAGACGCCCCCCGTGCCGTTGAAATTGAAGAACCTCCCCGAGAACGACCGCGCGGTGTGCTCGAGCATGAAGTGGGCGTCGAGAAGAATCGCCTCCACACGAGTGAGGAGCGAATAGTCCCTGTTGAGGTATCCCCAACGCGCCTGGACCATCCCGACTTTGGGATCCGCGAAGTACGGGGCCACTCGTTTCAAGAAATCGGGCGGAACGATGAAATCGGCGTCGAATATGGCGACGAGCTCGTCGTCGCTTCTCTCGAGGCCCGCCCGCAGGGCGCCGGCCTTGTAGCCTGAGCGGTCGTCGCGGTGGAGATAAACGACCTTGAACCCTCGCCCTCGGAGCTTCTCGGCTGCGGCGTTTGCGATCTCCTGCGTCCCGTCGGTCGAGTCATCGAGAATCTGGACGGTGACGAGCTCCCTCGGGTACTCCAGGCGGCCGACGCTTTCGATCACGCGCTCGGCGACGTAGTATTCGTTGTAGATCGGCAGCTGTATCGTCACCGTTGGGCACTCGTCGGGACGAAGCGGGGGCGGCTCCGTCCTCTTTGCCCGCTTGTAGTACCGGTAGTACAGGTACAAGACAAAGTACCGGTGAATCCCGTAGATCGAGAGCACGGCGAGGACCGCGAGATAAACAACGACTGTGATCTTGCTTAGAATCTCCATATTCTACTTCTCGAATGCGCGCGAGCCCCGCGACTCCTTCGTTGCTCCCGTCACCGGGCGGCGGGCGCCATGCTCATGCCGAAAACGTCGAAAAGGAAAGCCCAGGTATCGCTCGCTTCTTCGATACGCTTCGACGTGGGCTTGCCGCTTCCATGACCGGCCTTCGTTTCGATACGGATGAGTATCGGATTCTCTCCAGCATCCGCCGCCTGAAGCGCAGCCGCAAACTTCTTGGCGTGCATCGGAACAACCCGGTCGTCGGTGTCCGCCGTGGTGATGAGCGTTGCTGGGTACTTCACGCCTTTCTTGACATTATGAGCCGGAGAATAGGCATAGAGGAACTTGAATTGTTCGGGGTCGTCCGAGCTCCCGAAGTCCGACACCCAGTACCGCCCGATGGTGAACTTGTGATACCGGAGCATATCGGTCACCGGCACCTGGGCGACCACAGCGCCGAACAGATCGGGGCGCTGGATCATGCACGCCGCGACGAGCAGCCCGCCGTTACTTCCACCTTCGATCGCGAGCCGCGACGAGTTCGTGTACTTGTTGGCGATGAGCCACTCCCCCGCCGCCAGAAAATCGTCGAACACGTTCTGTTTCCGGCCGAGGGTCCCCCCCTGGTGCCATTCCTCTCCGTACTCGTTGCCCCCGCGAATGCTGGCCACGGCGAGGACGCCGCCGCATTCGAACCACATCAAAGTCGAGACGGAAAAATACGGAGTCATGGCGACGTTGAAGCCGCCGTAACCGTAGAGAAGGGTGGGGTTATTTCCGTCGAGCGTCAACCCTTTCTTGCAGGCGATGAACATGGGAATCCGCGTCCCGTCCTTCGACTGATAGAAGACCTGCTGGGTCTCGTACGTCGAGGTATCGAAGTCGATGTCCGGCCGGCGGAATACGGAGACCCCATTCGTCTTGAAATCATACCGGAACGCGGTCACCGGATAGAGGAACGATGTGAAAGCGAAAAACATCTCCGTGTCCTTCCGCTGACCGGAGAGACCGGACACGGAGCCTATCGTGGGAAGCGCGATCTCTCGTGAGAACGCACCCGTGGTGTGGAAGATCTTGAGCACGTGGTGGGCATCCTGGAGGTACGCTGCAACAAGCTCGTTGTTCACCATGCTCACGTAGTGGAGGACGTCCCCACTCTCCGGTATCACGTCGCGCCAGTTCGCGCGGTCGGGGTTATCCACGTCGATCGCGATCACGCGTCCCTTCGGTGCGTTGAGATCCGTGTGGACGTACCACACCGAGCCGATGTTGTCGATGAGGTTGTACTTAGCCTCCTCGAGTCCCAGGAGCTTTACGAACTCGCCTTCTTTCTCAACGTCTCTGTAGTAGATCCCGTTTCGCGGATCGGTGCCGTGACTGACATAAAGCCCGAGGTACTTGCCGTCATCGGTGATGAAAGGACCGAAGCTCCATTCCTTGTGCTGCGGGTCCTCGTAGACGAGGATGTCGCTGGACTGCGGCGTTCCCAGCGTGTGCCAGTAGACGCGGTTGTAGGCGTCCTCGTCCTCTTTCGGCACCGTTCCCACTTCCGGGAAGCGGTCGTAGTAGAAGCCCGTGTTGTCGTGTTTCCACGCAACGCTGGTGAACTTGCACCACTTGATCGTTTCGTCGAAGTCCTTGCCCGTATCCACCCAGCGAATCTTGATCTCCTCCCGGTCACTCCCGCTCGCCGAGAGACTGTAGGCGAGAAGCTTCCCGTCTTCGCTGTACGCGGTGTTCGTGACGGCGATCGTTCCGTCCGCGCTCAGCGTGTTCGGATCGAGAACCACGACGGCGTCGCTTTCCAGTGTCTTCTGCGTGTAGAGAACCGATTGGTTCTGCAACCCGTCGTTTTTCGAGAAGAAATAACGGTCGCCGCGTTTGAAAGGAAGCGAGTACCGCGGATAGTTCCAGAGTCTCGTCAGCCTCTCCTCGATAGCCGCCCTCTCGGGGACCCCGTCGAGAAAGTCACGCGTGAGTTTGTTCTCGGCCTCGACCCACGTCATCGTCTCCTGGGAGACGGGATCCTCCATCCAGCGGTACGGATCCGGAACTTTCGTTCCATGATAGTCGTCCACGACGTCCGACTGTCGCGCGGTTGGATACGTGAGCTTCTTGGCAACGGTGCTCTGTGACTGCGCCGAAGAAACAGCGAACGACACGGCGAACGCGACCGCCACAACGAGGACCGCGAGGGTGAAACGCCCGGACGGGCGGCAGACGGTTTTCCGAAGGCGAGCGAATGACATCAGTGAACCTCCTCATCCCGCTACGCAGAGAATTATGGCCACACAGATTGCCGCGAATTATACACCAAAGCCCCTCGATCGCGTTAGCAAAACACCTTGCACTCGGAAGCATCGGACTGCCCGTTGCGAGGCCCCCTCCGATGCCACCGGGCGCGTCCAACCCGCCGGGCGCGCCGCTTGACAACCCGCGCAGCTGTGGTATCTTTTCCGTGGCTCCATACGATATTCGCGGGGTGCTCGTCCGGAGCGGGACGGGCTGAGAGCATACCCTTTGAACCTGATCCGGATAATGCCGGCGAAGGGACATCGCAGCTCCTGGTTCCGCCGTCGCCTCTTCGAAGATAAGGGTCCGGCGGTTTTTGTTTGTGTGTCGATCCGGCACGCGCGCAGCACGCGAAGACGAAAAGAAGAACGATGCGACATAACGAGCGGCAGCGAAGACAGACGCCCATCAACGTGATCGGCGCCGGGATCATTGGCCTCTCTCTCGGCTGGCAGCTTGTCCGTCGCGGGATCCCGGTCGTCGTGTATGAACGCGACGAGGCGGGACGCTCCGCAAGCTGGGCTGCTGCGGGCATGCTCGCTCCCCACTCCGAAGTCGGTTTCGAAGAGGAGGCGTTCCTCCGTTTGGGGATCGAAAGCTTGAACCAGTTCCCGCGATTTCTCGACGAGCTCGAAGAGGACACGGGACGGCGTGTTCCTCTCGACGATCGCGGGACGCTCATCGTCGGTTTCCACCGCGACGACACGGAACGGATCCGGCGACTGTACGAATTCAGGGAACATCTCGGGCTCCCCGTGAAGTGGCTCCCAGGCTCAGAAGGACGTGAGATCGAACCGCTTCTCTCGCCAAAGATCACCGCGGCGATATGGCTCCCCGACGACTGTCAGATAAACAATCGCGCACTCGTCGACGCTCTGAAAGAAGCGTTCGTCTCGCGGGGCGGCGTTCTGAAAGAGCACACTCCGATCCGGTCGATCGTGATGGATGGGGACCGAGCGCGGGGTGTTCGGACCGAAGAGGACGAGATCGCTTCGTCATCGGTCGTTCTCGCTGCGGGATGCTGGTCGGGTCTCGTCGACGGCATTCCGGAGACCCTGAGGCCCCCGGTTCGTCCGGTCAAGGGGCAGATCGTCTCGCTTCGCATGGGGAATGAATTCCGCTTCGAGCACGTTGTTCGCGCGCCCGACGCGTATCTGCTCCCCAAGGACGACGGCCGCCTTCTCGTCGGCGCGACACAGGAGGAAATGGGCTTCGACGTGACGCCGACAGCGGGCCCCGTGATGCGGCTCCTCGAGAGAGGATGGGAGGCGATCCCGTCGATCTACGACCTCGCCATCGACACCATCGACGTGGGGCTTCGCCCGGGGAGCCGCGACAACGAGCCACTCATCGGCTCGACGGAAATCCGGGATCTGTACTACGCGACGGGACACCATCGGCACGGGATACTCCTCGCGCCGGTGACGGCGTACGCGATGTGCGACGTGATCCTCGAGGGAAAGACATCCGAGCTCGTTACGCCGTTCCACCCGTCGAGGTTTCTCAAGCCCCGGGGAAGGCGCTAGCGGATGGAACTGACGATCAACGGAGAAAAGAGAAAGGTCGCAAGCGTCGACACCCTTGCCGAGCTGCTCGAGACCCTCGGAGTCTCGGTCGAGACGAGAGGCATAGCCGTCGCCGTGAACGATACGGTCGTTCCCAGAACGGAGTGGGGAGCGACACGCATACAGGAGGGCGACTCCGTCGAGGTCATCCACGCTGTGCAGGGCGGATGAAAGCCTATTAGGCGGTGGCGTCTTCGAAATTGGCCGAGAGGTCAAGAAAGAATCGAGTCCGCCCCGCGGCTTTTGTCGCAGAGCCAGAGAGGTCATTCATGGATTCACTGAAGATCGCTGACAGAACGCTCCAATCCCGTCTCATCCTGGGATCTGCGCGATACCCGAACCCCGAGACCATGCTCGAGGCGTTGAGGGCAAGCGGCACAGAAATGGTGACCGTCGCCATCCGCCGCGTCAATCTCAAGGACACATCGGGCGAGAGCCTCATCCAGCTTCTCCGCCGCGAGAAGTACTTCATCCTCCCGAACACAGCGGGGTGCTTCACCGCCAAGGAGGCGGTGTTGACCGCGCGCCTCGCACGCGAAGCCCTCGAAACCCACTGGATCAAACTCGAAGTGATCGGCGACGACGAAACGCTCTTCCCCGATGTGTCCGAGCTCCTCAAGGCCGCGGAGCAGCTCATTGCCGAGGGGTTCATCGTGCTTCCCTACTGCAACGACGACCCCGTGACGTGCAAGAAGCTCGCGGGGCTGGGGTGTCCCGCGGTGATGCCGCTCGGCGCGCCCATCGGATCGGGGATGGGGATCCGCAATCCCTACAACCTGAGAATCATACGAGAGATCGTTGACATCCCCGTGATCGTCGATGCGGGCGTGGGTACGGCATCGGACGTGGCTGTCGCGATGGAGCTCGGATGCGACGGCGTTCTCCTCAACACGGCAGTGGCCGAAGCGGCCCATCCCGTCGAAATGGCGCGGGCGATGCGCCTTGCCTCAGAGGCGGGCCGCCTCGCGTGCTTCGCGGGCAGAATCCCCAAGAAGCTCTACGCTTCGGCTTCGAGCCCTCTCGAAGGAATGATCGGTTCGGAAGGCCGTGACTGACGCGCGTCGTGAAACGTGCATTGCGGCGTCGAAGCGTTCGACGATTGGATCTACACGGCATGGTTGATTTTCGCCTCTATCTAGTCACCGATCGGCATTCGTCGAAGGCGCGGCCCTTGGCGGACGCCATCGACGAAGCGTGCGGCGCCGGCGTGCGCGCCGTGCAGCTCCGCGAGAAGGACCTCGACGCGAGATCGCTCCACGATCTTTCCGTTGGCTTTCGACGAATCACGGCGTCGCACGGTGCCGCGCTCTTCATAAACGATCGAGTGGACATCGCGATGGCTGTCGGCGCCGATGGCATCCACTCGCCTGAAAACGGATTTCCCCCCGGTGCAGCGCGGCGAATCGCCGGCCGCGAGATTCTCGCGGGCGTCAGCACGCATTCGCTCGAGCGTGCCCGCCAAGCGGAAGAAGACGGTGCTGATTTCATCACATTTGGACCCGTCTTCGACACGCCGTCCAAGTTGAAGTACGGCGCTGCGCAGGGGCTCGAAATGCTGCGCACCGTCGCATGCGGCGCAGGAATTCCTGTTTTCGCCATCGGCGGGATCACGCCGGAACGGGCCCGGCAGTGCATCGATTGCGGCGCCCGGGGAGTGGCCGTGGTTTCGGCCATTCTCGCGTCGAGCAACATCGAGCGCGCGCTCCGGGAGTTCGAGCGCGCACTGGGAACGCTGTAGAGACAGGCAAACCATGATGAAGAGGATCGGACACCTTCACGTGTTGACGGATGAGACGGTGCAAAGCCGTTTCACACACGTCGAGCTTGCCGAGATGGCGATCGCCGGCGGGGCGGACACCATTCAGTTCCGAGAGAAAAATAGGAGCACGGGGGAGCTCATCGCAATCGCCGAGTCTCTCCGGCGCACGTGCCGCGCGAGAAACGTGCCGCTCATCATCAACGATCGCGTGGACATTGCGCTCGCCGTCGATGCCGACGGCGTCCACTTGGGACAACGGGATCTTCCCGTGCCTGTGGCACGGGAGATCCTCGGACCGACAAAGATCATCGGCGGAACCGCCGCCACGCTCGATGAGGCGATCGCCGCCGAAAGAGAAGGCGCCGACTACCTGGGGTTCGGGCACATCTATCCGACGGCATCCAAACAGAAACGCGGAGCGCCGAAAGGACCCGAAGCGCTCGCGGAGGTTTGCCGAGCGCTGTCTATTCCCGTCATCGCCATCGGGGGCATCGACCGGGAGAATTTCCTCCCCGTGCTCGATGCGGGCGTCTGGGGAATCGCCGTCATCGCAGCCGTGTGCGCCGCGGCGAATCCCACGCTCGCGGCCCGGGAACTCAAGAACGGGATCGATTCGAAGTTCAAAGAGAGGAGCGAGTCGTGATCAAACAGGCGCTCACGATTGCCGGTTCGGATTCCGGGGGCGGCGCGGGAATACAAGCAGACCTCAAGACCTTCCATGCCCACGGCGTCTACGGCGCGTCCGTTGTGACGGCGATCACCGCGCAGAACACGGTGGCGGTGACGCGCGCGTTCGACCTGCCGCTCGATCTTATCGAGTCGCAGCTCGACGCGGTGTTCGACGATCTCGACATCGCGGCGGCCAAGACGGGGATGCTATCGTCCGCCGGGATCGTCGAAACGGTCGCCGGCGCCCTTCGAGACCGGCGACTCGAGAGGCTCGTCGTGGATCCCGTGATGATCTCGAAGAGCGGTTATAAGCTCCTCAGGGACGACGCGATCGAAAGCCTGAAGAAGAACCTTCTGCCCCTCGCGCTCGTCGTCACTCCCAACATCCACGAGGCCGAGCTCCTCTCGGGCCTGCGGATCGATTCGGCGGACAAGATGAAGCTCGCTGCCCGAAGGATTCGCGAATACGGCCCTCGAAACGTGCTGGTCAAAGGCGGGCACGCGTCCTTCGATCGGGCGACGGACATTCTTTACGACGGGCAGAAGTTCCACGAATTCGCTTCAGAGTTCGTCGAGACGAAGAACACTCACGGAACCGGATGCACATACTCCGCCGCAATCACAGCCCGCCTTGCGCTCGGCGAGCCGCTGTTCTCGGCGATCGAGCACGCCAAGACGTACATCACAAAAGCGATCGCGCACGCGCTCCCGATCGGGAAAGGCCACGGCCCGACGAACCACTTCTATTTCCTGAGATCGGATGATTTCTTGAAGGGATGAAGGCTTTCGCGCGGGGTAGAAGGTCGTTGAGAGCCCTTCGCGGGAGCGACCGAGGATCGCCCGCCGAAGGCGGGAAGCCGAGGGAAGCGGAGCGCAGGGCTCTCAACGACCTTCTACCCCGCGCCTTACCAGTATCTTTCGAGGTGAATTTGGCCGGGACGCAGGCGGGTGTGCTCGGCGAAGCCATCCTTCTCGAGGAGCTTCACCACCGATTCGATCATCCCGGGGCTTCCGCAGAGAAAGACGTGTGTATTCTCCGGCGCCGGCGCGAATCCCCAATTCCCCTTCAATTCCCCCGATTCCCACACGTGCTGGACATAGCCGGTTCTTCCCTTCCACGGCTCGGCCTCTCGTTGCGGACGGCTGATGACCGGAACGTATGTGAAGTTGGGGTGCGCCCGTTCCAGAGCGAGCATCTCGTCCTTGTAGCCCAGATCCTGGCTCGCGCGGACGCCGTGCAAGAGCGCGATCTTCTTCGTCGTGGCTGGCCCGAGAATCGTCCGCAGCATGCTCACATAAGGGGCGATTCCCGTGCCTGTGGCGACGAAGACGAGGTTCGCATTCACCGGCGCCCTCGACAGAACGAACGTTCCGATGATCTTGGGGGACAACCACAACTTGTCGCCCGGCTGAAGATTGAATAGCCGCGGCGTGAGCGAACCGCTGTTGATGAGCACGAGGTAAAACTCGAGATGATCGCTTTCGACGGGACTCGATACGATCGAGTACGCGCGTTTGATGAGCTTCTCGGGGTGCTTGAGCGGCGGTTCCGGATCGGCGCCCTTCCAGCGGGCTGCAGTTCCGGGGAGACCCAAAGTCGCATACTGCCCTGCTTCGAAACCGGGCAGAGCCCACCCTTCCGGCGCCACATAGATCACCCACACTTCCTCTCCAAGTTCGTGGCGTTCCGTGACGATGGCGTTGAGCTCCGCTCTCGACACTGCAACCTCTTGTGCCTCGGACCTTGTGTTGTAAACCAGAGAGGCCATATTGGGCCAGGACTTCGGGCACGGACAGCGTTCTAACGAAAAAACTGGATCGCGGAATCTGCGGCCGCCGGATCTCGGCACCGCGGCTGCGGCAACGGGAGATGAGTATACTGCTCCCGGGGTTTTCGTCAACCGCGTAAAGCGCGACGGCCTCGATCACGCTGCATGCGTCTCGCACCCTGCGGGCGCGCGAGAGCCGGAGCGATCGCTTCCGCGCCGGAGTGACGACACGGGCCGCGCGCCACGTCCATTCCCGTTGACACACTCGCGCCGCGGCGGGATACTTAGCGCCGTTCAATCGTACATGTGCCGCACACGAGCTCCATGGGACGCCGCGAGAATCATGCCTGCAGAAACGATTCCAGCTCTCTTCCTCAACGCCGCCGCAACCTACGACAAGCCGGATGCGTTCCGGCGCAAATCGGGCGGGGTCTACGCCGACGTGTCGCACAGAGAAGTCCTCGAGCGGGTGAAGAACATCTCTTGTGGTCTGCTCTCACTGGGTCTGGTGAAGGGCGACCGCGTCGGCCTTCTCTCGGAAAACCGCCTTGAATGGGCGGTCGCTGACCTGGCGATTCTCTCCGCGGGGTGCGTCAACGTTCCCATTTACCCGACTCTTCCGCCACACCAGGTCGAGTACATTATTCGCGACTCGGAGGTCCGTGCGGCGTTCGTGTCCGGGCGAGCACAACTCGAAAAAATCGACGCCGTGAGGGGGCGCCTGCCCCATCTTCAGCACGTTTTTTCTTTCGAGCGCGTCGAGGGGCAAACAGGCGTCTTGACGCTCGACGAATTGATGCAGCGGGGAGCCGCGATGGGCGATCCGTCGTTGTTCGAGAAACGAATCGCAACCATCGGTGCGAACGATTGGGCGAGCGTGATTTACACCTCCGGGACTACGGGTGACCCCAAAGGAGTCGTGCTGACCCATTCGAACTTCGTCTCGAACGTGATGAGCTGTACCGAGGCGTTTCACGTTGACGCCAGCGACACGTGTCTTTCTTTCCTCCCCTTGAGCCACGCGCTCGAAAGAACGGGCGGGTACTACGTGCCCCTTCACCGCGGAGTAACGATCGCCTATGCGGAGAGTTTCAACACCGTTCTCCAAAATCTTCGCGAGGTGCATCCCACTTTTCTTGTGAGCGTCCCGCGTTTCTTCGAGAAAGTTCACTCACGGATCATCAAGGCGGCGACCAGGAGTCCCACGGCAAAGAAGAGACTGTTTTTCTGGGCCGTCGGTGTCGGAAAGACTCGGCTGGGGTCGGCGGGAGAAAAGCCTCCCAGATCGGCGCGGGCGCTCAAACACTGGCTCGCGGACATGCTCGTCTTCAGACGATTGCGAGCGGAAACCGGAGGGAGACTCCGGTTCTGCATCTCCGGCGGGGCGCCGCTGCCGCGGGAGATCGCGGAGTTCTTCTTCGCCATCGGACTTCCAATTCTGGAGGGTTACGGGACAACCGAAGCGTCCCCCGTTCTGGCGGTCAACACGCTCCGGAACTGCAAGATCGGAGCCGTTGGCAAGCCGCTTCCCGGTGTCGACATCACGATCGCCGACGACGGCGAGATCCTCGCGCGCGGGCCCAACATCATGAGCGGGTACTTCAACAAACCCGCGCTCACGAGCGACGTGCTGCGCGACGGCTGGTACCACACCGGCGACATCGGACACATCGATGCCGACGGGTTTCTCGTGATCACCGACCGCAAAAAAGAGCTGATCGTCACCTCCGGCGGAAAGAAAGTCGCTCCCCAGCCGATCGAGTGGCTCCTCAAGACGAGCGACTACATCGCCGAGGCTATACTCGTCGGAGACACACGAAAGTTCGTCTCGGCCATCATCGTGCCGGACTTCGAGACCCTCCGTGCCTTCGCCGACGCGGAGGGAATCTCATACGGAACCGACGCCGAGCTCGTTCGCCACCCGGCGGTCATCAAAAAGATCGGCGATGAGATCGCGAGCAAGAGCGAGGACCTCGCCGGTTACGAGCGCGTGAGGAAGTTCATTCTGCGAGAAAAGGACTTCTCACTCGAAGACAACGAGCTCACGCCGACCTTCAAGGTGAGACGCCGCGTGGTGGAAAAGAAATATCAGAACGAGATCAACGCTCTCTATCGCGAGTAGCTTCCCCGTGGGCGGATGGCCCGCAGCCGCCGCGGCGGGTGATCCTCGCTTGCTCCTGCGAAAGAGCTCACATCGACCCCTCATCACCTACGCCGGATCACCCTCATGACCACCCCCCCTGCATAAAGGCACAGGTTTTGCGAGGAGCCTTGCGGACGACTCAGAGGAACAACGCAGGGGGAACGCATGTATCATGGAGAGCAACCTGCCCAAACCCGCCGGCCGCCCGGCATCGCAGGATTCTACAAGACCCTCCCGGGCGTTTTGCTCGTGCTTGTTGCCTCGTGCTCGGGCGCTCCGAGGCAGCAGACCCGCCCAGGAGACGCCGATCCATCCGCGCCGACCCGTCACGAGATTGTGCGAATTGCGAAGACGTTCGTCGGAACACCCTACCGCGCGGGTGGGACGAGTCGGAAAGGTGTCGATTGCTCCGGTCTCGTGTTCGCCGTCTACGGCGAGTTCGACATCCGTCTCCCGCGGACGTCGCTCGATCAGAGCCGAATCGGCGAACAGGTCGGCCGCTCGGGGCTGAAACCGGCCGACCTCCTGTTCTTCAGAACTTCGCGACGAAGCTCCATCTCACACGTGGGGATCTACATCGGTGGAGGCAAGTTCATCCACGCATCGACGAGCGAACGAAGAGTCCGCATGGATGCGTTGAGCGACGACTACTACAAACGCCGGTTCACCGTGGCGCGACGCATCGTGGACGGATGAATCGGCGACCCGCGCAAACCCCGGACGCAACCGCTTAGCTCCAAATCTCCTTGACACCCCTCCGCCCGCCATGTTCTACTGATTCAGCACGTCCAGAAACTTCTGCAATCGATTTACTGCTACGGAGATAACCGTGGAACGCTCACAGCGACAGTGTGAAGACCCCGTTGAGGTATTCATCAACGGGTGGGGTCGCATGGGCGTCTTCTGGGGCGTGGGCAAGGTACAGGGGGAGATACAGGCGCTCCTGTACTTGAGCCCCCGTCCGCTGTGCCTAGACGAAATGTCGGAGCGCCTCAAGACGAGCCGGAGCAACATCAGCTTGAACGCCCGTGCGCTCCAGAATCTCGGCGTCGTGAGGAAAGTCATCATCCCCGGCGACAGACGTGACTACTACGCCGCTGAGACCGAGCTCGACAAAGTGGCGCGGCGGCTGGCGGCCGCCAAGAAGAAGCGTGAACTCGATCCCGCGCTCGACGTCGTCGCGCGAACGATCCGGGCTGCTCATGCCCTCCCGCGCGAGGGCGACGGCGATCCGGGAAACGGGGACGGCGCGTTCGACACGCAACGCCTCGAGCAACTCAAGGATCTGATGGAAAAGATAGGCGAAATTCTCGAGACGTTCATCGACGACAAGTCGACGGGCGCCGGGTCGGGGAACGCCGTGAAATCCAGAAACACATAGTGGGTGAATCGACACATGTTAGAGACCCTCAAGAAATACGATTCAATGAGCTCCGTCATCGAGAGGTGCAACGGCCGCGTGCTCGACGTTATTGGGACGAGCAACCTCCGCGAGGCCAAGATTGCCGCAGAGAGTTTCTCCAACGGAGGTAAGCGGCTCCGGCCCGCGCTGATGATCCTCTCCTCGCTCGTGGACACGGGAGATTCGATCGACTCCGTGGAGCCCGCGGTCATCGACCTCTCGGCTGCCATCGAGCTCGTGCACCTCGCCACGCTCTTCCACGACGACGTCATCGACGGCGTGGAACGCCGCCGGGCGCAGGCCAGCGCACAGACGAAATACGGCAACCACGTCTCGGTTCTCGCCGGAGATTTCGTCCTTACCGAAGCGCTGCTTCTCGTCCAGAAGAGCGGTCTCGCCCACACGATGCCGGAGTTCTTGAGGACGATACGCGTCCTCGTCCAGGGCGAAAGCCGGGAGACTCTTCACAAATTCGATTTCGACGTTAATGAAGCGATCTACTACGAGATCATCTCCGAAAAGAGCGCGTCACTCTTTGCCTTGAGCTGTAAAGTCGGCGGCCTCAGCCGCCGCTCGGACTACTCCGATCTTCTCGGTCACTTCGGATGGAACCTCGGCATGGCGTTCCAGATGATCGACGACCTCGATGACATGCTGGACCTTCCCCGGGAGATGCTCGACTGCGACTTGAAGAACGGATATCTCGCTCTCCCGTTGATCCGCACGCTGGGGAGTCTGCGGGACGGGTATCGGGAGAAGCTCATCAATACGATCCGCGCGGGCGACTTCACCGCGCAAGACGAGCGACAGATCGTCTCTCTGTGCCAGGACCATGGCGGGTTCAAGATCGCCGCTCTCGAAATCCAGAAGCATCTCGACCGGGCCTCCGAGACTATCGCGCGCTTCGGCGGCGGTGGCGACGCGCGGGAGCTTCTCGACGCGATAGTCCTCGATCTCAGAGCGTACTCGGATGCGCAAACGAGCGACTTCACGACGTTCGCGGGGACGCGCGCTTAGACCAACTTCACCCATCACTCCCACGATCCAGAACCGGTTTCGTGATGGAAAGGGGTGTGTGACATGCCAACACGGAAGAGTTCTGACCAGCGAATCCTCGCCCTCGAGCCCCGGTTCGAACAGTGGGAGAAAGTCAAGGACTGCGCCGACCAGTTCATCGACATCATGCTCAACTACCGCCAGAGCGGGCACCCGGGCGGTTCCCGTTCCAAGGTGCACGCGTTCGTGGCCACGCTCCTCGGCGGCTTCATGCGGTGGGACATCCGTCACCCGGAGAAAGCTTTCTCGGATCGTTTCATCCTCGTGGCCGGCCACACAGTTCCGCTCATATACGGGACGTTTCCCATCTTCTTCGAGGCGTTGAGAGCAAAGCACGAGAAAACGGGCGACGATCGCTACCTCGTCCCGAATGCGGAAGAACGCGCGTTGTACTGGGAGGATCTCGTTCACTTCAGGCGAAACAAGGGGCTCCCCGGCCACGCCGAGATGGAGGGCAAGACCCTTTTCCTCAAGTTCAACACGGGTCCGTCCGGACACGGATCCCCCGCCGCCGCCGGCGAGGCGTTTGCTCTGAAGCGAGCCGGAGCCGTTGGGGTCAAGGTGTTCGCATTCGAAGGAGAAGGCGGGCTCACACCCGGCGCCGCGCACGAAACGATGAACTCCGCCTGGGGACTCGGCCTGTCCAATCTGTTCTACGTCGTTGACTGGAACGACTACGGGATCGATCCCCGCAAGTACAGCTCGGTGATCGATAAGACGCCACGCGAGTGGTTCGGAGCACACGGATGGCGTGTGTGCGAAGCCGAAGACGGAAGCGATTGGAAAACGGTGACGCGCGCGATAGTCGACCTCGTCGAGGGCGAGAACCCGGAGAAACGTCCAAACGTGATGTACATGAAGACGAGGAAAGGCCGCGGCTATCTCAAGTACGACTACGCATCGCACGGATCGCCGCACAAGATGAACTCGGACATCTTCTGGCAGACGAAGCTCCCCTTCATGGAGAAATACGGGGTACGGTTCCAGGGTTACGGCGAGCCTGCCCCCGAGGATCCCGCCGCTCTCGCCGAACAGATGCGCGCGAATCTGAAGATCGTAGCCGGTGTGATACGGGCTGATGCGGGGCTTGTCGACTACCTGGCCGAGACTCTCGTGTCGATGGGCGACTCGGTGCCCGACAGACTCTCCTCTTTCAAACTCGACGCCTCGAGGAACCCTCTCGATGATCCGAAGCTCTGGGATTTCGAGAACTACCCGAAAGAGCTCTACGCACAGCCCGGAGAAAAGAAACCCAACCGGGCGGCGCTCGAGACGTTCGGATCGTGGGTGAACGCGTGGTGCCGGAAGGAGTACGGCCGTCCCCTCTTCATCGCGATGAGCGCCGACCTCGCGGACTCCACGAACATCGCGGGCTTTGCCAAGGACTTCGGCGAGAGCAAGGGTTATGGCTGGTACGAACGCGACTCGAACCCCGAGGGCACGCTTCTCCCGCAGACGATAACGGAGTTCGCCAACGCGGGAATCTCCGCGGGAATCGCCTCGGTGAACTTCGGCGACCGGCCCTTCGACAGGTTCAACGGTTTTCTCGCTGCGTGCTCCACCTACGGTTCGTTCTCTTACCTCAAGTACGGTCCGATGCGGCTCTTCAGCCAGCTCGCGCAGGATTCACAGATCAAAGTCGGTCAGGTGCTCTGGGTCGTGGGACACAGCGGACCCGAAACCGCGGACGATTCGCGGACTCACTTCGGGGTTTTTTCGCCGGGAGTGACGCAGCTCTTCCCCGACGGCCACGTGATCGACGTTCACCCGTGGGAGCACAACGAGGTGCCCGTTGTCATCGCCGCGGCGCTGCGAACGGGGGCTCCTATCGTCGCTCTCCATCTCACACGCCCTCCGATCAGCATCCCCGATCGCCCGGCGCTTGGAATGCCATCCCATTTCGACGCGGCCAGAGGGGCCTATGTCATCCGGCCGTACCGCGAGAATCAGCCGCGAATGGGGACGGTCGTCGTCCAGGGAACCTCGACGACGAACAATGTGATTCGCATCCTGAAGAAACTCGATGACGAAATGGTCAACGTCAAGATCGTCGCGGCGATAAGCCCGCAGCTCTTTGCCCTTCAGGACGAGGATTACAGGAGGGCCGTGTATTCCGATTCGGATCGCATGGACGCGATGGCTGTCACGAACCGTGCGAGACGACTCATGGCCGATTGGATCGACCTCTCCCTCTCGGGCGTTTACACGCTCAGCTCCGATTGGGACAACCGCTGGCGAACGGGAGGGACGGTAGAGGAGGTCGTCGAGGAGGCCCATCTCTCCCCGGATCACATTCTCGCCGGGATAAGGCGCTTCGCGATGGAGAGGGAAACGCGGCTGGGGCGGTTGGCCAACGTCGTCCAGGAAATCTGGAAGGCGCGAGGATGACTTGTGCCGGAGGTCGAAGCTGACCGGGTCATTTGCGATTGCCAGCGCAGGGCCGGATCCAATATACTGCGGCTGCGATCCGCAACGGCATATGTTGAGTTTCACCGACATTGCGATGCGATTCCGTCGTCGGCGTTATTGGAGTGAGAGCCTGACACGATGATTGGAGATATTGTCTTTCCCGAACCCCATCACACCGCCGCCGCGGAGGCCATCTTCGGCCTGTTGGAAACCCGAATAGGCGAAAAGCGGCGAGCGATCACGATTGCCGGCGAATCGGGCGCGGGGAAATCGGAGATCGCTCTCGAGCTCGAGCGACTGTTCACCGGCATCTCCAAGAGATCGGTCATTCTTCAGCAGGACGATTACTTCTTTCTCCCCCCCAGAACGAACGAGGAAAACCGAAGAAAGAACATCAAGAGCGTCGGCCTCTCCGAGGTCAACCTCGTGCTGATGAACGAACACATCAGGCGATTCAAGTTCTCGCCGAACGAGAAGATCGAAAAACCGCTCGTGATTTTCGAAGAGAATCGCATCACCAAGGAAACGCTCACACCCGCCGATATTGACCTCATCATCGCGGAAGGAACGTACACGACGCTCTTGAACAACGCCGACTACCACATATTCATCGACCGGACCTACGAAGACACCCGAGCGCACAGGACAGGCAGGGGCCGTGACCCGCTCGACGAGATTACCGAGCGGTTTCTCGAGATCGAGCACAGCATCATCTCGAAGCACAAGAGCCTCGCCGAGATCATCGTCAACAAGGACTACACTGTCGCGTGGGTCGGGAAGTAGATCCCCAACATCCAGAATCGAGATCACCATGCCGAAACTCACACGCGTTTGCATGCTGAGCGTTCACGGATACTTCGACCCTGTTCCCATCCTCGGAGCCACCGACACGGGCGGACAGGTGACCTACGTTCTCGAGCTGGCCAAAGCACTCGCCGAGCTGGGCGTATCCCTTGACATCTACACGCGCCGCTTCGGCGGGAGATCCGAGATGGATCGTGTGAACGATGACGTGCGCGTGATCCGCATCCCGTGCGGAGGCGACGCGTTCATACGAAAAGAGGATCTGTCCCCCCATCTCGGCGAATACACAGACAACATGATGAAGCATATCGAGGCGCACGGTCTCCGTTACGATCTCATCCATTCGCACTACTGGACGCAGGATGCGTCGGGATGAACCTCGCCGAGAGGTTGGATCTCCCCTTCATCTACACCGCGCATTCTCTGGGGGCCTGGAAGAAGGAGCGGATGGGCGGAGACCCCGTGGAGATGGAAAAACTCTTCAGGTTCACGGAGCGGATCCATTGGGAGAACGAGATTTTCCGCCGCGCGACCGCGCAGACGGTGACCACTCTCGACGGCAAGGAGTCCTACAAGCGCCTCTACGGCTTCGAGAGCGACAATCTCGTCGTCATCCCCCCGGGGGTCGATGTCCGGCGGTTTCGCCCCGAGCCGTCCGTGCCGGCGCCGGAGACCGGCGCGCCGGAAGACTACATCTTTGCGTTGAGCCGGATCGATTCGAACAAGGGGCTCGACTACCTGATACGGGCGTTCGACCGTGTCGCGCGAGCGAGCGGCACCCATCTCCTCATCGGCGGCGGATCGAAAGAACCGAAGAAGCATGAGGCCGAGGTGCGGGAGAAGCTCGCCCAGCTCGTGGCATCGCTCGGACTCGAGAAGCGCGTCACGTTCACCGGGTACATCCCCGATGAACACCTCGACACGTACTACCGGAACGCCCGCGTGTTCGTCCTCCCATCGAAGTACGAGCCGTTTGGCATGACGGTGCTCGAAGCGATGGCCTGCGGCACGCCGGTGGTCGCCACAGGGCACGGAGGACTGCGGCACGTTCTCACGAACCGGCGGGACAGCCTCCTCGTCGACCCGTCGGACCCCGAAGAACTTTCCTCGGCGATCCTCGAAATCCTGAACGACGGAACGCTCGCGAGCGAGCTCCGCGCCGCCGGCCTCGAGCTCGTGGAATCCCGGTACTCGTGGCAGAGCATCGCCGCGCAAACGTTGTCGTTTTACGAGAGATACGCGTCGCCGCGGAGAGAAACACTTTGACCCGCCTCTCGATTTCTATTAGATTTTTCAGGCCGGGACTGGTGCGGGATGAGCTCGACATCCGCACGCAGTTGTTGGTTTCCAGACACTCGACTACAACACGTCACTCGGAAGCTTCACGGAGAACCCCTGCCGCAAGGAGGTAACATGAGAGAGCTTTCCCTTATCACGTTGGGCGCGCTCGTCGTCGGACTGATCATGATGAACTTCGGCAACGGAGCGGCGCAACAGAAGGCGAATCCTGTGATCATGATGAAAACGAGCGCGGGCGACATCGCGATCGAGCTCCGCCCCGACAAAGCGCCCGAGACGGTCGCGAATTTCCTCTGGTACGTCGAGAACAAGTTCTACGACGGGCTGATCTTTCACCGCGTGATGTCGGACTTCATGATCCAGGGCGGCGGGTTCAACAAGGACATGTTAAAAAAAGAGGGCCGACCCGCGATAAAAAACGAAGCGGACAACGGCCTGTCCAACATGAGAGGCACGATCGCGATGGCGCGGACGGGTGACCCCCACAGCGCAAGCTCGCAGTTCTTCATCAACGTGAAGGACAACCAGGGTCTCGATTTCAAGAGCAAGGCGAACCCGGCGGGATGGGGTTACTGCGTCTTCGGAAAAGTGATCAGCGGAATGGACACCGTCGACAAGATCCGCCAGGTTCCGGTGGCGACAAAAGGCATGTACGAGAATGTGCCCGTCGAACCGGTCGTCATCCTGAACGCCCACAAGGCGACGGCGGATGAGATCCAGGCCATCAAGGCGAAGAAGAAGTAGCCTTGCGACGCACCAGCGCTCCGGTCGTCTGACGTTCCAGGACTCACAAAGAAGAACCGCTGGGAGATGTTCCCAGCGGTTCTTCTTTGTGAGAGCTTTGCGCGAGAAGCGGCCTGCCCGTGCGCCGCTGCAATTGGCTCACTCGTTCTTTCCAATCAAACCGAGGAACTCGTCCTCGTCGATCACGCGGACCCGAAGCTTCTTTGCCTTGTCGAGCTTGGAACCCGCATTCACCCCGGCGACGACGCACGTCGTCTTGCTCGACACCATGCCGGAGATCTTCCCGCCGCGTCTCTTCACTTCCGCCTCGGCTTCATCCCTCGCCATGCGAGAAAGCGTCCCCGTGAACACGAAAACCTGGCCGTCGAGATCAGAGCTCCGCGCCGGAGCAGCGGACTCGCAGCTCACACCGGACTCGATCAGGCGTTCGATCATCTTGCCGCTTTGCCTGTCGGCGAAGAACCGGGAGACTTCCTCGGCGATGACGGGCCCCACACCGTAGACTCCGGAGATCTCATCGTCGGTGGCGTCGCGGAGCGATTCGAGCGTCGGGAAATGCTCCGCGAGAGCATCTGCGACGGTGACACCGACGTTTCGGATCCCCAACGCGAAGACGAGGCGCGCGAGCGTGATCTTTTTCGACTTCTCGATCGCGCCGACGATATTCTCCGCCGACTTCTCCGCCATACGCTCGAGCGGAACGAGATCGGCGACGGTGAGACGATAGAGATCGGCAGGGTCCTTCACCAGGCCGGACTCGACGAGCTGCCCGATGAGCTTTTCCCCGAGACCTTCGATGTCCATCGCCTCTCGCGAGGCAAAGTGGCGGATCCGTTCCTTCACCTGCGCGATGCATTCGGGGTTGGGGCAACGGGTCGCTGCTTCGCCTTCTTCGCGGACGACCGGCGTCCCGCACACCGGACACTTTTTCGGCATTCTGAACGGCTTCTCTTCTCCCGTTCTGAGCTCGGGGATGGGAGCGACGACCTCGGGGATCACGTCACCCGCGCGCCTGACGAACACCCAATCCCCGACGAGCACCCCCTTCTTTCTGATCTCATCCTCGTTGTGGAGAGTGGCGTTCGAAACCGTGACTCCGCCCACGGCGACCGGCTCGAGACGCGCGACGGGAGTGAGCGCGCCGGTCCGTCCCACTTGAATATCGATGCCGATGATGCGTGTCCGCTCCTCGTGCGGCGGGAATTTCCACGCAATCGCCCAGCGCGGTGACCGGGCCCTCACACCCGCTTCCCTCTGGAGATCGAAGTCGTTGAGCTTGACGACAAGACCGTCGATCTCGTACGGGAGCGACGGCCGTTTCGCGAGGAGTTCGTCGTAGAACGCCGCCACTTCGTCGCGCGTCCGGAATCGCCTGGATTCTCCGTTCGCCGGCAGGCCCCATCCGCGCGCCGCTTCGAGAAATTCCCACTGAGTAGCGCACGGCCGAGCCTCACGCTTGCGGGCCGAGGCCCGAGGCTCCCCGCTCCCCCCAAGACCGTAGGTAACGAACTTGAGAGGGCGCGACGCGGTCACTTTCGGGTCGAGCTGTTTGAGCGAACCGGCAGCGAGATTTCGCGGATTCGCGTAGGCTTTTTCGCCAAGCTTCATCTGCTGGTCGTTCAGCCTCTCGAAATCCGCCTTGTCCATGAACACCTCGCCGCGCACGTTCAGATACCCCGGAACGTTTTCGCCGCGAAGCCTGAGCGGAATCGGACGGACGGTCTTGATGTTCTCCGTGATGTCCTCGCCGTTCGCGCCGTCTCCCCGCGTCGCCCCCTGGACGAGAACGCCGTCTCGATAGACGAGCTCAACCGCGACGCCGTCCATCTTGGGTTCGCACACGTAATCCTCTCCACCCGCGTCGCCTACTTCACGCACGAGCCGTTCTCTCCACTCGAAGAACTCATCCTTGTTCATTGCGTTTTCGAGCGAGAGCATCGGCACATCGCGCCTGACGACGCTGAAACCCTCTTGAGGCGCCGCCCCGACTTTCTGTGTCGGCGAATCGCGCGTCACGAGCCCGGGATGTTCGCGCTCGAGCTCGACGAGCCTCCGGAAAAGCCGGTCGTACTCCGCATCGGCGATCATCGGATCGTTCAACACGTAGTAACGGTAGTCGTGTTGCCGGATCTCTTCCCTGAGCTTTGAGATTTCCTCTTCGATGGATCGCTTCGGCACGACGTGTCCTCCTCGGCGTCGCGCCGAGCATACCAGAACAAGTCGTGTGTGTGTAGCAGCTTAGAAAGCAAATTGCACCTTGAAATCTGCGCGTGATTCTGATAACAAATGCGAAAGGCCTCCAACCCGTTTCGACCCGCCACGGCGACACAGCGCTCATCCGGGGGGATGCATTGCGATCGATAACGTCTATGGACGACAGAGATTCTCGCGAGCCGGTCCCTGGCGACCGGACGCGGAGGATCGGTGAACTGGAGAATCTCGGCCCCGACGGGAGAGAAGCACTCGTCCTCGGTGTCGATGCCCCGGGGTTCGAGGACCTCCCCCTGGACCGGAGGGTGTTCGCCTACTACCTCTACCGCGCGGCGATCGCCGGGAACGACATTCTCTACGGGCAAAACCACCGGAACGCTCTCGAAGTCAAACATCTCCTGGAAGCGATCTTCACCCATTCGCGCGGCTTGTCCCCCGAGATCAGGGATGGTCTCCACGAGTACCTCAAGCTCGTGTGGATTCATCACGGGTACTACAATCATTACAGTCATACGAAGTTCGTTCCCCTCTCGCTGACCCCGGACGGACTCCGCGGGGCCATCTTGTCCGCGGTGTCCGAGGGCGGGAGGATGCCGCTCAAGCCCGGAGAGACGATCGAGCAGAAGCTCGCTCGCCTCGAGCGGACGATCTTCGACCCGGACTACGAGCCGATCCAGACCAACCAGTCGGAGGGGGCGGACATCATCGCGGCGAGTGCGGTCAATTTCTGGGAACGAGGGATCACGCAGAAGGACATTGATGCTTTGCCCGTCGAGTGGCGGCACCGTCTCAACGTGCGTTTTGCCAAGAGGGACGGGCAGCTCGTTCCGGAAGTCTACAAGATCGGCGGACTCTTCGGCCGCGAGCTCGAGACGGTGAGCCACTTTCTCAAACTTGCCGAGCCGCTCGCAGAGGGAGACGACCAGAGGCGCTCGATCGGGCACCTTCTCGATTTCTACCGTACGGGCGACGAGGAGCACTTCAGGCAGCACAGCATCTCCTGGCTCGAATCGGATCCGGACGTCGATTATCTCAACGGGTTCATAGAGCAGTACCTCGACCCGCGGGGCATCATCGGCAGTTTCGAGGCGAACGTGAACTTCCGCGCCGGAGCGTCGCTCCCCGCTCGAATCGCCGAGAACGCTCTTTACTTCGAAGGGAAAATGCCGTGGCCCGACAGATACAAACGGCCGGTCGTGGCCACTCCCGTGGCCAAAGTCGTCAACGTCCTCGTGGAGACGGGAGACGCGGGGCCGATCTCATCAGCCGCGTACAATCTTCCCAACTACAATGACATACGAAGGGACCACGGGAGCAAGAACGTCATTCTTTTGAACATCGAGGGCACGCAGTCACAGAGTTTCCTCGAGAAAACGGTCAACGAGTTCTACCTCCCCGAGTACAGGAGAAACGTTTTCGACTTTTTCATCACCAAGGCGCGGCCGCTCCAGGTGTACATGCACGAGATCATCGGTCACGGGTCTGGGCAGCCCGATCCGGATCTTGCGGTCGACCCGCGAACGGCTTTGGGGCGCGTGTACACCGCGCTCGAGGAGTGCCGCGCGGACCTCGTCGCCCTCTACCACATGTCGGATCCAAAGCTGGTCGAGATCGGCGCGCTCGGTGCCGAGGAACAGCAGAGGGTCGTCGAGACGGCGTATATCACGCATACGCAGGGTTGGCTGCTCCGGTACGACCAGGTCTCCGGCATGGAGGTGCGGGAGGCGCACAACAAGGCCGACCAGCTCACTCTCATGTACCTTGTGGAGAACGGCGGCGACCCCAACAAGGATTTCGGTGTGGACGTGGTGGAAAACGACGGGAAGATCTATGTTCGGGTGAGAGATGCCTCGAGAGTCCGCGAGGGGATCCGCGAGCTTCTGACAAGGCTCCAGGTGATGAAATCCACCGCCGATTACACGGGCGCCGCCGAGCTTTTCGATCGGTTTGGCACGACCGTCAACCCGCAGTGGCACCGAAACATCGTCGCGCGGCTCGAGGCGCTCAGAGTCCCCAAGATGAAGGCGTTCGTTTTTCCCCGTTTGGAACCCGTCTTCGAGAACCGGAAGATAACCGACATTCGCATCCACTTCGACGAAGATCTCACGACACAGCAGCTCCGTTTCAGCAAACTTCAGCGCGTCCTCCGAACCATCCCGAAGAATTGAACGCGCCGCGGGGAGTGAAGGTGTCTTCGCTCCCCGCTCAGAGGAGCTCTTCTTCGTGCAGGTAATTCCGGAGGGCTTTGAGATGCTCCCATGTCACCGTCTTCTTTGTGGGATCCCTCAAGAGAAACGCAGGGTTGTACATCACCATGAACTGAATGCCCGGGAAGCGCGCGACTGAGAAGAACCTCCCCACTTCCTCCCCCATCTTCGTATCAGCTCTGGCGGCATCCACCCATTTGAGCGCCACGGCTCCGAGGAGAACGATCACCCTCGGCTTCATGACCGCGATCTGTTTCTCGAGGAAAGGAAAACAGGCGTCCGCCTCTTCCTTGGAGGGAGAACGGTCCGCCTCGGGCTTGCACCGGACAACGTTGGTGATGAGCACGTGCTTGTCCGGATCGAGATCGATCGCTTTGAGCATTTTGTCGAGGAGCTCTCCCGCCCTCCCGACGAACGGCTTACCCACGCGGTCCTCGTTCTCGCCAGGCCGCTCGCTGATGATGAGGATCGGCGCTTGGGGATTTCCCCGGTCGATGACGATATTCGTCCGGCTGAAGGAGAGCGTGCACCGGCGGCAGTTGTATTTCGACAACCTCTCCTTGTACTCCTCGTACGTCGCGGCCGCGAGAATCTGATTGAGCTCAGCGTCAAAAAGATCTATCTGCATGGTCGCCTCCCATAGGGGATTCGGCGCTTGCCAACGACAAATGGAGACATTACATTTGCCCCATGATCTTCCATCAAATAGAGGCGGGAGGCGACAGGAATTTTGCGTATCTCATGGCGGACGGAGAACGAGGAACGGCCGCGCTTTTCGACCCTCCCCCCAACGCGTCCTGCTACGTCCCGCTCGTCGAGGAACATGGGCTCGAGGTCGCGTACATTATCGTCACGCACGGACACAGCGACCACACCTGGGGTCTATCGGAAGCGAAGAAACGGGTCGGCGGCGGGACCGTCGCTCACGAAGAGAGCCTCGTGAATGCGGAGATCCGTGTGCGCGACGGCGACACGCTCCGGCTTGGAACCATGACCCTCACCTTTATCCACACGCCCGGACACACCGGCGATTCGATGTGCGTTCTCGGCGGGAATAAACTCGTGACCGGAGACACGCTCTTTGTGGGAAAGGTCGGCGGCACGGACTACGGAGTCGGAGCGCTCAGAGAGTACAAAACCCTTCACAACAAACTCATGACCCTCGACGACGGAGTTGAGGTCTACCCCGGACACAACTACGGCGTGAAGCCCTCATCCACGATCGGCCACGAACGCAAAACGAACCCGTTTCTTTTGCGGGACTCGTTCGAATCGTTCCTCGAGCTCAAGATGAACTGGCTCGAGTACAAGAAAGAGCACGGAATCCTCTGACCACAGGCCCGCCCCGAGCCGCCCGGGGCACGCATCTTGCAGTTTCGACTCGCCGAGGCCCTCAACCCGTTCATATAAAAACACTTGTAACCGGCGGTGAGATTGATGAACGATCAGTTTTCCTCCATTATGGAAAAAATTCGTGCACTCAAAACGTCCATAGTCTCTCTCCTCGAGACGACACGCGACGACGGCGTCCCCGCCGACAGCTTGCGGCAGACCAAATCACTCATCGTCGAGGAATATCAGAAGCTCTTGAACGAGGGCGCCAAGCAACTGTTCAAGGACGACTTCGTCGGATCCGAAACGGTCATGCGCGCGGTCGAGGATGCGTACGCCGCGTGGCACGCGATTGACGCGTCATTCCGGGAAACACTCTCGCTTGCGTATGACGGCAAAATCTCGAGGCAGAACCTTCTCATCGACGATGTCCACGCCGAGCTCCGTCAGAGGATCGGAGATCCGATCGCTGCGCTCTACACACGTCTGTACACCGTCTGCGCCAATCACCTCGCGAGCCGGCCGTGGGACGCCCATCTGTCGGCGAGCGTCAAACACGCCGACGCGGACGAACTCAACAAAAGCCTTCACTCGCTGGTTCACGGGGATCACCTCGACGTCGAAGACGCCCTCGCGGCACTCACCGGCTCGCTCCGTTACGCCTTCGCGGATTACATCGAGCGCCGTGAAGAACCCCTCGAGCTCCTCGAGGAGAGCTTGTGGATGCGCCCGGAGATCGTTCTTATCAACGATTACTGGCAGTATCATCCGCATGTCCGGCTTCTGGACCTTCTTCGACGCAAGGGCTGCGGGCAACACCTCGGCGCGTTTGCGAAGGTTCAGGAACTCTTCTCCGAGGATAACTCCCATGTGGATGACGGCGCGGCTGAGCGTATCGTGAAAGAAGTCCAGAAAACCCGCCCCGAGGAGAAAGACACATACCTCAGATGCCTCATGCTGCACCCCAACCACGGTGTCCGGCGCTACGCGGTGAGCAACGTCAACCTCGACGGCTTCTGGAAAGTGGCCACGCCCGAGGCCGTGCCTCTCATGACCGTTTTGAGCATGCTCGAGAAGGTGGCCGGTTCGAGACAGTACGACGAGAGCTTCCAGAAGGTGTTCTTTCACACCGTCCACCGGCGTCTTCTTTCCGCAAGCTCGAGGCCCGAGGTTCTCTACGCGAGCGGCATCGTCCGTATTCTGACCCAGCTCCCGTTCTTCATGGAGGACGACTATTTCGAGAAGCTCATGCAGGTCGTCGACTACCTCGCGGCCAAGGGACAGCACTACGGGATCCAGACCGGTGTGCTCTCCGAGTACGTCGAAAAGCTCCGCAAGGAGAAAGGCAAGATCGGCACACTGAAGACCGATTCGCCGAATATCGCAAACATTCCCGTTGTCGTTCTGCGAAAGCTCGCCCGCGACGGGCACTTCTGGTACGAGCTCTCAACCCATCCCTTGTTCAAGATCGCGCGCGAGACCGTGACCCACATCAACAGCCCGGACCGGGCGCTCCGCGTGGCCAACAACCACGTCGTCAATCAGGATGTTCTCCGCGAGGTCGGAAGAAACAGGGGCCTCTTCGCGACTCGCACGGCCAAGCTCGCGCTTCTGAGCAATCCCCGCACACCGCCGGCGGTATCGCTTGACTACCTCTCGGACCTCACACGGCAGGACCAGGATCAACTCCTGCGCCGATCCACGGTTCATCCGGAGCTGCGCAGGCGTCTTCTCGAACGCGCGCGCGCGTAGGATCTCCAGGAATCTCTTGCGGGCGGCGGCTTCTTGGGATACGCTCCAAACTCGAGTTGTGTCTCGGGATGCCTGTTGAGCTTCTTTTCATCCGCTCCACCTCATGTTTCGACGCGCTGCAACCTCCCTTGTCTCGACCTTCGCCGTTGTGTTTTTCCATGGGATCTCCCTCGCACATGCCGCAGCCGGCGCAGCAGAGTCCACAACGATCGGCGAGGTCCTTCCCGTCTGGTCGGCGATTCCCTTCGCGGGGATCCTCCTATCGATCGCCCTCTTCCCTCTTTTCGCGCCCCACTGGTGGCACCGCCACTTTCCCAAAGTATCCGCGTTCTGGGGAATCGCCGTGGCGGCCCCGCTCATCGTCGTCTACCGGGGCAACGCGGTTACCGAGCTTCTGGGGACTTATATCCACGAATACATCCCGTTCATCATCCTCCTCTGGGCGCTGTTCACGGTGACGGGCGGAATACACGTCAAGGGGAAGCTCAGCGGATCTCCCGCGCTCAACGTCGCGCTTCTCGCCATCGGGACGGGAATCGCGTCGTTCATGGGGACGACGGGAGCCTCCATGATCCTCATTCGCACGGTGCTCAGGGCGAACGCCTGGCGGAAGAACAAAGCGCACGTCATTGTCTTTTTCATCTTTCTCGTGAGCAACATCGGCGGTCTCCTGACGCCGCTCGGCGATCCGCCTCTCTTTCTCGGTTTTCTCCTCGGTGTCCCGTTCTTCTGGACGTTGAAGCTCCTGCCTGTCATGGCGTTCGTCTCGGTGCCGCTCCTGGCGCTCTTTTTCCTTATCGATGTGCGTTATTACCGGAGAGAGGAGAAACCGAAGACGACTGAACGAGCGCGGGTTCGGATTGAGGGCGTTCATAATCTCCTCTTCCTCCTCGGGATCGTGGGCGCGGTGCTTTTGAGCGGGGTGTGGCACGCGGGGACCGTGAGGATACTCGGGATTCCCGCGGAGATTCAGGATCTGGTGAGAGATGCGGTCCTCGTTCTGATGGGGATAGGTGCGTACGTCACGACGAAGAAGAGAATACGAGACGAGAACGAATTCACGTGGTTCCCGATCAAAGAGGTGGCAATTCTCTTCGCAGGGATCTTCACCACTATCGTCCCGGCGCTGGCGATTCTGCAAGCGGGTGAAAAAGGGCAGCTCGGCGTCCTCATGAAAACGCTCGAAACGCCGTCGCACTACTACTGGATCACGGGGTCGCTCTCGAGCTTTCTCGATAACGCTCCCTCCTACCTGGCCTTTTTCAACTCCCTTCTAGGCAAGTTCTTCACGGGACTGCCGCTTCGGGAAGGAGTCCACGGGCTCATCACGGAGAAGGCGGTTTATCTCGAGGCGATATCAGCGGGGGCCGTTCTCTTCGGAGCGAACACGTACATCGGCAACGCGCCGAACTTCATGGTAAAGAGCATCTCCGAGGAAGCCGGCGTCCGCATGCCGTCGTTCTTCGGGTACATGTTCAAGTATTCGATTCCGATTCTCGTGCCGCTCTTTTTTCTCGTGACCTTGGTCTTCTTTTAGACTCACGTTCTGGAGGTCGTCATGGCCGTCACGTATCATGAAATCGTCGTCAAGGGCAACGGCAAGCTGCTCAAGGGCTTTGTCAGAGGCTATCAGGTCGGGCGGGCGATCGAAGGCGGGCTCTACTACTGCGCCGATCATCCGATCGACACGCGGCACCTGAAAGATCTCCTCACGCTGCACGGGGACCATATCCATCTCATATGCAGGGCGAGAGTCCGCGATGGCTTTGTCGCCGCGATCGAGCAGGCCGCCGATCTCGAGTTCGAGCTCGTCTTGGACGTGGTGGTCGCAGGCACGTCCTTCGAATTCGAGTTCGATACCTACAGCAGAGATGTCGCGTCGGAGATCAAAAAGCTCCTCGAGACGCTTTCGACAGGTCTCGAGCTCGTCGCGTACGATCCTAAGGAAACTATCGACGCTAAAGCCCGTGGGACGGAGCTCTACTCACCGGTCCATGAGTACCGCCTCCGGGGCAGAGGAAAGGTCGCCGGGGATTTCGAGCAGCTTCTCTCTTTCCACGCGACGCTCGCCACCAACACGTTCGTCGAGGCCGGGGACATTTCGATCGAGCACGAGTAGCTCCCGCGACTACTTCCCACGCAAGCTTTCGGGAGCCGCCTCGAGAATCCGCGACAGCTGGCCGGCGTCGTTCAGAAGAAGGCCCGCCGCGGGAAGCCTCTTCGTGACCTCCACCCACAGCGGTTCTTTTTCGAACACGTCGTGAAAGATTTTCAGCGCGTCGTTCTGCATCCCTTCGGAGAACATCGTCAACGCGACCCAGTACCTGATCTCTGTCACCTCGGGGGCCAGCTCCATCGCCCGAGCGTACGCCTGGAGGGCTCCCTTGGTGTCGCGCTGTGTCATCCTCTCGTCCCCGTCGTTCATCAAGACGTACGCGCGGTTGAGCGTCACGAGACGGCGGAGCTCCACGAGAGGAGCGGGGTTGTCCTCGACGCGGAGGTCGATGATCCTGTCCTTGTAATCCACGCCTGTGGACTTGCCCCTGACGATGATCATCGCCGCCGACTGCCTGCCGCGGATGTCGCCTCCCTCTTTCTGCGCGGCGTCGAGCGCCGTGAGCATTCTCTCAGCGAGGTCTCCGGCAGAATTCTTGTACGCATCCGCCATCGCCTGCCATACGGTATTCTTCTCCATGAGGTTCGCCATCACAACGAAGTCCTCGCCGATGACGTGACCGGCTTCCCTGATGCACTGCTTCCCCGTGTGCGCAGCGCGGTTCCCTTTCGCGTCGATCATGCCGACTTGTCGCCATTCGGGGTGCATGTCGCTCTCGATGAGTCCTTTGAGCGCCTGCTCGGCCGACTTGCCCGCCTGCATGAGATCGAGCCCGAGCGGACCATACGTCACATCGGTGAGCGACTGCGTGGCGACCGCCCCGACTCCCGCCCTCACCCATGGCACCGTCGAACCGACGGAGAACCAGTGCGACTGCACCGCGACACCCAACTCACCCGTTTCGGGGTCCCTCGCGACGATCGAGAACGTCGTCACGGGCTTGACCCAAGCGCCGTCGATGACAACCGCCTCGATCGACGACACGGCGAGCGAAATCACAAGAACCACGATCCATGTGAACCGCATGATTCATACACCTCCTGGGTCGACCCCGACCCACCGCTCACACCCGAGCCGCAGCAGTGAAAGCCGCGGAACTCGCGTTTGCCGTTGACGTTTGACGAGTTTCAATCTATGATCAAAAACCCTTCGCCTTGTTTTCGCTTTATCATACACGGTTCTTGCGCGTTGACCTAGACCGCAAATCGAGGAGTTGTCATGACACTCAAACCCCCAAAGGAAACCGTCCTGGATCGCTTTCTGCGCTACGTCAAGATCGACACGCAATCGCAAGAGGATGCCGAGCGCTACCCGAGCACCGAAAAACAGCTCGACCTGCTCCGCCTCCTCGTCGGCGAGCTCGAGTCCCTCGGCGTCAAGGACGCCGCGATCGACCAGTACGGGTACGTGACGGGGACCGTTCCCGCGACACTCTCCGCGGGCGCCGCCTCTCGCGTCCCCACCGTCGCGTTCATCGCCCACGTGGACACCTCGCCCGCGTTCAGCGGCGCGGGCGTGAAAGCAGTCATACACAGGAACTATCAGGGCGGTGACATCGTTCTCCCCGGTGACGCGTCGCAGGTGATCCGCACGAAGGAATACCCCCATCTCGAAAAACTCTACAAAGGCATGGATATCGTGACGAGCGACGGGACGACTCTCCTCGGGGCGGACGACAAGGCAGGCGTCGCGGAGATCATGACCGCCGTCGATCTCTTCATGCGGAACCCGGACCTCGAGCACGGGACGATCAAAATCGGCTTCACCCCCGATGAAGAAGTGGGAAACGGGACCAAGTACTTCGACGTCAAGAAATTCGGAGCCGATTTCGCGTACACGCTCGATGGAGGTCCGCTGGGAGAGATCGAGATGGAGACGTTCAACGCCTTTCAGGCGGTGATCAAGATCGAGGGGGTGGGCGTCCACCCGGGGTACGCAAAGGACAAACTGGTGAACGCGATACGTGTGTTCGCGGATATTGTCACTCGTCTCCCGAAGGACATGGCACCCGAGACCACCGAGGAGCGTCAAGGATACATCCATCCGTACGACTCCCACGGTCAGGCGGAAGCAGTGACGATCAAGTTCCTCCTCAGGGATTTCGACATGGAAGGTATCGAGCGGGAGAAGAAGATCCTCACGGGCATCGTCGAAGAGGTGCGCGCGCTCTACCCCAAAGCGAAGATCGATCTCGAGTTCAAGGAACAATATCTCAACATGCGCTACCACCTGGAGAAGGACCGGCGGGTGCTCGAATACGCCGAGGAGGCAATCCGCAGGACCGGAGCCGAACCCCACTACACGTTGATTCGTGGCGGCACCGACGGGGCGAGGCTGACGTACGAAGGACTGCTCACGCCGAATCTTTTCGCCGGCGGCGAGGCGTTCCACAGCAAGATCGAGTGGGTCCCGGTTCAGGTGATGGAGAAAGCCGTGGAGACGGTCGTAGCCCTTGCGTCCGTGTGGAGGGAAAAAGCCACCCAACCCGGCGGGCAGACTACTTAGGCGCTGCTATTGATTTTTGTCATATTTTGGCCTATATTCTGCGTGACACCCCGGCGATGGCGAGAATCCAATAACCTTTCTGTTTTTAATAAGATATGACTCGCGCATCCGATCCCATTCGCAAGTACACCGACCAGGACTACCGGTACGGATTCGTCACCGACATCGAGCAGGAGACGATCCCCAAGGGGTTGAAC